>Ga0315280_10006299_pt1 | contig 16452 bp, 18 predicted proteins | sample YL17G06_40_MG_FD_203697 | JGI IMG/M metagenome (GOLD analysis project Ga0315280, IMG submission 203697) | Sediment microbial communities from Yellowstone Lake, YNP, Wyoming, USA - YL17G06_40 | ecosystem: Environmental > Aquatic > Freshwater > Lake > Sediment | place: USA: Wyoming | collected...
AAATGTCTTCCCAGGTCGCCTTCCCCAAGGGCGCCGAGGATGGCGTCACCGATGGCATGGAATAGGACATCAGCATCGGAGTGCCCTTTCAGCCCTTTTCCAAAGGGAATCTCAACTCCTCCCAGGATGAGCTTCCTCTGTTTCACAAGTGGATGCACATCAAAACCAAAACCTATGGTCATATCGTTACTCCGATTGCGGTAAAGATTGCTTCGTTCCGCCTCCGGCGGACCACGGCAGGCTCCTCTCAATGACGGAAATGGGAAATGATACTCTCAGTCATTGCGAGTCCGCCACGGCGGACGAAGCAATCTCTGGTTTGAAATATTCTTACCCTTCGTTCTTTCTTTGCTTCAGCAAAGCCTCAGCCAGGAGCAGATCCTCAGGGGTGGTTATCTTGAGATTTTCATACATGCCAGGGATAACCTTCACCTTTATCCCTATCCTCTCCACCAGAGAGGAGTCATCTGTCCCGTAAAAACCCTCATTCATTGCCTTTTCATAAGCCTTTCTGATGATATCAAACTGGAACGTCTGAGGGGTCTGGATGGCCATGAGGGTATTCCGCGCCGGGGTTTCGATAACCTCGTGCTCTTCCGTGACCATCTTCACCGTGTCTTTCAGGGGCAGAGCAGGCACTGCTGCTCCATATCGCTGTGCGGCCGCTATGGAGGCTTCGATGAGCCCCCTCGTTACGAGAGGCCTCACCCCGTCGTGGATGATGACGATCCCGCAATCCGAGGGTACCTTTTTCAGCCCTTCCCAGATAGAATCCTGCCTCTCTTTTCCCCCGGCAAGAACCCAGCTCACCTTGGTGAGGTGGAAGGCTTCGATCACTGCCCGGCGGCAGTATTCTATCTCCCCCGGAGATACGGTAACGATAACTTCGTGGACCAGAGGGGATTCTTCAAAGGGAGAAAGGGTGTGCGCAAGGATGGGTTTGTCAGCAAGAAGGAGGTAAGGTTTGCTTACCTCCTTCTTCATCCTTTCTCCTTTTCCGGCAGATGGGATAATGGCAACAGTCTTCATGCGCCTTCAGAGAAGTTAGGTGATCAGTTGGCGACACTGCTGGCAGGTGGGGACTGGTATTTCCCCTCCTGAGCATCTTCCTTGAGCACAGTAAAAATCATCCGGCCTGCTGTGGTCTGAAGGACACTGGTAACCGAGACATCGGTGTTTTTCCCCAGGCACTTCTTCCCGTTGTCCACCACCACCATTGTCCCGTCATCAAGATACGCTACTCCCTGTCCTGCCTCTTTCCCTTCTCTCTGAATGAAGACATTCATGATTTCACCGGGCAGGACAGTCGGCTTCAGGGCTGTGGCGAGTTGATTGATGCTCAGGACAGGCACACCCTGGAGCTCTGCCACCTTGTTCAGATTGAAATCGTTGGTGATAATGGTTCCTCCCATCTTTTTCCCCAATGCCACCAGCTTGCTATCCACCTCTCTGATCTGGGGGAAGTCCTGGTCCACGATCTTTACATGAAGATTTACCTGTTTCTGGATCTTGTTCAGGACATCCAGTCCCCTTCTGCCTCTGGTTCTTCTGAGGGGGTCCGGGGAGTCAGCGATGTGCATGAGTTCCTGGAGGATAAACTGAGGGATCACGATAGCGCCTTCAATGAATCCGGTTTCACAGATATCAGCAATCCTGCCGTCAATGATTACACTCGTGTCCAGGATCTTGGGATTTTCACCCATAGCGGTTGACTTAACGTGCTGGAGAGCACCGCCGGGGAGATACTCTTCCCCCTTTTTCATCCCTATGCCCAGCCCGAGGTATCCGAGGGCAAGATTGATGAGGAGATAGACTGAGAGATCAACGGTGGATATCTCAGTGTGCCTGAACAGGAAGGCATAGGAGAAGAGATTAGCAAGGGCTAACCCGATCAATGATCCTATTGCTCCACCGAGGATGATCCGTAACGGGGATTTTTTAATCCTTTCTTCCAGCAAAATAAAAAGGATGGAAAGAGAAAGTCCTAAAGCAGCACCAAGAGAAGCAAGACCAGAATTCTCCTTTAAGATAGTAAAAGCAATAAAATACCCACCCGCAGTGAAAGAGAGGATTAACACATACTGGACAATTCGCATCATAGATGATTCACCTCCTTTCCTATCAATACAGTTTTTTCCCCGGCTTGTTCCTAAGCAGGGTTTAAGGATTCAATGAGCATTGAACATGGAGCAAAGAACACGGAGTGCTTTTTTACTCTTTGCTCATCGCTCCATGCTGCTTTTTGTCTTGCCTGGTTGATCAATAATTAACGCTAAAGATGGCCCTGAGATCGTTTTCGATATGCTCTTCAGGACTCTTTTTGGCGACGGAGAGCTCCTTGATCAGGAGATTGCGGGCGGTATCCAGCATCCTCCTTTCTCCAAAGGAGAGATCCTTCTCTGACTTGAGGAGATAGAGATCTCTGAGCACGGTGGCGATCTCAAAGACCGAACCGGTTTTGATCTTCTCCATGTACTCCCGATATCTCCGATTCCAGGCCTGATTGTCGATCTCTACATCCCGTTCTTTCAGGATTTTATACACCTTGTGAATTTCTTTGAAAGGGATTACTTCTCTCAACCCCACTGATTTAGCGCTATCAGTCGGGACCATGATGGTCATACCATTGCTCAAGATCCGCATGATATAGAAGTTTTTCTTATTTCCAGAAATCTCTCTGCTCTCAATGGATTCAATGACGCCTACTCCATGAGCGGGGTAGACAGCCATTTCTCCTACTTTGAACATTTCATTACCTCCTTTTCACGACTGAAGGTTTATGAGATTCCCCTTTAAAGATTTTTTTCACCTCCAATTATCAAGGGGATTTTAAGGACTTTTTTGAGTCTCCTATATACCAGTTTTTATGCAGATAAGCAAGATATTTTTAGACCTAAATGATTTCAAAGTGTGATTTTTCGGTTTTTCCCGTTGACAATACCTGGCGATTTACTCTATTTTTAATCAGTTTTATGAGATCTCTTAAAGAGGAGAGGGAATGAACTTTAAAGACCTGCGACAGTTTATTACTTTTCTTAAGGAGAAGAGAGAACTGAGAGTGGTCAGGGTACCGGTTGAACCTGAACTTGAGATAACCGAAATCGCTGACCGTATGATCAAACAATCAGGGCCTGCTCTCTTATTTGAGAGCGTAAAGGGTTCACAGTTCCCTCTCGTCATCAATCTTTTCGGGAGCTTTAAGAGGGCTGCCTGGGCTCTGGGCGTAGAGGATTTGCATGACCTGCCGGATAAGCTGAACAGGTTCATCCCATACGCCCCTCCTTCCACCTTCTTTGAGAAGATCGGTCTCCTCTTCAGGCTCAAAGAGATCTCTGACTTCCAGCCGAAAAAGGTTAATTCTGCCCCGGTTCAGGAGATCATTGAAGAACCCGATTTCTCTTCACTGCCGATTCTCAAATGCTGGCCGGAAGATGGAGGAAGATACATTACCTTACCCTTGGTCATCACGAAGGACCCACAGACGATGATCCAGAATGTGGGGATGTACCGGATGCAGGTCTTCAACGCAAAGACAGCCGGGATGCACTGGCATCCTCATCACGACGGTGCGCGAAATTTCAGACTCCACCAGGAAATGGGAAAGAGGATGGAAGTGGCGGTAGCCCTCGGAGGAGACCCCGCTACCATCTATGCTGCAACAGCACCGCTTCCTCCCGGCATCGATGAATTGTTCCTCGCCGGATTTCTGAGAGGGGAAGGGGTTGAAGTGGTGAAGAGTAAAAGTGTTGACCTGTGGGTGCCTGCTCAGGCGGAGTTCATCCTCGAAGGATATGTGGAGGGCGGAGAGGTAAAAAGGGAAGGGCCCTTCGGCGATCATACCGGATTCTACTCAGAGACGGATGATTATCCGGTATTCCATCTCACCTCCATCACCCGGAGGGGAAATCCCGTCTATCCTGCGACGATTGTAGGCAGGCCGCCGATGGAGGATTTCTTTTTGGGGAAGGCAACGGAGAGGCTCTTTCTACCGCTGATCAGGCTGTTACTCCCTGAAGTGGTTGACATCAACATGCCCTGTGAAGGGGTATTTCATAACTGTCTCATCGTCTCGATCAAAAAGGAATATCCGGGGCAGGTGAGGAAGGTTGCCTCTGCCCTCTGGGGGATGGGGCAGATGATGCTCACCAAGGTGATTGTGGTGGTGGATGAGGAAGTGAATGTCCAGAACTGTTCTGAGGTAGCCTGGAAGGTGCTGAGTAACGTAGATCCTGAGCGGGATGTTTTTTTCCAGAAAGGCCCTCTGGATGTACTGGATCACGCTTCCAGTACCCCTGGGTATGGTTCCAAGGTGGGCATTGATGGAACGAAAAAAAGCAGGTGGGAAGGGCATAGCCGGAGCTGGCCTGATGAAATCACCATGACCGAGGGAATAAAACGTTTAGTAGACCGCCGCTGGAAGGAGTATGGTTTTTAATAAGCTTAAGATCATCCTGGAGATGATCAGATTTGAACATACCGTCTTTGCCCTGCCCTTTGCCTACCTGGGTATGATCTTAGCGTGTAAGGGGTTCCCGACAGTGCATCAGTTTCTCTGGATTACCATAGCCATGGCCGGGGCACGGAGCATGGCCATGTCAGTCAACCGTCTTGCTGATTACCGGATTGACAAGCGGAATCCTCGGACTGCGACCTGGCCCCTACCCACAGGAAAGATTTCACTTCAGGCAGTGATACTATTTGCTGTTGTCTCCTTTATTGTCTTTCTGATAGCGGTATACCATCTGGCGCCACTCTGCCGCTCCCTCTGGCCTGTCGTCATCGTCCCCATGATTATCTACCCCTTTACCAAACGGTTTACCTACTTCTCCCATTTTGTCTTGGGCCTCTGTCTCGGACTGGCACCCCTGGGTGCCTATGTGGCGATCACCAACCGGCTACCGGATGTGCCCATCATCATCCTGGGACTGGCGGTGCTCTCCTGGACTGCTGGTTTTGACATCATCTACAGCTGTCAGGACTACGCCTTTGATACCCGTGAAGGCCTCCATTCCATACCGATTTTCCTCGGCATTGAAAAAGGTTTGCAACTGACCAAATACTTACACCTCCTCACGGTCTTCTTACTCTTCCTGGTCGGGTTGCTGGTCAGGCTCAATTTCTTTTACTTTCTTGGCCTGCTCCTGATCTCTCTCTTCCTCTGGTATGAGAACCGCATTGTAAAACCGTCTGATCTTTCCCGGGTCAACCTCTCCTTCTTCACCTTGAATGGATTGGTGAGCATTGCCATTCTCCTGTTCACCGTGACCGATATCCTCTTCTTTAAAAGGGGCTAAGTCTGAAATAGGCAGTAAGAGGAAATGAGAATACCAAATGTCAAAGTCCAAATGTCAAATGCGTTTTAAGAGAGCTCGGGAAAAGTACAAAAGGAGGGTTCCGAGTGCGAATTGAAGATTTTTTCGTTAACAATTCGCATCGAGCGAAACGACCGCAAATTCGGCTGTTTGAGCGCAAGCGAGTTCCGAATTTGCAGAGAAGCAAGATGCAGAATTGTCGAAAAAATATTGTTGAGCAACGAGGGACCCTGCTTTTCAGAGACCTCTTTGAAGTCAGAGAGTAGTATGTCAGAAGAATGGAAATGGGTTGAAGAGAAGGTCAAGGCAGGGGAGCGGCTTACCCGTGAAGATGCTCTCAGACTGAGCAGGAATACTGATCTGCTTTTCCTGGGACGACTGGCTCAGGAAGTCAAAAAGAGAAAAACGGGAGACCAGGTGTTTTTTAATGTCAACCGTCATATCAACCTTACCAACATCTGCTTTTCCCGCTGCCGGTTCTGCGCGTTCAGTTGTGATCCTGGTGATCTCCGGGCCTATACCCTCACCGCAAACCAGGCGGTAAAGATAGTTGAAGATGCATTACCTCTGGGCATTACTGAGATCCACCTGGTGAGCGCCCTTCACCCTGACCTCCCCTTTGCATATTACCTCGAGGTGGTGAAACGGTTAAAGGAGCGATTCCCTCATATCCACCTGCAGGCATTCACTGCCGTGGAGATAAAATATTTTTCTGATATCTCCGGCCTCTCGATCCGGGAAGTACTTACCCGGCTCCAGGAGGCAGGGCTTGGCTCCATGCCCGGTGGAGGTGCGGAGATCTTCAGCCCGAGGATTCGAGCAGAGCTGTGCCCGAAAAAGGCATCAGGAGAAGAGTGGATTGAAGTGATGAAGACTGCCCATGAACTGGGGATAAAGTCAAATGCCACCATGCTCTTCGGCCACATCGAGACCGACAAGGAGATGATTGATCACCTCCTTCAGCTGCGGCAGCTTCAGGATGATACGGGAGGCTTCCAGTCGTTTATCCCTCTCCCTTTCCATCCCCTGCATACTGCCCTTTCCCATCTCTCACCGCCGAGTGCCTGGGAGGCGCTCAGGGTGCTGGCCCTCTCACGGCTGGTCCTCGACAATTTCTCTCACATCAAGGCCTTCTGGATCATGCTTGGCCTCAAGGTTGCGCAACTCTCTCTCGAGTTCGGTGTGGATGACTTAGACGGGACAGTGGTCGAAGAGCGGATCGTCCATGCTGCCGGTGCTTCCACTGAAAAAGGAATCACCAAGGAAAGACTGATAGAGATTATCCGGCAGGCAGGAAAGGTGCCGGTTGAGCGGGATACCCTCTATCGGATCATACGGGTTTACTGACAAATGCTTCCCCGCGTAGGTCATATCCAGTATCTCAACTGCCTCCCCCTTTACTACGGGATGGTGAAAAAAGGGTTGCTCCCGAATATAGAGCTACGGAAGGGAACTCCTACGGAATTGAGCGATCTCCTCATCGCCGGCAGGCTGGACATCAGTCCGATTCCGGCGATTGAGTACTGCCGTCACCATGAGGACCTCTTGCTCCTGCCTCACCTCACGGTCAGCTCTGATGGAGAGGTGAAGAGCATCCTGATCGCAAGCACCGTGCCGATCACAGAGCTCCATGGGAAGCCCTTTGCCCTTCCCGCTACTTCTGCCACGTCACAGGTTCTGGCAAGGATTATCCTGGAAAAGAAATACGGGGTGAAACCTGTGTACTTTGAGTGCCCATCTGACCTCCCGCGTATGCTCCTGGAGGCTGCGGCGGCCCTCCTGATCGGAGACGATGCCCTGAGGACATATGTGAATGCCCGCAACCTCTTTCTCTACGACCTGGGCCGGGAGTGGAAGGAGTTGAGCGGGGAAAAGATGGTCTATGCCGTATGGGCAGCGAGAAAGGAATATGCAGAGAATAACCGCGAGATCGTGAGAGAACTCTTCCAGGCGTTCATGCATTCACTCAGGTACAGTGTTGACCACATCGATGAGATAGCCCGTGAGATTGCGCGGCTTGAATCCTTTACTGCAGATTTCTTGAAGGATTACTTCTTGAGCCTCCGGTTTGAGTTTGATACGGGTTATCAGGAAGGCTATCGGACATTCCTCCGGCACGCACAGGAGATGGGTTTTGTGAAGGACATACCTGAATTGAAATTTGTGGAGGTAGAGTGAAGGGCGTTTCAGGAATACTCAAGGAAGTGCAGAAAGGGAAAAGGCTGAGCGAAGAAGAGGCTGTTTTCCTCATGCTCGAAGCTGATCTCCTGGCGCTCGGTGCTGCTGCCCAGACAGTAGCCGGTGCCAGGCATCCAGAAGGGATTGCCACCTTTCTCATCGACCGGAACATCAATTATACCAATATCTGTGTGAGCCGCTGCCGCTTCTGTGCTTTTTACCGGGATAAGGGAAATAAGGATGCTTATCTGTTGAGTAAGGAAGAGATCCTTGTTAGAGTTCAGGAAGCTGTCTCATCAGGTGCTACCCAGGTGATGCTCCAGGGCGGGTTGCACCCTGATCTTTCCATTGATTATTACACGGGACTGGTCAGGGAGATTAAAAAACGTTTTCCCGTTTTCATCCACTCCTTTTCTCCACCGGAGATTGCCCACATCGCCTCGGTATCCGGTCTTTCAGTGAGTGAGACCCTGAAGAGGCTTAAAGATGCCGGACTGGATTCGCTTCCGGGAGGCGGCGCTGAGATCCTGGTGGATCATGTCAGGGATCTGATCAGCCCACAGAAGATCAGCTCTCAGACCTGGCTCGAGGTGATGGAGACAGCACACGCCCTCGGGATGAAGACCACTGCCACGATGATGATGGGGAGCATTGAAGGCCTGGAGGATAGGGTCGAGCATCTCTCCAGGATCAGGAGGCTTCAGGATAAAACAAAAGGATTCCGTGCCTTCATACCCTGGACCTATCAGCCAGGAAATACTGCACTGAAGGGAAGAGAGACCTCTCCCCTTGATTATCTGAGGACACTGGCAATTGCCCGTCTCTTCTTAGATAATATTGAAAACATCCAGGGTTCATGGCTGACTCAAGGCAGGGATATCGGGCAGATCACCCTCCTCTTCGGTGCCAATGACCTGGGAAGTATCATGCTTGAAGAGAATGTAGTGAAGGCAACCGGTGTCTCTAACCGGATAACGGAAGCTGAGATAGTGGATCTCATCAGAAGGGCAAAGAGAATCCCTGCTCAGCGTGATACGGAGTATCGCATTGTCAAGAGGTATGACTGATGTCTTTGATACAAGGGGTTCTTCGTTGCTCAGTAATATTTTTTCGACAATGCTAAATGGGCAGACACATCGGTCTGCCCCTACAGGGCAAATTCGAAAGGGCGGGATGAATCCCGCCCCTACACAACTGAATTTGTGGCCGTTTCGCTCGATAAGCATTGTTGCCGAAAAAATCTTCAATTCGCACTCGGAACCCCTTTTTCAGAGACATTTGAGTAAGATATGAGTAAAACTATGAAGATCATACCTCAGTGTGAATTAGCGGTGATCGGCGGTTCAAGCACCTTCTCCCTCGCCTTCCCGGAAGACCTCGGAAGTAAGGAGACACGGGTGGTTGAGGAAGGACTCATTGTTGAGACACCATTCGGTCAGAGTCCTCCGATGAAGATATTTGAACTGAAGGGAAAAAAGGTGATCACCTGCAAAATGCACGGATGGAGAAAGGGCGTATCATGGGCATCGGCATCAAGACAGGTGTTCTGGGTATTCAGGGAGGCAGGTATTAAAAAGGTCATTTCTGAGGGCGGGGTAGGGTGCATCAGCCCGGAGTTAAGGGTAAGGGATCTGGTTATCCCTGACGATTACATTGACTTCTCCCTGCGGAGGGATGTGAGCCTCTCCGATGATTATCTCCTGATCATGCGGGATCCCCTCTGCCCGGCACTCCGCGCATTGCTGGTAAAAGCTGCACGGCAATCAGGTTCCTCCCGGGTCCATGACGGCGGTATCTGTGCAGTGACTGACGGAAGGCACTTTGAGAGCAGGGCAGAGGTTTTGATGCTCTCGAATTTAGGAGCAGATATGGTTGGACAGAGCCTTGCCCCTGAGGTGTATCTGGCGAGAGAGATCGGTGCCTGTTACGCGGGAATCTACCAGGTAGTGAATTACGCCGAAGGGATAAAAGACGAATGGGACTATGAAGCGTTCAGAGAGATATTCTACGCTGAGGCGAAGAGGATAGGAGCTATCATCCTCAAGACATTAAGCTCTTTAAGCGATTTCTTACCACCCTGTTCCTGTCAGTCATTGCGCAAACCTACCTTACTTAAAGAATAATGATAATCAGCAGTAAACTTCTGGTGCCGGTAACCTCTCCTCCCTCAGCGGATTCAGCGCTGGTGATTCGTGATGAAAAAATCGTAGCCGTTGGTCACAGGGAAGAGATTGTCAAAAAATATCCGGGAGAGGAGATGAGGGATTATCGCCAGGGTGTTATCCTTCCCGGACTCATCAACCTCCATACCCATCTGGAATATACAGCGCTGCAAGGCTTGCCAGAACCCGCCCCTTTTCTTGACTGGCTTGATAATCTCATCATGAGGTCTAAAAAGTTCAGTGCGAAAGACTGGGGAGAGTCCTATAAAAATGGTATTGAAGAACTGAAGAGATGCGGCGTGACTACGGTGGTGGATGTCGCCCGAAGGGGAGCGGGACTGGAGGATTTGGTTGCGTCAGGGCTGCGGGGTATCTCCTGCATCGAGTTTGTGGCAGTAGATGATGCACATCTATCGGGTGTCGGGGAAGAATTGAAACATACTCTGGACACCGCCCTCATGAAGACACAGGGGACAAAGGTGCAGATTGGTCTTGCCCCTCATTCCGTTTATACCCTGTCTCAGAATGCCCTTTCGTTTGTTGCGAAGCTTTCAAGAGAAAAGGATCTGTTTCTAACCATCCACCTTGCTGAATCGAGAGCAGAATCGGAACTCATCATACATGGCAGAGGACCGCTCGTAGATTTTCTCTCCCGCTACCAATTAGACACGGTTCCTCCTGGTGGTTGTGGCATGTCTTCCACAGCGTATCTCCGTGAGTGTGGTATCCTGGACAACAGGTTGGTTGCTTCCCACGGGGTCTGGGTTGATGATGAGGACCTGAAGCTTTTGCGGGACAGAGGGGTGGGCATAGCTCTCTGCGTGAGATCCAATCATTTCCTGAAGAATGGCAGGGCACCGCTTGAGCAGATAAAAAGCCAGGGAATCCATTTCGGGATAGGCACAGACAGCCTGGCAAGCAATTCATCTCTTGACCTCTTTGAGGAACTCAGATTTTTCAAGAGCCGATACCAGGGATTTTCTGATGAAGAACTTTTGAAGATGATAACGATCAGTTCAGCAGAGGCGCTTGGTATGAGTGAGATGATCGGGAGTATTGAAAAGGGAAAGAAAACAGACCTTGTGGTAATGCAATTGAAAAGGACAGTTGATCCTTCTGAGGTTTTTCAATACCTCATTGACGAAGGGGGAAGAGAAGATGTATTACTCTCCCTGGTAGATGGAAAAGTGATCTTTGAGCGAGGTGAGGCATGAAAGAATCTCTGATCTTACAGAACCTGGAAGAGCTTGCAGCAAGCATCAACCTCAAGGTGAATTATGAGAACCTGAGAAAGGAAGACCCGGGATTAAAAGGGGGATTATGCAAGGTGAAAGGTGAATACCAGGTGTTCTGTGAAAAAAACCTCACCTTATCAGAGAAGATCGAGGTGCTCCTCGACGCCCTGAAGGACTTCGACTGGGAAAGTGCCTACGTCAATCCCTATATCCGGAAGCTGCTGGAGAAGAGGAAGGGAAAACCATAGATCACTTGTATTGGTTCGTCAGATGTGATACACTTTTCTTGGAGGTGAGAAATATGCCTACAAAGAATCCACGTTTAAACGTAGTACTCGAGCCACCCCTATATAATGCCCTAAATGGGTTAGCAAAAAAAGAAGGCGTTTCGCTGTCTTTAAAAGCAAGAGATTTGATTAAGGAAGCGCTGGAGATTGAGGAAGATCGTTACTGGGAGGAGGTAGCACAAGAGCGAGAAAAGAGCTTTGTGCCAAAAAAAGCCCTATCCCATAAAGATATCTGGAAATAATGTCTTATCAAATTTCCTATCATCCGGATGTTCAAAAAGACCTTGCTGACCTGCCAAAAAATATTAAAGACAGAATTCAGAGAGCCATTGAAGAAAGGTTAATGAAAGACCCAGTAAAATATGGGAACCCTCTTAGGAAAAGTCTCCGGGGATACAGGAAGTTACGGGTCGGTGATTACAGGATTATTTATAGAATTGAAGAGAGAAATATTTTTGTTTTTAAAATAGGGCATAGAAAGGAGATATATACGAAAGATTTGGGTAGGAATTAAGAGGACCCTTAGCTCTTAACACATGACCCCGGTTAGCGTAGTTTGATTTTTGGGAAGGTTCTTATACCCAAACCAGATAAACAATAGTTATGCATTTCAAATAATATGAATAAGTTACTATTATTATTTATCTCCGTATTGATTCTTTCATATTCGTGTGCTTCATTAAAACCTAATCATAAGTCTGATGCCTGCTTTAAGCAGCTACCATCATCTTTAATGTCATTAATCAATCAAAAGATGCCCGGATTTCGTTTTGTTTCTTCTTCCGATTACTTGAGAGAAACAATAGAAATAGAAAAGCAATATCATGATGGTAATGAATGTTTATCTGTTACCACAGGAGACTTTGATGGTAATAAGAGAACAGACATTGCTTTTCTTGTTACCGATGATTCTGGGAGAGAAAAACTTGTAGTAGCTCGTTCTTTAAATATAGATTCTTGGACTATTGATATACTTTTAGATTTTAATAATAGCAGTCTTGGTACAAGCTATGTGAATACAATTCCTCCTGGGACTTATGAAGATATTTGGGGTGGTGGAGAAGAAGTAGGCCGTGTAAATAAATATTCAAGTGTTAACCAAGGAATAATTTCAGGTACTATTGAATCTTCGGGCGTAGCATATTTTTTTGATAAAGGCCGTTGGATACATCTTTGGCTTTCTGACTGATTGTTAATTATTGCATAACCACTCAGTACAGATGGACCGCAAACCGAGCGGTGCCGACTTTATATTTGTACCCCGATACACATTTGGAGGCTATTGCGGTCATGTTGCCCTGAAGTGTTTGCGGCCGCTGATTTCAGGCATTCCCTGAAGATATTTAAGAATGAGCCGCCGGTGCGCCCCTACCGCTGAATCATTTCAACCTTACCCTTTCCCCCCTCCGTTTGCGCAGGTGGTTTTCCTGAATCGCCTGGCTGCTTTCTTTGACTTCTTATACTAGGTACTAACTGCAGGGGTGAGGGGTTCGTTCCGTGCTACCATCTTTTCAATATGGTTCAACAGTAGAGTCATGTAGTACCTTTTGTCCTGGGCGAAGTAGTCTTTGCCCGGGCCGCAGCCCCTGCCGAGCTCCCTGGCACAGGCCATGACGTCAAACTCAACGATTCCTGCAATTCTTTTTGCCTCGTCGAGGTCAAGTCTGTTAAAACCGGTGAGAGTAATAGAGCTTTTCACTTTTGTCTGCAACCTTCAGGCTCGCTCTGATATCGTAAATCGTGTCAAGCCGTAAAGAAACCCCGCCCCATATCCCACCTGCTGACAGATAAAAGCGAGCGGAGCGAGAAAGAATGCCCTGACTGATTTGAAGGCTGACCAGGCAGAAAGGCCAACCATGGCAAGGTAGATAATGCCTAAGGTGAGCAGAGCCTGGAGTAGAGATAAAATTGCAGGGGAGAAAGGTGAAAGAACAAGGAGAACAGTCAAGAGGACGATTGCAGAAGGCGGCAGGAGGAAGAGCGGTTCTATCAGTTCCCGGTGAGTGCGGAAGAGGAGCCACCGGGCCTCACCCATTTTCAAAAGCTGAAGGAAGAAGCTGGAAAATGTTGCCGGTCGGTGATGATAGACTTTTGCATCGTCGCAATAGATGAGCTTGAAACCGGCCTCTTTAATCCGGAAGCTCATCTCCACGTCCTCGCCGTGATACCATTCCTTGAATCCGCCAACCTTTTCGTATGCCTTTCGTGAGATGGCCATATTGAAGGTTCTCGGGTAATATCGGGCAAGTTTCTTCTTTGCACCCCGAAGACCACCTGTGGTCAGGGGAGCGGTCATCACAAACTGGAAACACCGGGAAAGGATGGGCTCTGTCGGATCGGGTGTTTCCGGTCCTCCTGCCGCCCCAAGAGTTTCATCTTCAAAGGGACGGATAAGGTTTTCAAGCCAGTGCGGATGGGGAATGCAGTCAGTATCGGTGAAGACAAAGATCTTCCCCTGTGCCATCTTCATACCCATGTTCCGCGCTGCTCCCGGACCTCTGTGATCCTGTTTAGCAAAAGAGAGGGTTCCCCTTTCCTGTTCTCTCTGAAGGAATTCAAGCGTGGAGTCATTCGATCCGTCATCTGCGATGATAATCTCAAAGGTTTTTTGAGGTAACGTCTGTTCTCTTAATGCAGCGAGGAGTTTTTTAAGTTCTTCGTTCCGGTTGTAGGTGGGTATGATGATGGATACGCCCACCTCTTTACTCATCGGTGGGTGATTTTCTCTTTGATCTTGCCGTCTTCATCCTTACGCGAGGAGAAGACAATCAACTCTCCCAGCAGGCCGAAGAAGATGAACTGAATACCAACGATAACCAGGAGGGTACCATAAAGCAGGAGAGGTCTGTTGCTGATCCACTGCCCTGAGAACCAGAGGATTGCAAGGTAAAGGTCAATAAAGGCACCAGCAAAAAAAAGGATAACCCCTGATAAGCCAAAGAAGTGGAGTGGCTTCTGGGTGTATTTGGTTAAGAGGATTACGGTGAGCAGGTCGAAGATGCCCCGCAAGTATCTTTCTGCTCCATACTTTGATTTTCCATATTTGCGGGTATGATGTTCTACCTTAATCTCTCCTACCCAGAACCCCCGCCAGCTGGCTAAGACCGGGATGAAACGGTGGAGCTCCCCGTACAATTCTATTTCTTCAATTACCTTTCTGCGATAAGCTTTAAGACCGCAGTTTAAGTCGTGGATCTTCACCCCCGTGAAGAATGAAACCATAAGGTTGAAGATCTTAGAGTTGATCTTTTTGGTGAAACGGTCCTTCCGTTTATTCTTCCACCCGGAAACGAGGTCATAACCTTTATCCAGTTCAGTGAGAAGGTTGGGAATCTCTTCGGGGAGGTCCTGGAGGTCAGCATCCAGGGTAATAATTTTCTCTCCCTTTGCCTCCTTAAAACCAATGGAAAGGACAATAGTCTTGCCGAAATTTCTCCTGAGATGAATGACCGTTACCCTGGGGTCCTGGCGGGAGATATCCTGTAAGAGCTCAGAAGAACCGTCTTTGCTCCCGTCATCTATAAAGATCAGTTCATATCGGCTGGATAGTTGGTTGACTACCTTAGTAAGGCGGGTGTAAAGCTCCTGTAAACTTTCTTTTTCTTCGAAGACCGGAATAACGACGGAAAGATCGATTTTCCCCTCTGGTTCTCTCTTTTCCATTTCGCGCTCTGATTATTTACAAATCGGCTTTCCTTCTATATCATATACAGACTTAAACAACAAGAATGTTCAATGAGATGTTTGAAAACCAGGGTTCCTCGTTGCTCAACAATATTTTTTCGACAATTCGTAAGGGCGTATTGCCATACGCCCCTACAGGGCTTTTTCAGAGGTCTCTCAATCTCCTTTTGCTATGGTAAACACACCCATTCCCAGAAGCCGTTTTTACCTCTTTGTCTTCCTCTTCTCTCTCTCTATCGTTGAGATGGCTATTGCATCAATTCTCCTCGAGAAGTTTAGCGGGATGGGATGGTCAGCAACGTTTGCCGAGGACAGCGAGGGATATCTGCTGGTCACCCGCTATTTTTCTGGTGAACAGATACCTGATACCGTTGCTCTTTTCCGTTATCGGTTATTCAGCCCGGTCATTCCTTACGTTGTCTCGTGTGTGGGGAAGGTATTGCCGGTTCCTTCTGCCTTCTTCCTGGTAAACTCTCTCCTCTGGATAGGAGCCGCTTTCCTCTTCTATCTCTTCAGCCGTGAGTTGTTGCAGTCCGATGATCGTGCCCTTGCATGTTCGATCATTTTTACCACTTCACTTCCCGTCATGGTATGGGGGCTACCCATCATGGTTGACATGGGGGCCTACTTCTTTATAGCACTTATCATCCTTTTAGGCCGGAGATTAAAGACCTATAAAGGTGCTGCTGTAACTGGCCTTATAACCGGACTTGCGATTCTCACCAAACCTACGCTGGTATCTGTGCTCTTGTTTCTTGTTCTCTACCAGGTGAGCATCCGGGCAGGAGGCAGGGCTTTTCTCATCGCCGGGGTAAGTGTAACTCTTGTAATGATAGTTTATTACTCGCTGGGCCTGGAATTCAAAGATTTTCTTTCCTATTCAACACCTCGCCATCGGGGCGTTGTCTATGTTCTGAATTCGCTTTTCTTCTGCTTTCACGGCGGCCTGATTCTTGTTTTTTGGGGCTGGAAAGAGCTGAAAGAGAACCGCAGGTTTTATGTATTGTTTAGCGTATCCGTCCTGTTTTTCTATCTTCCTTTTATTCACAACCCCCGTCTTCTCTTCATGATATATCCGGCTGTAATCCCTCTCATCTGCGCCGGAGCCGCTACCCTTTCACAGGGGTTGTCTGAAAGGTTTCATCGGGATAAAAAGTCTGTCTTCCGCCTTATTATTTTCATCCTTGTAGTTGTTTCCAATCTCCTTACCGTAATCTATCTCTTGGTAACTCGTACTTTCGCACTGAGAAGTATGGGAGATCTTCTGAAGTTCTTGCAGGTTCTGTAATTAAATTGATTTTGTTAGTGATTGCTTCGTCATCCGCCGAAGGCGTCCGCCACGGCGGACTCGCAATGACAAAAAGGTGTAAGATTCTTATTTATGGTTCTTCTGGGAGTCCTGTGGTAACTTTTCATATTCCTTCTTGTCTCGGCGAGTCCTCCTGTAAGCGGATGAGGGAAGTAATATTTTGCCCCCTCCCTTTAGGGGAGGGGATTAAGGGGAGGGTGGAGCCTTTTCTGAGATTTTTCGTGTATACAATCAGGCTTTCTTTCAACCCTTAGTCACCCTCTCCCATACCCTCCCCCCTCAAGG
>Ga0315280_10006300_pt1 | contig 16451 bp, 17 predicted proteins | sample YL17G06_40_MG_FD_203697 | JGI IMG/M metagenome (GOLD analysis project Ga0315280, IMG submission 203697) | Sediment microbial communities from Yellowstone Lake, YNP, Wyoming, USA - YL17G06_40 | ecosystem: Environmental > Aquatic > Freshwater > Lake > Sediment | place: USA: Wyoming | collected...
AAACGGATATAGGCAATATAGTCTAGCTTCTTCAGCCGCTCCATTACCATATCACCAATAACGGCGCTCGGTATCTCTGCCCTGCCCAGGCGGTAAAGCTCAGCTTCTATATCCTCAGCCAGCTTATCAACAGTGCCAGTAGGCAATGGTCTTTTTTCACAAGCCTTGCGAATACCTGTTAGCAGCTTGTTCCGGTTGAACTCCTCACGCCTCTTATCTTTTTTAATCACAAAGAGGCTAGCTGGCTGCAATCGTTCATAGGTAGTGAAACGAGAGCCGCAGCTTAAACACTGACGCCGACGGCGTACCCCGTCGTTCACCTCACGGGAATCAGTAACCTTGCAATCAGAATAACCACAATAAGGGCATTTCATAACAAATACTACCTCAGGTTGTATAGCAAAAATAGAATACCACAATATGTAGTATTTGTCAAGTGTTTTTCACTTGATTAAAAAAGAAGGCTGTAGGCCAATAAACCTACAGCCTTCAAGCCTGGCTTGATAGATTCCTATGGAGCTTCATCATTAGGGCACGCCAGGCGGAGTCCTAACAAGTTTGGTTGACTGCGTTATTGGCTGGCGCCGATGGCTAAATAGTGGGCGACGCAGGAAAGCAGGAACGTCCAGTTCCTCTTCGTTCTTCAAGCCCTTAAGCAGTTGGGTAAACTCGTCTTCCCGACTAACCCCGGCCAATCCTAACTTGGAAGCGAAGCCGGTGGCAATTAGGGTTATCCTTATGTCATCCTTCATACTGGGGTCCTGAACTACGCCAAAAATGATGTTAGCCGCCGGGTCTACAGCTTGCCTTACTACCTGAGCTGCTTCATTAACCTCAAACAGGGTGAGCGCGGGACCGCCAGCAACATTGAATAGAACGCCCTTTGCCCCGTCAACGGAAACATCTAACAAGGGGCTAGCCAGGGCTTCCTTAGCCGCTTCCACAGCTCGGTTCTTACCTGTACCAACGCCTATGGACATCCAGGCTGGACCAGCGTCCTTCATCACTGCCTTAACATCGGCAAAGTCAAGATTAATCAGCCCAGGGACAGTAATAACCTCAGCAATAGCCTGAACCCCATGGCGCAGCACATCATCAGCCATCTTAAAGGCGTTATCCACCCCTGTCTTCTCATCACAGAGGTCAAGCAAGCGGTCGTTAGGGATAATGATAAGGGTATCAACCTTGCCCAGGAGGTGAACAATGCCATCATTTGCCACCTCATTGCGATGAACACCCTCAAAGGTGAAAGGTTTGGTGACTACAGCAATGGTGAGAGCCCCACTCTGCTTACTTATTTCGGCTACCACCGTGGCTGCCCCGGTGCCGGTGCCACCACCCATACCGCAGGTGATAAACACCATATCAGCCCCGGCGAGAAGTTCCTTGAGTTCGTCGCGGCTTTCCTCGGCTGCCTTCTGACCCAGGATATGGTCACCACCTACCCCTAACCCCCTGGTGAGCTTCTCCCCAAGCTGGATACGGGTAGGGGCTTCGGTAATGGACAGAGCTTGGGCATCGGTATTGGCGCCAATGTACTCTACCCCCCGAATCTGCTCCCTGACCATGCGAGTTATGGCGTTGCAGCCACCACCACCCAGGCCAATAACCCTAATCTTAGCCGGGTTAGCGCTGAAACTTGTTTTTGCCATCTCCTCCTCCTTTTTTACCACTTATTACTAGAAATTACAGCTAGCGGAACAGGCCAAAAATTCGGGAAACAAAGCGCCGCAAACCTGAGCCAAAGCCCTGCTGGTGCCAGGTTTGCATTCCCCTATACTTTGCTCCCCAGAGCAACAGACCAACGCTGGTGGCATATGCCGGGTCATGAAGGGTATCAGCGATACCATATATATTGCCGGGAATGCCTACTCTTACCGGGAGTTGCAATGTATTACGCCCCAGTGCTTCTATGCCAGCAAGGTTAGAACTTCCGCCGGTGAGGACAATACCATCAGGGACTAACTTTTCATACTCAGAATCCGGCATCTCAAGCACGATAAGCCTCAGGAGTTCCTCTACCCTAGCCCGGATGATGTCACACAGGTCTCGGTGAGAGACACCGTGTCCATCTGAAATTATGTTATCGCTGCCAGTACCACCCTTTGTTTCATAAACTGGGGCAACACTGCCATACTTCTTCTTCATCTCCTCGGCAACATCAAATGGCAGCCCCAAACCGATAGCAATATCCCTGGTGATTTGATAGCCGGCTACAGGCAGAACCGCAGTATGCCAAATGCTCCCGTCTTTGAAGATAGCGATATCTGTGGTACCACCTCCGATATCAGCCAATAGGATACCTACCATTTTCTCGTCGTCGGTCAATACCGCCTCACTACTGGCTAATGGCTCAAGGATGAGGTCATCAATATCAATACCGATGCCGTGGATGCACTTTACCAGATTCTGAACTGAGGTCACGGCGGCGGTGATGATATGTGCCTCCACATCCAGCCTGAAACCGTGCATCCCTACCGGGTTCTTGACTCCTGATTGACCATCAACGGCATAACCACGAGGAATAACATGGAGTAGCTTTCTATCGGGGGAAAGTTTAACCCCTCGGGCCGATGTTAGAACTCGCCTCAGGTCATCAGAGCGCACCAGCCTGTCATTACGAGTAATGGCTACCACTGCCCTGTTATTCAGTGAGCTGACATGCCTCCCGGTTACACCGACATAGGCTGATTCCACTTTACAACCGCTAGTCTGCTCTGCTTCCCTTACTGACGCATGAATTGAGTCTTTGGCGTCGTTGATGTTGACTACCAGCCCCTTGTGCAACCCAAAGGTTGGAGTGACCCCCACCCCTATAACCCGAATACCACCCCCTTCATCAACACTGGCTACAATGGTGCACACCTTGGTGGTCCCAACATCAATAGCAGTTACGATACTTCGTTTTGCCATCTGCCCCTCCTTATTGACCGTTTAGACTTGCTCGCTGCGTAAATTTTCACATCTTTAAACCCCCTGAGGTGGTCTCTCCCTGCCGGTTGTCCATCTTCCTCAATATTGTCTTTTGCCTTGACCTCGGCAAATTCTCTATCGAGTCGATGGAGTATAAGCACCAGTTTCTCTATACCGCACATTCCACTTATTGCACAGACCACTCACGTAAGCCCTCATCTCATCGCTCGGCGCCCGATATAGCTCAGCCAGAAAACCGTGCAGTAGTTCGCCCCCAGTCATTCCAGGATTAGCTTCCTCCGGACCAGGCAGGTTTACATATACTATCTCGATCATCACCTTCTGATACTCAATAGACTGTTTGGTCACGGTCCACCTCCTTAGGTATAGTAATGCGCTCAGCCGCTCTCAATTTGGCACTTCGACTACGAGGATTTAACTGAACCTCGGCTAGGGAAGGAGTAATAACCTTCTTATTGACCAACCTCAGGCAGGCTTTTTCCTCACTTGCCTCCCGATACATAAAACGCTTCACTATACGGTCCTCAAGGGAGTGATAGCTGATAACAACCAATCTGCTGCCAAAACCAAGGAGGTCAACCACCTGTTCTAGAGCCGACTCTAGGTGCTCAAGCTCATGGTTAACCGCTATTCTTAGTGCCTGGAAGGTTTTGGTGGCAGGGTGAATCCTACCTCTTCGCCCACCCAGAGCCTGCTCTACCGTCCGAGCTAGCTGAAGGGCAGTTCTTATTGGGCGTTGCTGCGCAATATAATGGGCTATCTTATAGCTGTGGCGTTCCTCACCAAATGTTTTTATCAGCTGAGCCAGCTCAGCCTCAGACAAGGTGTTAACAATATCGGCAGCAGTGACCTCCTGAGTGGGGCTCAAGCGCATGTCCAGAGGAGCATCATACTGAAAGCTGAAACCACGACTGCTATCAAGCTGAAGGGAGGAGAGCCCAAGGTCAAACAAAATTCCATGCACGGGGAAAAAGTCATATTTAATACAGACTGCCTTAAGATTAGCGAAGTTTTCGTTAATTAAAAGAGTTGAGCCGCTATAGGCTTCAAGCCTTGCCCTGGCTACGGTTATAGCTTCGGGGTCAGCATCAATGCCCAGCAACTGCCCACCGGGGGAGCTACGGTCTAAAATGGCGGCAGCATGCCCCCCAGCCCCAAGGGTGCAGTCAATATAGCGCCCCCCGGGCTGAACTGCCAGCGCCTCAATAGTCTCTTCAAGTAACGCCGGGATATGAGTGAGTGCTGACATGGTTACACTCATTGGCGCCTCTCTAGGCTTTCTATAATCTGCCAGGCTTGTTCCCGACTAATAGTCTTCTCTTCTTGCCAGTGCAACTTATTCCATATTTCAAGATAATTATTAGCTCCAACTATAACCACCTCATCTACAATCTCAGCATACTGCCTAAGTGAAATAGGCAGGGCTATTCTTCCCTGCCCATCCATCCTGAGGCTAAAGGCAGTAGCAAAAATAGCCCGCTTTAGCCTTCGCAATTTACTGAGCGTGACTGAACTGGTGGTCAGGGTTTCAGCCAGCTTTTTCCACTCAGCTAGTGGGTAGACAGTGATGCACTTCTCTACCCCGGGTGCCAATATCACCCCCTCCCTCAGCTCTCTCCTGAACCGGGGCGGGATAGGCACCCTACCCTTCTCATCAATCTTATATTCAAACTCGCCAAAGAACATATTTAACCTCGTTGCCCTATTTTACCACAATTCCCCACTTTTTACCATTCTACAGCACATATACCCCTGTTTGTCAAGCCCCTTTAGGAGATTATTTAGTAACCCCTCACCCTTTATCCCTCTCCCCTTCGCAAGGGGAGAGGGAACGTAATTTCTTAAAGGGGCTTCGCCCCTTTTAATCTCTTTACTAAACGGCCTCTTTGGGAGATTGTTTAGGAACCTATCCCCCTAAACCCCCTTCCCTTATTAAGGGAAGGGGGAAATATTTAATTAAGAGAGGTGAAGCCTCTCTTAAGCTCTCTCACTTTTGGGGGATGTCTAAATAGGGGCTTGTTACCTACATTTGTGCCTATCTAAAATCCCCCTCCTCCTTTGAAGGAGACTAACTTAATGGGGCGTCTAAGAGGGGTGTCAACCCCTCTTTAAAATCTCTTCCCCCTCTCCTTTTAAAAGGAGAGGGGGATAAAGGGGGTGAGGTTAATAAACAATCTCTCTAGGCTAAAATTTGCCATTTTGCTACATGTCCCATATGTGGTAAAATAGAGTTTGTCTTTAGAGGGGTGTTATGTTTAATGCCGGCATTGTTACCATCAGTGATGGGGTTTGGCGGGGGCAGCGCTCTGATGAGAGTGGCAAGACAATTCGGGATTGCCTGTCTGGGGTAGATAGCCGCGTCATTAAGTATGAGGTTGTCCCTGACGAAATGGATATTATCGCCAGCAAGCTTGCTGAGTGGGCAGACGAAGGTAGTGTGGATGTTATTCTAACCACGGGGGGCACCGGACTGGCGCCACGCGATGTTACCCCTGAAGCTACCCTTTCTATAGTGGATAAGGTTGTGCCTGGCTTTGCTGAGATAATAAGAGTCAAAACCTTTAGCGCCACACCCTTGTCCATGCTGAGTCGGGCTGTGGCTGGCGTAAGGAAAAGATGCCTTATTATCAACCTGCCGGGCAGCCCTAAGGCAGTTCGTGAGTGTCTTGAGGTAATACTACCTGCCATTCCTCATGCTGTGCAGATTATCAAAGGAGAAATAACTCAGCACACCGCTCCAAGCACTGGAAGGATTAGATAGGTGCATATTGATATTTTGACCCTATTTCCTCAGATGTTCCAAGGCATGTTTAGCCTTGGCATTTTCAAACGGGCGATAGACCAGAAATTGGTCAGCATCGGCATTCACAATATACGAGACTATACCCATGATAAACACCACACCGTTGATGACTATCCTTATGGTGGTGGTGCTGGTATGGTGCTCAAGCCCGAACCCATTTTTGAGGCGGTAGAATCAATAACAAGGGAGCCGGCGACGCCTATTATTCTGCTTACCCCGCAGGGTCGGCTTTTCTGTCAACAAATTGCCGAGGAGCTATCCAGGTATAGCCACCTAATTCTTATCTGTGGTCACTATGAGGGGGTTGATGAGCGGGTGAGAGAGCACCTAGCCACTGATGAGATTAGTATTGGCGATTATGTGCTCAGTGGTGGCGAGCCGGCAGCCATGGTAGTTATAGATGCCGTAGTCAGGCTACTGCCCGGGGTTCTTGGTTCAGCAGCATCGTTATTGGATGACTCTTACGTTTCTGGGCTACTGGAGTACCCCCAATACACCCGCCCCGCTGCATATCGGGGATGGCCAGTGCCCGAGGTCTTACTTTCAGGAGACCATGCCCAAATTGCCAAATGGCGCCGGGAGCAGGCTATCCTACGCACCCTGAAACGCCGCCCCGAACTATTGGAAAAGGCTGAGCTAATCCCGAAGGAAAGAAAATTAATGGAGAAGTTGAGGCAATCTTAGTATGGATGCTATCTCACTATTTAGCAACAAACCAAATCCCAATATTCCCGACGTTTCCCCTGGTGACACAGTAAAGGTAAGTACCAAGACCACGGAAAGGGGGAGGGAGCGCACCCAGTTATTGCACGGGGTAGTAATCAAAGTCCGCCGTGGCGCTGATGGGGGAAACTTCACCATAAGACGGGTTTACCATGGCATAGGAGTCGAGCATACCTTCCCTTTCTCCTCACCACTGTTGGAAAGGATAGAGGTGGTGCGGCGTGGAAAAGTGCGCCGGGCTAAACTCTACTACCTGCGCGGGCTCAGTAGTAAGGCATCTCGAACCAAGGAAAAGCGGGAGAAAGAATAGGCTAAGGCTACCTCGTTGGAGAACAGGATGAGGTATGCTGAGGTTAGTGTCAACTCGCCAGTAGCACAGCGCAGGACATTTAGTTATGCCATACCATCCGGTCTCGGTATTGATGTGGGACAGGCGGTATTGGTTCCTTTTGGCGACAAGCTGCTCCAAGGCATCGTTTTAGAGCTAAGCCCCTACCCCTCGGTGGAAGAAACCAAGGAAATAGCTGGGGTTATTGAGTCCCGCCCCTTACTATCCCCGTCCCATGTTTTGCTGGCTCGCTGGATAAGTGAACACTATCTATCACCCCTTTTTGATGCTGTGGCGTTAATGTTGCCGCCAGGCTTTGAGCGCAAGACTGTCACCTATATCTCCATCCCCTCACCCCCCTATGAAGCAGACACATCAGCTCTTACCACGGAACAAAGGCAGGTATTAGACCTAGTCCAGAGGCGGGGTAAGCTCAGTTTAAACGAGCTTGAGAAGAGGCTAGGGACAAGACAGGCTAGGCTTACCATATCCAAGTTGGTTAACCGAGGTCTGGTAGTCAAAAGCCATGAGCTGGAGAGGATTAAGGTAAGACCAAAGAAGGTGGCTTACCTACGTCTAGAAGTGGCAGCTAGTGAAGCTCGACAGGAAGCAGCCAGGTTGCGTGAGCAAGGCAAGGCGATTAAGCAAGCAAGCCTCCTTGAGTATTTGTCTCAACAAACCCAACCAGTGCCCCTCTCCGAAGCCAGAAGGAGTGTTAGCTGCACGTCCTCAGTTGTTGACAGATTGGTAAGCAAGGGTCTGGCCTCCATCGAGCTGGTTGAGGTAAAACGCGAACCGATTTCCTATCAGGGCATTACCCTGTCTCACCCCCTCACCCTTACCCCAGCCCAAGAATCAGCCGTCAACGCTATTAAGTCAAGCTTGCTAGAGGGGGGCAGTGTCCCACCGATTTTTCTCCTTCACGGGGTTACCGGGAGCGGCAAGACCGAGGTCTACCTCCAAGCTCTGGCTGAGGTGATAGGGCTGGGGAAAAAAGGTATAGTCCTGGTTCCAGAGATTGCCCTCACCCCACAAACTATAGAGCGATTTGCCTCTCGCCTCCCCCACAAGGTGGCTGTCCTTCATTCCAAACTCTCTCTGGGTGAGCAGTTTGACGAGTGGCACCAAATAAGAGACGGAGAATTTGACGTCGTTATCGGCTCTAGGAGTGCAATTTTTGCCCCTCAACCCAACCTTGGTCTCATCGTTATAGATGAAGAGCAGGAATGGACATATAAACAGCAGGATAAATCCCCCCGCTACCACGCCCGTGATGTGGCGATAAGATTGGCTGGGCTAACTGGAGCCGTTGTCATCCTGGGTAGTGCTACCCCAGATGTGGAGACCTCTTACCACGCCCAAAGGGGAGACTACCGCCTGCTCCAGCTTCCCGGTCGGGTCACCCCTGGTGGGGCAATGCCACAGGTTGAGGTAGTAGACTTAAGGGAGGAACTCAAGGCAGGGAATAGGAGCCTCTTCAGCCGCTCTTTGTCACAGGCGATGAGCCAAGCGGTGGTAAAGGGGGAGCAGGTCATCCTGTTCCTTAATCGCCGGGGAGGAGCTACCTTTATCCAGTGTCGCAGTTGTGGCTTTGTCCTCCGCTGCAAGCGTTGCGAGGTTCCGCTTACCCATCATCTTACCGAGGATGTCCTGGTTTGCCACCAGTGCAACTACAGGATGGCCGTCCCCCAGGCTTGCCCTCGGTGCTTAAGGCGCAGGATAAAATTTTTGGGCATTGGTACCCAGAAGTTGGAGCAGGAAGTAGGGCAAAGTTTCCCTCAAGCCAGGCTACTACGCTGGGATAGGGATGTTACCCGAGGGAAGCACTCCCATGATGAAATATTGCGCAAGTTCCGTGCCCACCACGCTGATATTCTTATTGGCACCCAGATGATTGCCAAGGGGTTAGATTTACCCCTGATTACCCTGGTTGGGGTGGTTAGCGCTGACACTGCTCTGAATCTGCCTGACTTCCGGGCTGGAGAAAGAACCTTTCAGCTCCTCTCCCAGGTGGCGGGGAGAGCCGGGCGTGGTACCTTGGGGGGGAAGGTTGTTATTCAGACCTATTCCCCTGAGCACTATGCCATTCAGGCAGCATCAAGGCACGACTACTCCTCATTCTATAATAAGGAGATTGAATATCGGCGCCAGCTTCATAACCCCCCCTTCACTCGGCTGGCTTGCCTTACCTATAGCCATACCAACGATGCCCTCTGCCAGCGGGAAGCAGAAAGAATGAAGCGCCTACTGAGCCAAGAAATAGACTCCCAAGGCATAGCTGATATTGAGCTAATTGGACCAGCCCCAGCCTATATTCACCGGCTACGAGGCAGGTTTCGCTGGCAGCTTATACTTCGCGGCTCAGAACTATCTACCTTTCTCTCCTCCATAACCTTCCCCCAGGGCTGGACGGTGGATATTGACCCGTTAGGTCTGGTTTAGGTAAACTGTACCAAGATAAATTTCTGGGGGCTAAGATGGCGGTTCTCACTATCCGTGTTGTTCCTGAACCGATATTGAGACAGAAGTCAAAGCGGGTCAAGACTATTGATGGCTCAGTCCAGAGACTAGTTGAGGATATGCTAGAGACAATACACGCCGTTCCCGGGCGGGTAGGATTAGCCGCACCACAGGTAGGTATTCCCTTACGCGTGATTGTTATTGGCATACCTGGGGAGGAAGACATAGCCTTGATTAACCCTGAGATAGTGCGTAAGAGAGGGGAACGCTTGGTAACCGAGGGCTGCCTCAGCATTCCAGGCTACTTTGGACAGATTAAGCGGGCTGAATCGGTCAGGGTTAAGGCACGTGACCTGAGCGGGAAGGAGATACGAATTAAGGCAGACGAACTCCTGGCTCAAGCACTGGAGCATGAGATAGACCATTTAAATGGGGTGCTGTATGTAGACCACCTGGAAAGCCCAGACAAGCTATTCAAGGTAGAACCTGAGGTAGCCCAGCTCTAAGAGGGGGTTGCCTATTTCCTTCCAAGGCTAACTGACTGGCTCTCTCGCTTTTCCCCACCGGCTGAGCCTCAGACGTTTTGACAACTGGCACCTCGGGGACAAAATAGAAAAGGTCATCAAATTTATATCCGGGAAAGGCTTTTATCGCCCCGATAATAAACTTTCGATTGATGTTGCGTTTGCCTTCAACCACCCGGTAAACCTGGCTTACTGATAATTCCATAGCCTCGGCTAGCTCAGACAGGTTCCTATAGCGCCCGGCATATAAATCAAAAACTCTCGTTTTCAGTATCATGGTTCCCCTTGTACGCCAACTGGCAATATTCTAGCACCAAAAATGCCTATTGTCAAGCCCTTTGTCTAATTTCACCACTGTTGACATTTGCCACTTGGCGAATTATAATTTGATTGCTATGCGTGATGTAAGCACTGATTTCGGCAAGATACTCAAGCAGCAAAGACTTTCGCTGCCGCTGACGCTACGTGAGCTCAGTGCTACGTCAGGTGTGTCAGCATCACATCTGGGTCGCATTGAGAGGGGCGAGCGTTTCCCTTCAGGCTCAATTCTGCGAAAAATCGCCAAGCCTCTGGGCTTTGATGAGGATGAGCTATTTACCCTGGCTGGCTACCTATCTCCCCGCCCCCCCAGCGTGGCTGAGAGTCACCCACACTATGGGGCTGGAGAACTGGACCCCTATGTGGCAAGGATGCTAGCCCAGGAGCCTGTTGAAACCCAGCGCACTGTCATTGGAATCCTCAGCGTCTTAAAGAGCATTGCCAAGGGTATGACCAAAGAAAGCAACTGAAAGCGCCTTTGAGCTAATGGCTAGCTAGCCCCTATTAAAGCCTACCCAAGAAAAAGAGCGTCTCTTAACACTTCTTATTGAATGAGATTGTTTATTAACCCCTCACCCTTTATCCCTCTCCCCTTGCCAAGGGGAGAGGGAGGGTAATTTGTAAAAGGGGCGGAGCCCCTTTTAATCCCCTTCTAAGGGGGGAATTAGTTATGTTAGAGGGACTTCGTCCTTCTAAAACTCCCTATAATATATTTAGAGGCTTCGCCCCCTCTCTACAGTGTCTTTCCCCTCTGAAGGAGACTAACTTAATGGAGCGTCTTAAGAGGGGTGTTAACCCCTCTTGAAATTACTTCCCCCTTCCCTTATTAAGGGAAGGGGGTCAGGGGGATAGGTTGCTAGGCAATCTCTATTGAATTCCCCTTGATAAGCGGCTAAACTGGTAGTATAGTGTAGCTCTAGAGTATCTACAGGGTGAAAGGGATTTGAAGTTATCCATTGAGTCTAAAGTCTTATCATTATTGACCGCGGTAAGCAATCTTCTCACCAAGCAGGGCATAAGGTCGTATCTTGTCGGTGGATTTGTGCGTGATGTCCTACTGGGGAGAGATACGGCTGATATTGATATTGCTGTCGCCGCAGATGCGGTGGAGATAGCTCAACAGATAGCCAATGCTCTTGGCGGCAGGTTTGTCCTGCTGGATAAGGTGAACCGGGTGGGCAGGGTAGTTATAGCCGATAAGGAGGCACCATCTGGGGGTCAGTGGGAGCTCGATTTCTCCACATTTTATGGCAGCATTGAGGATGACCTGGCACGGCGCGATTTCACCATAGGCGCCATAGCAGTTGACCTCGGGGAGCTGACCAAGGATTATGCCAATGTCCGTCTTATAGACCCATTTAATGGTTGGGCTGACCTTCAACATGGCGTGATTCGGGCTGTTTCTGAGACAGCTTTCCAATCAGATGCCGCCCGCTTATTACGGGCGGTGCGTCTGGCGGCTGAGCTTGGTTTTAGCCTTGATAACCAGGCTGAAGCCTTGGTTCAGCGCCATTGCCATCTTATAGCTGATGTGGCTGGTGAGCGAGTGAGAGAGGATTTACTCCGGCTCCTAGCTCTCCCTCAATCTCAGCAATTTTTACCTTATCTTGACCAGTTAGGATTAGTCACGGCTATCATTCCTGAGCTGGCTGAGACAAAGGGGGTCAAGCAACCAAAGGAACACTTCTGGGATGTCTTTGACCACTCAATAGAGATAGTGATTGCCGTTGATTTTCTTCTTCATCAGGGGGGCTGGAAATATGCCGCTGGTGAGGTCTTGGCTATTGCCCCTTGGTCAGAGGCGCTGGCTGAGCACTTTGCTCAAGAGGTCAGCAGCGCTAGCACTAGGAGGTCACTCCTCAAGCTAGCGGCGCTGCTTCATGATGTGGCTAAACCCCAGACCAAAGCTATTGCTGAAGATGGTCGGATGCATTTTCTCGGTCATGCCAAGCTCGGGGCAGCGATGACAGTTGATATTCTGGAAAGGTTGAGATTTAGCAGTAAAGAGATTAAACTAGCGGAGGTTATGGTTAGGGAGCACCTCAGACCGGGGCAGATGAGTCAGGGAGGACTTCCCACCCGTCGGGCTATTTACCGTTACTTCCGTGATACTGAGGAAGCCGGCATTGATATACTATTCTTAAGCCTAGCCGACCACCTAGCCACCAGAGGGCCACAGCTAGACCTGGCTAGTTGGCAGGAGCATGCCCAAATGGTGGAGTATGTATTAGCCCAGCATTTTGAACAGGAAAGGTTAGTTGTCCCGCCTAAACTGGTTGACGGGCATGATATAATAAATATCTTTGGCTTGAGCCCGGGACCAAAGATTGGACAACTCCTGGAGGCGGTGCGTGAGGCACAAGCCTCGGGTGAGGTGACCACCAAAGAGGAGGCGCTAGCCTTTATCCGTGAACATCTATCAACTAAGGTGGAATAAACATGGCTAAAAGAAATACGCTGATTCTTATGATACTACTTGCCCTTTTTGCCTTTTGTCTGTGGGTACTCCTGCCCATTGAGGGAGAAAGGTTTGGCAGGCAGGGAATACACCTGGGTCTGGATTTGAAGGGTGGCCTTCACATGGTCTATAAAGCTGACATGTCCCAGGTGGAAAAGGGGCAGGAGACGTCGGTCATCGAAGGGGTGATAGCGGTTATTCAGAACCGGATTAACCCTCTGGGAGTGACCGAACCGGTTATTGAGAGGCTGGGGGCAGACCAGATAGTAGTTGAGCTGCCCGGAGCCAGTATCACTGATGTAGAAAAGGGGCGTATCGGACGCACCGCACTGCTCGAGTTTGGCGAACTGGCTCAGGAAGGCGAAACCGCCAAGTGGACTGATGCCCTCGGCAAGTGGAAGCCAGCCACAGCTGTAATTGACGGTCAGGAAAAAGAACTCACCAGCAGCTACTTTAAAACAAATACTTCTGTAACCAGGGATAGTATGGGCGGAATCCTCCTTGTCTTTGAGTGGGATGAGGAGGGGAGTAAGCTATCTGAAGCAATAACCACCCGGCTCGTAGATAAGCCATTGGGCATCTTTGATGGCGAGGAGCCGTTAAAAGGAGACGATGGAAGGCCCATTGCTCCCATTGTTCGGTCAGTGATTGTAACTAGTGGGCAGATTGAGGGATTAAGCCTGCATGAAGCTACTGCCCTATCCAAGCAGCTAAATGCCGGGCGTCTTCCCGTGCCGCTAGAGCTTGTCTACGAGCAAAACGTGTCTCCTGTGGCTGGTGCTAACTTTGTTAGCATGAGCCTTAAGGCGGGGCTAATTGGCATAATACTGGTTATGCTGTTTATGATTGCCTATTACCGCATACCCGGGGCCCTAGCCAGTCTGGCTCTAATTTTTTATGGGGCACTGGTAATGGCAATATTCAAGTTGATACCGGTCACCCTCACCCTGGCTGGAATCGGCGGTTTTGTCGTATCCATAGGTATGGCAGTAGATGCCAATGTCCTTATCTTTGAGCGGATGAAAGAGGAGTTAAGGGGAGGGCGGACATTGGGGGCGGCTATTGAGGCTGGCTTTAGCCGTGCCTGGACAGCTATCAGGGACAGCAATTTAACCACCTTTATTGCCTGCATAGTTCTGATTATAATCGGTGGGCAAATTGCCTCCGGGGCGCCGGTAAGAGGATTTGGCTTAACCCTATTTATCGGCGTCGCCGTGAGTATGTTCACTGCCATTATGGTTACGCGGGCATTATTGCGCCTGTTTGTGGGGACTGGCCTGGCAAACAGGACTTCACTATTTACTCCATACGTAGGTGGAAAGAAATGATTGACATTATAGGTAAAAGATACTGGTTATTTCTCATCTCCGGGATAGCTATCCTGCTCAGTATTGTTTTTCTAGTTGTGTTTGGACTTAAACCGGGGCTTGAATTCAGCAGTGGCTCATCAATGACGATAAGTTTTAGCCAAAAAGTAGACCCAGCGGCATTAAAAGAGGAACTGGCTAATTTAGGTTATGGCAACTCCATTGTTCAAACCACCGGAGAGGGTGATTTCCTTATCCGTACCGTGGCATTAACCGACGAGGCGAGAAAGCAGCTAGAAGAAAACCTGTCAGCCAAATTTGGCCCTATCACTGAAAAGAGCCTTGAAACTATAGAGCCAGTTATAGCCAAACAAACATCCCGGACAACCACCATCGCTGTAATCATAGCTGCCATCGGCATACTCCTCTATATGGTCTGGGCATTTCGCCGGCTGCCAAAAGCCCTCTTCTTTGGTACCTCAGCTATAATAGCTCTGCTCCACGATGTGCTCATCACAGCAGGGATTTTCTCACTCCTTGGTGCCTTGTTTGGTTGGGAAATTAATTTAATGTTTATCACCGGTATCCTGGCGATTATAGGCTACAGCATCAACAATACAGTGGTCGTCTTTGATAGGATACGCGAAAACATGAGAAAGGGTATCAGTTCCAGCTTTGAGGTTGTAACTAATTACAGTGTAGTTGAGATTATGAGCCGTTGTCTGAATACCAGCATAACCACCCTGATTACGATATTGGCTTTGCTCCTCTTCGTTGGAGGAGCAATTCAGAACTTCGTCTGGGTTCTACTGATTGGCGTCATTGTTGGGACCTTCGACTCAATCTGTATTGCCCCTTCTCTATTAGTCGTATTTGAGCAGGGGGAGTGGGGTAGGTTTCTGCACCCAGCCAGAGCCTAAGCTAAAGGGGCATAAATTATGTTAGCCACTAAAGAGAATGTTGCTAAACTGTCTATTTTTTCTATCAGCTTGCTGATAGTCATGAAAATAGTTGCCACTATCCTTACTGGAAGTATCGCTATCAGGGCTGATGCCATCCACAGTGCTATTGACCTGTCGGGGGTAGTTATTGGTTATATTGGCATCAGGATTTCAGGTAAACCACCTGACGAGCGACATGCCTTCGGTCATGGCAAGGCTGAGAATATTGTCAGTGTTGTCATAGCCGGATTAATATTTTTTGCCGCCGGCACAATTTTTTATCAGGCAGTAAAAAGGCTAATTGCCGGGGGAAGAATGGAGTTGTTAACAGTAGGCATCTGTGTAACGGCGGCGGCAATAGCGATAAATCTGGCTATTTCCTGGTATGCATTTAGGGTAGCCCGTTCTGCTGATTCCTTAGCTTTAGAAGCAACTGCTCGCGACATGTTTGCCGATGTGCTGAGCTCGGTGGCAGTCTTGGTTGGGCTAGTCTTGGTAAGGCTGACAGGAATTAGCATCCTTGACCCCATCGTTGCCCTGTTAGTAGTTGCAATAATTGCCAGAACCGCCTACCTCACATTGAAGAAGTCGTTTGGCGGGCTGATGGATATAAAGCTACCACAGGCAGAAGAGGATGAAATAATCTCTTGTATTACGGAGCACGGTGGTCAGCTAGTAGCTTTTCATGAACTGCGTACTCGTAAGGCAGGAAGTCAGCGCTTCATTGACCTACACTTGGTAATGCCTAAGAATGCTAGCCTGGAAGTAGCGCACCGGATGTGTGACCACTTAGAGCAGGATTTAGAAACCAGACTGCCCTATACCAGTGTAACTATTCATGTTGAACCATGTAGCACAGAGTGCGACCAGTGCTTTGTCCCTTGTAGCCTGCGCATGAAGAGCCACTAAGGTAGTTTATGTATTTCCTTTATTGCCCTAATCAGGCTGTCAATCTTCGGTGCCCTAAAACTGCGTGGTGATTGACCAAGAGGGTCGTCAATACTGGTGTTACCCAAGAGGACGTCAAAGGTAGCTTTTACTGAAGCCGCTAAAGCGTTAAGATGATAGCCACCCTCTAGACTGAAGACTAGCCGACCACCGCATAGCTCATCGGCTAACCCCTTGATAATCCTCACCATTTGCCGAAACCCGGAGACACTTACCTGCATCATGGCTATGCCATCAGCCCAGTGGGCGTCGTAGCCAGCCGAGACCAAGATAAGCTGAGGTCTACACCGCTTGGCTGCCGGGACGATAATTTGGTCAAAGACCTCTAGATATTCACTATCACCACAGCCAGCGGGTAACGGTATATTAACTGTCGCTCCCGTGGCTTCTCCGCTACCGGTCTCCTCAACGCTGCCCGTCCCTGGATAGAAGGGATACTCGTGGGTTGATATATACACCACCTCAGGACGAGTATAAAAAACTTCCTGCGTTCCATTGCCGTGGTGGACATCGAAGTCAATGATTAAGATGCGTTCAAGCTTATACTTAGCCAGAGCATACTCAGTAGCAATGGCTATATTATTAAACAGGCAGAAGCCCATAGCTCGCCGGGGGGTGGCATGGTGACCTGGAGGCCTGACCAAGGCAAAGGCGCTGCCTACCTTCCCCCCCATAACCGCCTCCGTCGCCATGATAGTGCCACCAGC
>Ga0315280_10006302_pt1 | contig 16450 bp, 12 predicted proteins | sample YL17G06_40_MG_FD_203697 | JGI IMG/M metagenome (GOLD analysis project Ga0315280, IMG submission 203697) | Sediment microbial communities from Yellowstone Lake, YNP, Wyoming, USA - YL17G06_40 | ecosystem: Environmental > Aquatic > Freshwater > Lake > Sediment | place: USA: Wyoming | collected...
CGACGAGGAGAAGATCAGCCCTCAGCAGGTCAGGGCCGCGTAGCTGACCAACTCAGGAGAACTGCCGCCACCTTCCACTGCGGCTGGGACATACTCAGGCACTCCCCCACCAGACTGAAGGAGAACAGTATCACGCCGCCGGTGAAAAGCAGCGCCAGGATCGTGCTGTCTGGCGTCAACTCCTTCTTCGTTCGCAGGTCACATCGCGGAAGAGGTAGAGGCCGATCCTCAAGGGAATACGTCCGAGACTCAGAGGGGGGCACTCATGGACATATCGGTCGTGATTCCGGTGTACGGATGCCCGGAGTGTCTGAAGGAACTCCATGCTAGACTGGTAGCCGCGCTAGAGACGATCACGCCCGACTTCGAGATCATCCTCGTGAATGATGGTTGCCCCCGGAACTCCTGGGAGACCGTCAGGGAAATCGCTCTGAGCGACGCGAGGGTTGTCGGCATCGACCTATCGAGGAACTTCGGCCAGTTCCACGCTCTCACAGCTGGGCTGGACCGTGCAAACGGGCACTGGGTCATGGCTATGGACTGCGATCTACAGGATCTACCGGAGGAGATTCCGAAGCTCCACAGCAAGGGGCAGGAAGGATACGACGTAGTGCTGTCCCGCAGGGCAGAGAGGAAGGACAGTGCGGTCAAGAGGCTGTGCTCAAGCCTGTTCTACCGGCTTCTCGGCTACCTGACCGGTGACACCTTTGACGCTTCCATCTCAAACTTCAGCATGTGCCGGGACTACGTCCTTGACGCCTTCCTGCAGATGAGGGAACAGAATCGAAGCTTCGTTCTGTTCTTGATGTGGTTGGGCTTCAGAACCGCTATCATCGACGTCCAGCACGGCCCTAGGGCTGCGAGCAAATCGTCCTACTCGCTCGGCCGGCAGCTCAAGCTCGCGTGGGAGATAATCTCCGCACACTCGAATCGGCCACTGACGCTGTCGATGAATGTCGGCCTTGTGATGTCTGCCATCTCATTGCTCTACGTTGTTTTCTTGGTGATCCAGAAGCTGGTGCACGGCATCACAGTGCCCGGCTGGACCACGACAGTGGCCTCGATCTACTTCGTCGGCGGGCTGATACTGGCCAGTCTGGGGATGGTGGGGCGGTATGTCGGCTATGTGTTTGATCAGACCAAAAGCAGGCCACTCTACGTAGTCAGAGAGATCGTCGAAAACAGGGCAAGCCGGCTAGGGGGAGGCGCGAAGCGAGGGTAGCCGCAAAGCAAGGAGGGGGGCGGTGCCGCGGTACTCCAGCGATGACTGGGTCTGGTGGCACTGCTGCGAGCGAGGTGGTTGGCGGCTTCACGTTTGGGTGCTGCCTCTTGCCGATTGCCTCGGGGCTAGCTCTGCCGTACGAGTGTTCCTGTGCGGTCACTTACGGAGTTCCAACACTACCTACACACCTGGAACCACGCATATACCGGGCGTGCCAGCACTGCCATTTACCAGGTCCTCAGAGCGAACGGGGTGTCTGGGACGCGGGTCCTAGTGCCCGCGAACATCTGCTACGCAGCGGTCCTCCCTATTCTCTATTCGGGCAACAGCCCTGCCTTCATTGACGTCGGCAGCGACGGCAACATCATGCTTACGGACGTGCAGGCCGCGCGTAAGTGCAGGCTACGAGCCGCGGTTGTCCCCCATATGTACGGCAACCCCTGCCAGGATGTGGGCGCCATCTGCGAGTATCTCCGCCAACATGGAGTGATCGTTATTGAGGACTGCGCCTTGGCGATGGGGGCGGAGGTCGGGGGGCAGATGGTTGGCACGTTCGGCGACTATGCGGTGTTCAGCTTCGGGTACTCGAAGACAATCGACGCAGGCTATGGAGGGCTGATCGTAAGCCCCAGAAGCCTGGAGGGGGAGGAACGGGCGAGCGGAGAGTTGGAGGTGTACGACTCATCAATCGGCGATGAACTCAGCCTTCTGTCGCAGCTCTACCGAGTGCTCAGGAACGGCAGGGAGACTGCATTCACCCGCCATGTCTACCGGGCGATCCCTCGTCACTACAGAAGGTGCTTCTTGTTCAGGGGCACCCGGTGGCACTATGAGATGCTGGAGCGTAAGCTTGAGACGCTCAGCGCAATCGTTCAGGAGCGCTGGGCAAGTCTGGCAGCGTATGAATCCGCGATGGAGTTCCCCCCTGAGCTGTCCCGGTACTGCTTTAGGGACGGGGCGGTGCCGTGGCGCTATAACGTACTCGTCTCCCCCGAATGCAAACCAGCTCTGATCAAGCATCTGCTCCAACGGCATGTGCCAGTGAGTGACTGGTACCCGGTTGTTGCGCGCATGTTTGGCGTGAGTCGCGACTTCCCGCGGGCAGCCGCGATGGAAGCGCAGATCCTGAACTTCCCTCTAGTCGGGGTGTCAGAGGCGCAGATAGCAGATATCGCAAACGCGGTTAACGAGTTCTGGCGCTGATGCGTAGCCCTGCGCTTGCTGAGAGCGGTCCTATGCGCCAAGCTGGCTAGGGTGCGACCCGGGTCCCAGTCTGGGCCCAGGTGTTGATGACGACGCGTACTTGCGCTACGCCCTGGAACGGTCGCGAGCTGAGGGGCCGCGACGAGCGGCGCGCACCCCAGACTGGCAGACGGGTGGAGACACTATCCCGCGTGGTGCCCCTAACGGAGAGCACTAGGTTGCAGGATACCACACACCATCGGCCGCAGGCCGGCGGGCGGGGGCTCTTGGCCGCCCTGCTGCTCACTCTGTCCCTGCGGTTGCTGTTCGTCTTCGTCCCACCGTTTGCGGATTCGCTCCCTAGAGGCTACACTCGCGCAGCGGAATATGTGGAGGTCGCCCAGAACCTGTTGGACGGCAAGGGCATCGTCCGCAGCAAGGAGCGGATGGACCGTGTGCTCGCGGACTGGAGGGTAAGGGGCACGCGATTGCCGCGCGAGATCCAGGGCTATCCGCTCGGCGCGCAACCGGAGTATCAACCCTTCCGATCGGAGGTCGGATACCTTTTCCTGACCGCCTTCCTGGGGAAGGTCACCGGGCAGGTTCGCTACGCGAACATGCTGGTGGTTCAGTGCCTTATGAGCACCCTCTGCTGCGCACTGCTCTACCGGATTGCGCCGGCCTACACCCGCCGACCCCAGGCACCGCTGCTGGCCGCGCTGTGCTACGGGTTGAACCCCCTGGAGTTGTTCCTATCGACCTACCCCGACCTCATCATCTGGGCGGTTTACGCTGGGGTCGTGGGGGTCTACTTCGTCGGCCGTGTGTGGAACACGCAAGTGGCCCGGGATCTGCTGGCCGTCGCCGGCATCGGCTTCTTCCTGGGCCTCTGTGTGGTCATCCGCGCGACCACGGTCGCACTGTTCGTGGTGTGGCTGTGCCCCTTCATCCTCCGACGGCCGGGGACGCTGGCCCTTGCGCTGACTCTGGGCCTGGGCGGATTGCTACCCTTCGAGCTATCGTACATCATCGCGAAGAGCCAGCCGGGTGAGGCAGGGGCGGCTGGCGCCGCTTCGTACCACAACTTACTCGGCGGGTTGGGCGAGTTTGGGGACGTCCCGGGCCTACGTTACGATGACCGGGTCATTCTGAAGTGGGTTAACGACCAGGGCTACCGGGACCCCCACACCCACCAGCCGTTCCCCCACTCCAGCGGCCGGTATTACGACTCGTCGTGCGAGCGAGCCTACTGGAAGCTCTTCACCGAGGACCCGTGGCGGCCGTTCCTCGTCGCGGCGAAACGGCTGGCGCATTTCACTGTCGCCTACCGCCCGGAGAAGGAGTCGCCTCCCTTGTTGGCGGTCATCACGCTCCTCAAGCTGCTCTTCCTGGCCGGTGTCGTGGCTTGGTGGCGCGAGTGCGCCGACCCCTTTTGCCGTCGGCAGGCCGTGTGTTTCCTCGGTATCGCATCAGCGCCTGTGCTGGTGCATCTGCCATTGTCGCCGCTGCTGGAGGTCTACATCGCGCCCAGCGTTATCCTCGGGGGTTTGATTGCCGCATACGGAGCGGGGGTCGTTGTGGGTTGGCTGCGGACGGCCGGGCGTTCGTCGCGGGACTGAGACCCTTACCGCCTCCCTCATCGGTAGCCGGCGACGCGAGCGTAAAGCCCCTCGATCACAGCCCAGGAGCCGTCCCGGCTGCCATCGTCGGTAAGGACGACCTCGTAGGACCGGCCCAACCGGCGGAAGACGTCACCGATGCGACCGACGAGAGCCTGAAGGGTCGCCTCTGAGCTGTACACGGGCACAACCACTGAGAACTCAACCTTGCCGGTGACCTCCCGATCGCCCGTCCGCATCGCTTCACGCGCCATGCTCGAGTCTCCTGGCTCCGCGGGGTGCGAGTTCGGAGCAGCCGCCGTTGGTGTCAACTGCGTCCCCTGGACGGCCCACCGCGCCCATACACGAAAGGCCCGTGGCACGTGCGGTCCGTCGTGAGAGGAGGTCAGGCAGGCTCAGGAACAGGAGGTAGGCGATGGTGAACACGGCGAGGCGAGTCAGGTACAGGATGATCTCCAGGTTGCTGAACCCGAGCACGAGAAGCGTCAAGCCGTAGAGTCCGACCGAGTGGATGCTGAAGCTGTTCCGCCTCATGTTATCGTAGGCCGCCCGGTAGCAGGCGCCGAGCAGGAACATGCCCGCCACCACACCTGGAACCCAGAAGTTCATGTAGCCGATGCCGAAGGTCAGGGGAGGCCACGAGCTCTTGATGGTCTTCCAGGCAGGCATGGGTGGGGTGACATCCATGCCACTGGCGATGCTCTCCAGGTATAGCCCATCGTCCCCGCCAGGCTTGTCCTGCCACCAGGCGCTGGGTATCGGGGCAGTCAGCAGGCCGAGGTAGCTCCGGCCGAGCCACACTTTGTCAGCCGTGAAGTATCCCACCACGAGGAGGTAGCGGTCGAGGGGGCTGAACCGCTTGGTGGCAGCGGGAGCGCTCGCCAGCACATCCCTTGCGAAACTGCTCGGATCATCCAGATAGCGTGCAGCCCCCACCCCTGACCCGCGGAAGGCAATGGTGACCATGGAGAAGAGGACGGAGGCGCCGAGTGCTACCGACACCATCGCGGTTGGGAAACGCCTGAACCTCCGCACACCATAGTGCCATGTCAGGAAACCGATGGCGCCCCCGACGAAGACCTGGAACCGACCACCCCACGACCAGTACCCGAGAACGGCAACGGCCCCCACCAAGGCCACCAGGGTTTTCGTGGACGTTCTGATGCTATCCTTTTGCGCATAGATGGCCATAATGAACGCGCTAGTGAAGAAGAAGAGGCAGGCATTGTAGTACGCGCCCCCTACGAGTTGGGTCTGTAGCCCAGTGACCTCCTTCAACCCCATCGTCAGGACTGCCGCAAGGATCCCACCACGCCTGTGCATGCCGAAAGCCCAGATGGCCAAGGCCAGAGCCAGGCTGCCCAGCGCGGCGATAGTGTAGCGTCTGCTCGTGAATTGCCGCGTGTCGAGGGGCAGGCGGGAGGCCGCCGCCTTCCCCAGCCCTGAGGAGTAGCCGAGCAGGAGGGCGATGAACCCCAGGGCGTAGACCACGCCGAACCAGAGGATCGTGGCGTCCATGTCCGTGATGCTGGGGTGGGCGCGGACGCGGGCCTCGATGTCATCCGGGTGCAGTCCGACGTAGGCCAGCCGAGGGACGATCTCCGCGATCTGGCGCCCCGCGACCAGCCACAGGGGGAAGAACACATCCCCCAGCCGGCGCGCCTCGCGCCAGTGAGTGACGAAGGGCAAGCAGAAGATGCCCAACAGGAACAGGCTCACCCCGACCGCTGTCATCTGGTCCCCGTTGTCGGTTGGCCCGGGCTCAGCGGATCCATCACTCCCGTCGCCCACCGTCCGTCCCGCAGTGCGGATGGCGCAAGGTAGGGTCTGAGATCACCTCGCCGGCAACGTATCCGCCTGAGGGACAAGGGCGAGGAGTCTTCCGTTCGAGTCCCTGGTTGACCTGCAACGGGGACCGCGGCCGTGGGGGAACCTCGGCCGGTGGCCGCCGGGAGCGTACGCCACCCCGGACCGACCGATCCCCCCAGGCGTGCTGTCGGACGCTACCTCACGCACCCCGCCATAGCCCGCGGGTATCTACGACGATCTTGCCTTCGAGGGCTTCACGGCCTACCGAGGCGAAGGCTCGGTGATCCACCAGTAGAACGACGATGTCTGCCTCGTTCAGCGCTTGTGACAGGGGCACCATTTGTACCCCCCGGTCGGCAAGCTCCGACGGGAGCTCGCGCAGGTGGGGTTCCACCGCAAGGATCGTGCCTGCCCCCTCGTCCGCCAGGCGCCTCACGATCTCGACGGCCGGACTCTCGCGCAGGTCGTCCACGTTCGCCTTGAAGGCCAGGCCGAGACAGGCGATCACCGGCTGCCTGAAGCGCGCCGCGTGAGCTTTGAGGCTCGCGACCACGTGAAGCGGCTTGGCGTCGTTCACCTCCCGGGCGGCCCGGATGAGTCGAGCGCACTCGGGGGCGGAGTCCACGATGAACCAGGGGTCTATCGCGATGCAATGGCCGCCGACTCCCGGCCCGGGCTGCAGGATGTGGACCCGGGGATGATGATTGGCGAGCTCGATCAGCTCCCACACATTGATGCCGAGACGGTCGCACACCAGGGAGAGCTCGTTGGCGTAGGCGATGTTGACGTCACGGAAGGCGTTCTCCGCCAGCTTGCACATCTCCGCCGTGCGGGCGTTCGTCAGGAAGATGCGTCCGCTGACGAATGCCTCGTAGAACTCGCGGGTCTTCTCCGCTGAGGGGCGGTCGATGCCACCGATGATGCGATCGTCCTCGATGAGCTCCTTCAGAATCTGGCCCGGCAGCACACGCTCCGGGCAATGTGCAATGTAGACCTGCTCGGGGCCGTGGGCTTGCGAAGGAGGGGTGTCGCATCGTCCGGCGATGGTCATATCTGGGCGCAACTCGCGGAGCCAGTGGGCCACCTTCTCGGTGGTGCCGACCGGGCTGGTGGATTCCAGGATCACGAGGTTTGCCGGCGCCAGATGCGGCGCGATGGCCTTCGTAGCTGCCTCGACGTAGGAGAGATCGGGTCTGTGATCGGCCCCGGTGGGAGTCGGCACAGCCACGATGAAGACGTCTGCCGGCGCCGGTTCCAGGGAGGCGGCAAGCCGTCCGCTGTTCACGCCGATTCGGACCAGGACGTCGAGGTCGGGCTCGTGGAAGTGAACGCTGCCCCGGTTGGTCTTCTCCACGACCTCGGAGTTCACATCGACCCCAAGGACTGAGAAGCCCCTGGTTGCGAGCACACCGGCCGTGGGCAGGCCGATGTAGCCAAGACCGACCACACAGACTCGCATCTCTTCTGGGGTCATGTCGGCAAGCCAGCTCCTCGTGATTATCGGCCCGGAGGTCAGACGCCGCGCTCCGCCTCGCCGTAGACGGAGTGCCGAGGCCCGACGCGGACCACAATGACCAACAGCCGGTCGTCCTCGATGGTGTAGACAATGCGGTAGTCACCGACGCGCAGACGGTAGTGGCCTACGAGAGGGCCTGCGAGGGCCTTCGCCCCCCGTGGCCGGGGGTTGTCGGCAAGTGCGAGCAGGCGACGACCGATCAGACGGCGATCTCGCTTCGGGAGGGCCAGGAACGCCTTCTCTGCCCGCCGGGTCAGTTCTACGCAGTAGGTCAAGGCAGACGCTCCGACTCAGCGATGGCTTGTTCGAGAGGGATGAACTCCTCGTTCGGATCGGCCAGCACGCGCTCGATCTCCTCGACGTCCAGCCGGTCCTCGAGCTCCTCAAGCAGCCGCAGGTCGGCGATGGGAATGATGGCCGCCGCGGGCCGTCCCTTGCGCTTCAGGATGACGCGCTCGCCGCGGAACTCGACCTCGTTCAGAGTCTCTCCGATTCGGTTCTTGAGTGCCGTCGCCGTAACCGTGGTCATGGTCTGTTCCTCCGCGCATTACGCGTTCCGCGTACTATACTCGCCATCCGCTCGACCGTCAACCATGCCCTGACGGCTGGCCAGGGGAGCGGGGTTCCAGGCGATCCTCGTCGCGGCCGGAAATGGAGGCTGACTCGACCAGGGACCGGGTGCGGTCATCAGCCGCCAGCCCGACGACGCCCTCCCAATCCCCGGCGCGTAGGTGGATGGCCGATGGCGTCGCCTCGACGGCGTGCGGTCCCGGGCCGAGTACCGTCCAGGCGGTCAGCACGTTGCCCTGGGCCGTCAGGTCCAGGGACAGCGCCGGCTCGCGAGCGAGGTAGTATGGCGACGACCAGCCGCGCGGCGAGTGCTCGTCGGCTCGCACAAGGGAGCAAGCCCGGGTTCCTGACAGCGTGCCGACTTGTACCTGGTAGGATCCACCGGCGATATCGAGCACGAGGCGGCCAGTTGTCTCGTCCCACTCGTACGGTGCATCTGCCAGCAGCCAGTGGAGGCAGTAGCGGTGCTTCCCGCTGCTGTCCAGGCGGTCGACCACGATCCAGTGCTCGTCGCCCAAGCGGACCAGCGCGCGCCGGTGGCGCACGGGAGGGGTCAGCCGCTCATAGCCGTCGTGCTCCCCTTGCCAGCAGCGGATCTGCCCGCCTGGTGATTCGTGGAAGCCATCTGACCTGCCCTTCGCCCAGGGCAGCCACAGAAAGCGGCTCGCCCGCTCCATCTGGTCTTGGTCGTCCACGGTGACCGTGTTGTGGTAGGCCGTGTTGGCGAGGCCGCCATCCCACGGGGGCGGCGCGTTGTAGCTGTAGGTCCCGGCGTCAAGGGCCAGGTTCCGCCCGCGCCACCAAATGTCCACGTGGAGCTGGTCTGCGTGCAGCGGGCGGTGCCGGAACGTCGCGCAGTGAACGAGGGCAAAGCTCGCGACCGACCGAACCGTGTACCATCCGCCACCGTGCCCTGTCAGGTCTCGTCGCTCAGGAGGCACCACCCGAGCCTCGAGCGCCTCCGGGCCGAACAGCCAGAGCAGGTCCTCATCCCACGGGCCATCCGGGTGGCATCGCTCGCCGTGACCCAAGAACCGGCCCGCCTGGGTCACGGGTCGGTGGTCGCGGTAGTCACAGTGGCTGAGCGGCAGGATGAGCGAGCCGTCGTTCTGACCCAGGCATGGAACCTGTCCCGTGTCGGGGTCCTCGATCTGGTAGAGGAAGGAAGCAGCCCGGTCAACGCGCGCCCGGAGCTCCGCACAGAGAGGCTGCTCGTTCAGGTCGCCCAGCCGGAGAGCCCACAGGTAGTCGTGCAGCATCAGGCGGTGGTAGTTCGTCGAGTGCTGCGAGAAGGCGCCGTCCTCGTAGATGAGCTCCTCCCCCAGCCCCTCCAGCACCCGACGTCCGATGGTTGTCCACTTCGGGGATCGTCGGAACTCAGGGAACAGCAGCCCGATGGTCCACAGCCCCATGCCCTCACTGACCCCATGGTTGTTCTTCTGGCTGAGGGCGTAGGGCAGGTTGACCTCGATGCGGGCACCCGAGACGGCAACCATCTGGGCGAGACGGGCCACCCGGGCAGGGGTCGTCGCAGGGCTGTCCAGGAACCCCCACAACCCGAAGCACCACGCCATCACGCGGAGGCTGATCTCCTGCCCGCACATCCAGTTAGGGCCCTGTTGCGGAGGGTTCGCCTCGCGCCAGCTCTCAACGAGCTGCCAGAAGGTGTCGGCATGATGGTCGTTGCCCGTCCGCCAGTACGCCCGGACGAGGGGGTAGACGAACCCGAATCGGCTTGGTTCCCAGATGACCTTGATGTCCCCCTGGTCGAAGTCGCCGATATCCGACCAGTGGCTCGTGGCGGGGGCGGTCTGGCCGGTCAAGGGGTTCCGGTGCCAGTCTGGTGGGAAGCCCACCGAGACCGTGTGGTGCGCGAAGTAGCGGAGTTCCCCTCGGGCGATCGCCTCTGCCTGAGACTGAACGTCGCGGCCTCCCCCGTCCCACCGCGCAAGCAGCGGGGCATAGGCCGCCCGGTCTGTCGAGCGGAAAAGGAACCGGGGAGCCGACCGACGACGGTAGTCGAGGTAGGCGTGCGGATCGGCGAGAGCGGGGTCAGACAGGAAACCGGAGAGCGGCTGCTCGTCCCACGAGGCAGCCGGCAGGCGGGCGCGCAGCAAGCCCAGGCGGATCGCCAGAGCGTAACGGGCCCGAAAGAGCAACCATCCAGAGCCGAGGTCGCGCCAGGCGTGCGTGAAGGCGGCGAATCTTGAGATCATGGTCCTCGCAGGATGCGGGAGCGCCCGATCTCAGGCCTCCGCGGCGACCTGGAAGCTCACCCGCGTGACCTCGACGAGTTCCTCGAAGGGGATGCCTGCCGGCCCCCCCTCTCTGACCGCCTCGACGAAGCCTGCTGCGCAGGCCTCGTGCCCCTTGTCCTGCCGCCAGAGGTTCATCCTGCGGAAGCCTGGCCAGCCGTAGCCGCGCAGACGGCGGAAGTTGTCGAGCTGCAGCACTCGCCCCGCGGAGAAGACCTCCAGGCGCTCCTTGGGATACGACTTGTGCCCGTTGGTCAGGTAGTGAACCGTGCCCACTGAGCCATCGGCGAATCCCAGGACGATGCTCGCACCGTCGGCCAGGCCGGGTCGCGGACTGAAGGGCCTGGCGGCGACCGCAACAATGGGACAACCGACCAGGAACCGCAGGAGGTCGATGAAGTGGCATCCCTCTCCGATGATTCGCCCGCCCCCCACCTCGGGATCCTGGGTCCAATCCTCGGGCGGCACCTGCCCAGCATTGACGGTCATGACCATCGCCTTAGGCCCGGACGCGGTCTGGAGCAGAGACCTGATCCTTCGGACCTGCGGCGCGAAGCGGCGGTTGAAACCAACCATCAGGATCGGTGCCCCCGCTTCCGTCTGCACGGCTGCGTAGGTCGACTCTATCTGCGCGAGTTGCTCTCCATCGACCGCCAGTGGCTTCTCCACGAAGACATGCCTCCCCGCCTTGAGCGCCTGGCAGACGAGGCGAGCGTGACTGTCGTGGCGGGTGGCAATGACCACCGCGTTGATCTCGGGATCGGCCAGGAGGGCGTCGGTGTCGGTCGTCGTCTGCTCGAAGCCGAATTTGCGGGCGGCATGGGTTCCGCTCACGCCACCGCTGGAGGCGATGGCCTTCAGCCGTGCTCCGGTCTTGGCCAGGGCGGGGATGAGCGTCCGAGAGGCGTGGTTGCCCGCTCCGATGACCCCGAGTACCGGGCTGGCACCGGGCCGGACGATGGCCCCCGCGGGCTGGACGGGAATCGTGCTTCCCCGCAGGTGCTCGGTCGGTCGCTGCCCTGCCTCCGGGTACTGCAGCACGATGCCAAGGCTTTCGCCCTGCTCGGAGAGCACCCCGTAGGCCTCGGGCGCATGCTCGATGGAGAAGCGGTGGGAGATCAGCGGGCCCACCCGGAGGCTTCCCGCCGCCAACATGTCCAGCACTGCTTCGAAGTTCCGCTGCTCGGTCCAGCGCACGAATCCAATGGGGTAGTCGTGTCCCGCCCCCTCGTAGAGGGGGTCGTAGCGCCCCGGGCCGTAGGAGCAGGAGACCTGGAAGGTCAACTCCTTCTCGTAGAAGTCGTCCCGCGACAACTCCAGGCCGGTGACGCCCACGAGGACGATCCGCCCGCGCTTTCGACACATCTGCGCAGCTTGGTGGACGGGCTCACTGCTCGAGGTGGAGGCGGTGATGATGACGCCATCGACGCCGTGACCGCGAGCGAACAGGCCGGCGGCCGCGACGGGATCGGCGCCGAGTGCCACTGCCTCCGCGCCCGACTGCCGGCCGAGGTCGAGTCTCGCGGGGTTCGGGTCGATCCCGAGGACCCGGCATCCCTGCGCGCGGAGTAGCTGCACGGCCAGTTGGCCGATCAGCCCGAGCCCTGTGACAACGAACGTCTCACCCAGCGTCGGTTGGGCCAGACGAATGCCCTGCAGGGCAATAGCGCCCAGTACGGTGAAGACGGCTGCCTCGTCCTCGACCTCGTCAGGGACTCGTGTGCAGAGGTTCTTGGGGACGCAGACCACCTCGGCGTGCGGGCCATTGGAGACAACCCGGTCGCCGACGGCGAACCCTTCGGCGCCCCCCCCGACTGCGAGCACCTCGCCCAGGTTGCAGTACCCGAGGGGGATCGCCGTGTCCAGCTTGGTCTGTACGGCCTCGAGCGTCGCCACCAAGCCGTCGGTCTTGATCTTGTCGAGGACCTCTCTGACCTTCTCAGGCTGTTGACGAGCCTTCGCGATCAAGCTCGCCCTGCCGAACTCGATCAGCATGCGTTCGGTGCCGGCGGAGATGAGGCTTCGGCGGGTGCGGATCAGCAGATGCCCCGCCTTGACCTGCGGGCAGGGCACCTCGACGACCTCGGTGATGCCGGTCTTCAATGACTGAAGCACTTGCTTCATGGTTTGACCCCCGCCAGCTCCCGGTACATGCCGACTAGCTTGGCCGCCTCGGCCTCCCAGTTGTAGCGCTCCCGGACCGCGCGGCGGCCGTTCTCGCCCAGCCGTCGCCGCTCGTCCGGGTCGTCGGCTAGCCGGTCGAGGGCCTGGGCGATCTGCTCGGGGTCGGAGGGGTCGATGAGCAGCCCGCAGTCCGCCTCCCGGATGATGGCAGCCACCTCCTCGGCGAACGCCGGAGCAATGACCGGCAGGCGGCTCATCATATAGTCGAACATCTTGTGGGGCAGGGCGTAGACATGGTTCTGGACGCCGGGCTGGAACAAGACAAGCCCGATGTCGGATGCCAGGACCCGCTCATAGGCCTCGGCAAAGGGCAGCCACTCCTCGAACGTGACTCGATCCTGGAGCCCCAACTCGGCCACACGGCGGCCGAAATCGGCCCGGCTGTCGTCGTTGAAGGTGCCGATGACGTGGAGATGGATGCTCTTGTTTCGGGCGCGAGCCAGAGCCTCGAGCAACTGGGGCCAGCCGCGCAACCGACCGATGAGGCCCAGGTGGATGGCGGTTAGCCCCGAGTTCCCCCACGGCCGGGCGTCGGGAGGCGGTGGCTGACGGTCGGCGTAGGTCAGGGGGGTGTAGTTGGCGACGACCAGGACCTTCGACTGGGCATGGCGGAAGTCGTGTGCGATGCAATGCTTGGCCAGGACAAACCGATCGGTCAGCGGCGCCAGGGCCCGGTAGAGCAGTCGGATGATGCCTGCTACCAGAGGCCGCAGCGGGCGCGGGAAGCGGCTTTCGGCGAAGGTCGAGGGGTAGTCCTCATGAACATCGAAGACGATCTTCCTCCTCCGAAGAAGCTTCAGGAAGACGCCCGCGATCCACGAATCGACCTCGTTGCAGTGGTAGCAGTCCGCGTTCAGACGGGAACCGAGTCGGTAGAGCCGGGGTATCTGGAACAGCCGGCCCAGGATGGAGGGGTGGAGCATGTAGGTGATGACCTCGACCCCCTGGTCTCGGGTCGACCCTTCCTCCCCTGCGGTGAGGTAGACGACCTCAAAGCCGGCGGCCGCCAGGGAGGTGGCTTCCTTGTCGAAGACCCGCTTGTCGTGGATGGGATGGCCCGAGGACAGGAAACAGATCCTCATCCGCGAGCCTCCCCACCACCTGCGCGGTGACCCACCATCAATGGTGTCCGCATGGAGAGCATTGGTTCCAGAAACCAGGCCCTGCCCAGTGCGATGGCCGGTAGCCGGAGACAGAGGAACCGGGCATCGCCGCCCGTCCGCTGGGTCGCCTGGCGAGCCGAGGTGTCAGTCATCTGGGACGTGACAACGCCATGATCCGCAGCCTGAGCGGATTGTAGCCAGTCGGGCGGGGAATGTAAAGCAGGGATGGGTGATCACGGCGGCGATCAGGCGGCTCTGCGGGCCTCAAACGACCTCAACAAGCGCACCCTCCTGGCTGATCCCGAAATCGAGAACCTCACTCTGAGGAATCCCGTTGCCGGCCAGGTAGGCGAGCACGGAATCGCGCATGCCCTGACGGGTGACGGCCATCATGTACCCGCCGTAGCCGCTTCCGCACAGGGCGGTGCCGTGGCACCACTGCACCAGCTCGGCCCGGAAGCGGCGAGCGTTCTCCGGAGTCACGCCCGGCTCGAAGTACTCCCGGTCATCCCAGTAAGCCTGGACCAGGCCCCCCAGTGCCTCCCAGTCGCCCCTTTCCAGCGCCTCCTTCATTGCGCGGGTGAGGCGCTTGCCGTTCTCGTAGGCGTACATGTAGTCGCTGCTGCGGGTGAAGTACTTGGCCGGGATGGTCAGGAGGTAGGGGTGGGACATGCGCGGTCTGCCGGTGTAGAAGACCACAAGTCTCTCGCGCAGGGCGTCCAGGCGCTCCTGGTCCAGGTCGAGCTGCTCGATCCGGGGGTTGAACAGGCCCGTGGAGCTGTCGGCCTCGATGAGCTTGGCCCCGCCCCACGAGCCCCCGATGATGTCCTGGTAGCCGCTGCGGCCGTAGGTGCGCTCGCAGCAGTAGCTGCGCGCCAGGAGCTCCGGTGGGCTCGTCGCGAACCCGGCCAGCTCGCGAAGGCCCCGGACCACGCCCGCCACGAGAGTGCCGCTGCAGCCCAGCCCTGAGCCCTTCGGCACCAGCGACCCCACGGTGACCCGGAAGCCTCCCCCGCACTGCCCCAGCCAGTCCGCTAGAGCGGGCGTCGCCTCAGGGTTGAGCACACCGGAGAACCGAACGCCGGCCTTCAGGAGAATGAGCGGGTCGCTGGGATCGGCCTGGCCGAAGACGTCGCCCCACTCGCACAGGATCCCCGACTGACCGACGTCCTCGGAGACCAACTCGATCCGCGGCTCGGCCGTTCGCTCGACGGTGATCGTGCCGGGGGCGACGCCGTTGACCAGGATGGCCGCGTTGAGCATGACGGCGCCCTTGTCCTCGATGATGTACGAGATGTCGGACCCCTGCGAGCTGGAGAACGCCAGCCGCGCCGGCGTCTTGACCCGTACCCGCTCCCGGAAGGCCCCCGGGGCGGCGGGCGCGCCGGCTCGCGTCAGGGCCTCCTGGAGCACTGCCTTGCCCACGACGTCGTTGGCGTGCCGGCCGTAGGCCACGGCAAGGTAGTGGGCGATCGTCGGGTCGGTGGGGCGCTCGCCAGGGAGGTGCTCCAGCCGAGCGATGGCCTCCCCGGGCGCACAGCTTGCGAGCAGCTCATCGAGCTGCGCTTTTCGAGGCGATCCCTCCGCTGTCGCCTGATGCCGGAAGAGTTCGCTGATGATGGCAAGCACGCGGGCTTTGTGGTTCACCGTCGCCGGCCGCTCGGCGAGCCGCTTCAGGCGCCGGTAGACAAACGCCAGATCCTCCGGCCGCACCATGCGGACATATCCGGAGATGTCCTTGTCAGCCGCCCCGTCGTCGGTGACGGCCTGCTCGATCTCGGTCGCCACAACGAGGCGGCGGCCGAAGCTCACGTTGTGGATGATGAAGTCCTCGGCGCCGGTAACATGGGTGGGGGCTTCGCGGATGACCCCGGCGATCCGCGCCCCGTCATTGAGCCATGCGATCAGGGCGGAGGTCATCTCCAGCTCGCCGCTGCGACCGGGCGCGCTGTGATCCAGGTAGCTCCCTATCGTGCGCCGGTACAACTGGAGGGAGGCGTCGGCCAGGCGGGTTCGGGCGCGACAGGCCTCGGCGGCCGTGGGTCTAGACAACATCGCGGCAATAGTGCCGTCCTCGCGCAGAGACACCAACGAGGAGCCACTGAGCTTCCCGGTTGGCAGCTCTTTGAGCAAGAGGCAGCCGTCCACATCGCCGACGGAGAAGCGGTCCCACACGGCCGCGATCTGCGGCTCGGAGTAGACCGTGTCGCCGGCCATCAGCAGGTAGTGCTCGGCCTCAGGGGCCTGGCTCATGCCGATCCGCATGGCGTCGGCCGTACCGCGCGGGTACGGCTGCGGCGCGAAGAGAACCCCCAGGCCCGGGAGGTCGATGGACTCGATGAGGTCGGGGATCGCCGTAGATGACCCATATACTACCACGACCTTCCGGAAGCCACAGGCCGCGAGGCGGCTGAGGTTTGTGACCAGGATGGGCTCGCCGTTGACCGGAACCAGCGGCTTCGGGAGCCAGCGGCTGATGGGCTTCATCCGGTTCCCATGGCCCCCAGCCAGCACCACGGCCATGACGGCTTCTTGCCGGCGACTCATGTGTCTCCCCCGAATGGCGTCTGACTAGCCGGCGGCGTGTTGCCGCGTGTTCGAGCGCGTGTCATTCTGTCACGCTCTGACCTCCCGCAGGAAGACCCGCAGAGAGCGGTGGGCGTGCATGAGATCGAGGGTAGCGGTGGCGGGCGGGATGTCGATGTAGTCGAAGAAGCCGTCACCGATGTTCTGGTAGCACAGTCCCTCGATGCGCTCATTGCCGTAGTAGCGGAAGATGCCCTTCAGCGCACGGATGACGTACCCGTCCACCTGGCCGGAGGAGTCGCCGTGCCGGAGGATGCTGCCGGCCGCGAGGAGCTCCAGGGGAATCCACCAGGGGAAGGTGGCGATCTTGACCGCCTGTGGCCGGCCACCGAAGTGCTTCTGGAGCACGGCCTCGGAGACCACGCCGCTGATGTCCGCGATGGATTCGTTCTCGATTGGCGCCC
>Ga0315280_10006303_pt1 | contig 16446 bp, 11 predicted proteins | sample YL17G06_40_MG_FD_203697 | JGI IMG/M metagenome (GOLD analysis project Ga0315280, IMG submission 203697) | Sediment microbial communities from Yellowstone Lake, YNP, Wyoming, USA - YL17G06_40 | ecosystem: Environmental > Aquatic > Freshwater > Lake > Sediment | place: USA: Wyoming | collected...
AGGCATACTACTACAGCAGCAGACGCAAAGAACAACAGATGCATCACCTCCTCGAGACCGTGAAGCGGAGAGGCCTCAAAAGCCCCAGAAAACGAAAAACCACCCTCCTCGACTACACCGAACCGTAAAGTCACTCTGGCAACGGAGTGATTACGTGGCCTAGAAGAACTGAGAATGGCTTGGCTATTCAATGCGAAGCGGTCAGGAGAAAATGTTGCCTTCATCTGGCATATTGCCGGTCGTTCTCTGTTCCTGAGCCTCTCTTGCAGGCTGACGTTCGGGGAGCTGAGAATAGTTGCCATCGCCCGTCCTATACAAGGCCAGTCTGCCGATGGTTTCCCAGCTGTTGCCTGCAGAATGCCGAATCTGAATTGTCAGTACTTCAGCTGTTGGATCTTTCTTTCCGGCCCATACAGCGAGAGTGAGGTAATCTCCGCTTGGAAGACGGCTGGAGAACCGAGCTTTCGGTTGTGACCCGCTCATTTGTCCTCAGAGTCCACTGCACTAGGTCAGCCTAGTCACGAGCTACCTTATGAAGGGGACTCGGGCAGTAGCGAATCTGCCTTACGGGCAAAGACTTCTATGGGCAATTGTCAGAGAGTAGATTTGGCTTGGGCCTGACTTGTTGACAACAACAGAGCTCCTCCAGACTGTTCAAAAACGGAAGATAACCGCTAGCGTGGTCGAGGATGCAAGGAGACCCAAACGAAACTGCGAGAAGATATCGAACATCACTCCAAGGTCTTGCTGAGACGTTTTTCGAGTTCTGCGAGTCTCTTGTGCTGCGCGAAGATCATCGAGAGAAGCAACGGCACTTCCTTCACAGGTGAGGCGAGGAGCCCAGCCTCCGCCGCGTAGAGCTTACACTGGCTGAGGAGATCATCGAAGACCGTTCGGTCCTCTGGTCTAAGGAACTGCTTGAACCTACTCATCGCTACGATTTCTTGTTCGACGATGATGCGCCATGACGGTATCGTTCTCCCCATCACTGCTTCCCCACGCATGCGACGCAAAGGAGAGTCTGACGGCAATGTGGGGAAGGGGATGAAGAGGCTGGTCACGGAGAACCATGAAACTGACCAAATCAACACCCCTACAGTTTCGTTGGGCACTCGAATGCATTCAGCAACCTCTCTTTCTTTTCAACCGAACAAGAGCAACATCGTCTGTATGGACTCGAACGAAAGATGTGCCTGCTGTGGAAAGGAACTAGTTAGCAGCCGTTGGCTCAGGTGTGGAGCCTGTGAACGGTGCGGCACGTGAACGCCGAACAGAGTGTCCACCACGCTGGGGTCGAGTGTCAAGATGGGTGAGGGGACGCGCTGGCTGGCGCTGTGAACTTTGCGGAGTCAAGAACGGGCCTCCTCCGAACCGCCTCACAGTCCACCACCTGGACGGGAACAAGTGGAATTTGCTGCCATGGAATTTGGCTGCGCTCTGTCAGAGCTGCCATCGTCAGGTTCAATGGACATTAGACTTCTGCCAATCCACACTCACGGATATCTATCCTGAATGGTTGCGGCAACACGTCAGAGCTTACAATGCGTGGGCGCGAACAAAAGGACACGTTCAACTCGCGCTTACCGATTGACGGTGAGACGGAGAGACTGAGCGCTTATTCTGTTCTTCCAAGGGGGGGTTCACTGGAAAACCTGGGGTGCTAGGCGGTTAGAGACAACAAAGCGAGTGAAGGTGTCCTGTGATTTCTGCGACGTGGGTGAATCGTTTGACTCTGTTTGGCAAAGCCTTAACTCAAGTCCAAGTGAAAGCTATTGACTCGTCGTTCTGAGTCGCTACGGTCAGGAGCATCATGATGAGCAAGGTCTCGAACCTCGTTGCGATTCTTCTGATAGCGGTCGTGGTTGCGGCTGGAGCAGGGTATTGGCTGTTCTCTCCGAAGCCAACAAACGAGATTCTGAACTATACGAGCGAGGAGACAGCGCTCGAAGTGAGCAGGAGAACACCAGAACAGACACTCACAACTTCCGCCTCATCACCTACAACCACTGTTGCCGAGACCGTCCTATGGATCAACGTGACAGCCGCCAAGCCGGTCAACTACTACACTTCACTGCTCAAGTCAACTGGCGCCCAGCCCTATGTTGAACTAGGGTGGGAGCTACAAGCGCTCCCTGACACGACCAACGCGACCGCGGTGGCGAAGATCACATATTTGGCGCTGAATGCAACGAACCCCGAGGTCAAAGAAGCCTTTCAATTAATGATCAAGGGAGGAACACCCAACCAAAGAGACTTCAAGTACGGCGTACCATCATGGAACACTCAGCTCGAAGTTCTCTACTGGCTCGCTCTGCAGAATGATATCAAGAAAGACGATACCCTCGCGTTGGCCGTTGCCATGGTCAACGGATTCTGGGTCACAATCGGCAACAATGAAGTCAGACTGGCGCTGCAACAAGATGCCAACAGTCTACTGAATTTCTTCAGAGAAACGAATCAGATGCAAAGAGCGAGCGGCTACTACGAGCTGGAAAGCTATCCTCTGGAAGCTAAGATCTGCCTCGCATGGACGGCGAGCATAACGCCGAACTACAGCGCCCTTCCGCTAGTCTGGGGAAGCGGTTACGTAGATCAACGAGCATACGGATATTTCGCAAATGGAACTCGAGTAACTATAGAGGGATACCGCTGGAACACCGTCAGCATAGCCACACTCAGAACGATGAGAGACCTAATGACGAAGAATGGGTGGATGCACAAGGAACCGTCGACAACAATCCTGTTCTTGGAACAGTACTTCTACTTCACCGACAGACATCTACCTGGACACTGGGAAAATGTACCGGCGTACATCCTCGTGGACGGAAGAATGGTGCATGACTACACCATTGGTAACGTGAACTGGCAACTCGATTTCTACCTGAAGACCGGCAAGTTTCAAGGCCAATGCACGGACGAGTCGCAGTGGATGGATGCTTGGGCCAAGTCGTGGGGGATCGCTACGACGACGATATGGAGGGGCTGGTTGGACCCGGAAGGAAAGGTTCGACCCGAATTGTTTTACGTGCAGCATTTTCATCCGATCTTCTATGATCCCTCTTCAGCAAGCTGGAAAGCGTCAGATGTTCAGCTAGATGTCAGCAACAACAGTCAAATTGCTGATGAACCGTTGTTCTTTATGATGTTCAGACCGCCTATTGATCTTGACAAGTACTTCAGTTCAAAGGCGCGTACATCCTATTATCCGCAAGTGGACTGGCTTTACGGAAACAATCCAAACATCTTCTATTGGTATCCTCGGATGATGACTCTAAATCAGATAGCAGGGATGTTTACGTCTGGATTGGTCACCTCGGAGATGAGGCAGTGGCTGCTCTACAGCTAGTGACTGAATTGAGGGGGTCAACGTAACCAAGCGGGGCGTTGGCCGAAGTTGGCAGTCTTAAACGTTCTTAGTAATTGGAAAACTGAGCAGGAAACGAGCAGCAAAAAAGCGCGACTTCAGCTGGAATCCAGCCGAAGATCAGCTCAGACAGCATGTAACATCATGCGCCGGGGGTTAGCTTGAAACCCGCGTTTAAAACTGTCAACCAACCCGAGTTTGAGCTGAAAGAGAGCTCAGAGCAAGCTGAGACTGAGCAATACCTCAGCTCGAAACCAGCGGACAAGGCAGCTTCCGCCAACAAGCTTCGATAGATTCCTGTTCCTTCGAGCATGCAAAGTCTTATGTTGATTCAAGCAAGAACTTGTCGTGACTTCTCGCTGAAAGGTAAGGAGACTATTCCTCTGCCTGGTATGGGTTCGAAGGTAATTGCAGTTGTTCTTGTAGCAATTGTGGTCGCGGCTGGGTGGGGGTACTGGGTGCTCGCTCCCAAAATGCCGAGTCAGGTTGCGACGTACACGACTCAGCAAACTTCACTTCTGACATCATCTGAACTGGCTCAGTTGACCTCGACCTCATCAGCGATTCTTACTTCTCAGGCAAGTCAATGGATCGATGTAGGCGCCGCTCAGCCGGTCGGTTACTACTTGGGACTGCTTGAATCCACAGGGGCTGAACCATACGTGTCATTGGCGAGAGAGCTCAGGGAGCTTCCCGATTCTTCCAACGCAACAGCTGTAGCCCAAATCGTCTACCTAGCCTTGAACGCCACAATCAGTTCAAGACCGAGCGGTCCTGAGGTGAAGGAGGCGCTTGAGCTGATCATCAGAGGCGGGACCCCAAATCAGTCTGACTTCAGTTATGCTGTCCCCTCATACAATACTGAGCTTGAGGTTCTGTACTGGCTTGCAAGTTCGACTCAGTTCAAGCGCGACGATACACTAGCGCTCGCAATCGCGATGTCGAATGGCTTCTGGGTTACTATTGGAGACGACCAAGTCCGAAACGCCGTGAAGAATGACACGAGTAGTCTTCTTGCCTTCCTAAGAGAAACTGATGCCCTCCAGGAATCCATGGGATACTTCAGGCTTGAGGATTTGCCTCTCGAAGCGAAGATCGCTCTCGCGTGGACAGGCGGCGACACAGGCACTCATGGTCCCCATGCAATAACTGGTTCACAAACGACGCATGACTGCAAGAGAGTCAAACTCGATTTGACCGGTTATCGTTGGGACAACGTCAACGTCGAGACATTGAGACAAATGAGAGATCATATGGAGCAGAAAGCATGGATAACCAAGAGCATCGACCAAACCGTAGCCAATGTCGAAGAGTACTTCTTCTTCAGCGGAATGAACCAGCACTACAAGTATGTCTCATCTTGGGATGTCAAAGTTCAGGTTAACGGCGAAACTGTTTCCGCGAGAAACATGAACAACGCCAACTTCAACTTCAGATACTACTTGGAACACGGGTACGCGATAGGCGTATGTGAAGATGAAATGACCCTCGCAAGCGGCTTCTTGAAGTCTTGGGGAATTGCAACTTTGCCCCAGCTTTCGTACTGGAAGGAGGGAGACTGGTATAACGGTCACACTTACACGATGTACTTCGATGCTGCGTCGAAGAGTTGGAAGTGCTATCCATCTCAGATTGGCATTGTGCTCCACGACGTACGTGACGCATACATTTTCCTACCTCCCGTCATGCAAAGCACGTACATGCCATGGAGCGAAGAGATTCCAAGAGCTGCAGCGGTCCCGTACCCGTACCAAAGTGGTGAGGTCAACACAGCAATGTTTTCCCCCATGCTCAACATAACCGGGTCTTACCTGAACGCTTTCATCAAGGGAGTTGACTCGACACAGATCAAAGCTTGGCTGTTGTACGGCGAGAAACCGGCGACCATCACCACCACCTACACTACGTGGACGCAGCAGGGGGCATGGAATGTTCTCTCCGATGGGTCGCTTGACTTGATTGGTGAGGACGGCAAGATCGCGGGAGATCTTGGACAGCCCTACGTGGACCTAGCTAATGTCAGCTATAGCTTCTACAATAGATCTCTATTCTTTCGCTTCTCCCTGCGTGGCGAGATCCCCAACAGGATTACAACCACTCACGTTACCAGTATTTGGTATCAGGTACTGTTGGATGTCGACTCAGATTCGAGGACAGGATTTCGGTGGAGCAACAATTTCACACCCGACTACATTCTGCAGTTCTACGTCGATTTCGATGCCTCGTCCAAAACTGCCAAGGCTGGGTCTTTGCTTCTAAAGTACTCTGGGAATGGAACTGATTTTAGCTGGACCCCGACCGGATACACTCCTCCTATCATAGCAGGGGGAGTCGGACAAGATTTCTTCGTCTTGACGTGTGAGTATCAGGGCATTTCGGTCTCCAAAGGGTCCACAGTTCAGTTCTTTGCGCGAAGCGGTATCCTGTATGACGGCAAAGTCTACAATGACCCGGTTCCTGACGAAGGCATTATCAGCATTGTGTTGTGATTTGATCTTAAGGTGACCTCGTGTAGGGGTACTTAGTCATCGATAATCTATCTTCCCCAATGATGAGACCCTGGTGGGTTCGTCGGGAAGCGCCGGGGGGTTAGCTTGCTCCTAGATCCGCAAAGCCTTAACTCAATACCGACTGAAACCTATTGACTTACCGTTCTGATCCACGACGGTCAGGAGCATCATGATGAGCAAGGTCTCGAACCTCGTTGCGATTCTTCTGATAGCGGTCGTGGTTGCGGTTGGGCTAGGATACTGGCGCTATCCAGAACCTGCAAAACCTTAAGTCAATTCCAGCATCGATTCGTCGTGAGTTCCGCTCTCTGAAAGGTAAGGAGGCTGTTTTCTTGGAGGGTGCAGGTTCGAAGGTGATTGCGCTCATTCTTGTGGCGGTTGTTGTTGCCAGCGGACTTGGTTACTGGCTCCTTACTCCAAAGATGCCCAGTGAGACTGTAAGCTACACGACCGAGCAAACCTCATCGCTATCACCAACCTTGCGAACCAGCCAAACTGTAGCCTCGTCTACAGCGCCCACTTCAGCTTCAGAGACAACTCTATGGATCAACGTGACCGCAAGCCAGCCCGTCGGCTACTACCTAGGATTGCTTGAGTCGAATGGGACTCAGCCCTATGTTCAGTTAGCTAAGGAATTGCGGAAGCTTCCTGATTTAACGAATGCGACTGCTGTTGCCGAGATCACTGATCTGGCGTTGAATGCTACAAATCCTGAAGTCAAGGAAGCATTTGAGCTGATGATTCAGGGCGGGACACCTGACCCAAGTGACTTCACGTACACGGTGCCGAACTACAACACTGAGCTGCAGGTTCTGTATTGGCTTGCGTTGCAGAATGAGTTCAAGAAAGATGATACTCTCGCACTCGCCAATGCGATGGTAAATGGACTATGGGTCACTATGGGTGATGCGGAGGTCCGTGAAGCGGTTAAGAAGGACGCAAGTGACCTACTCGCCTTCTTTAGAGAGACGAACGAGTTTCAGAGAGTGAAAGGATACACCCAGCTTGAGGGCTATCCACTTGAGGCAAAGCTGGCTTTGACTTGGACCGGAAACAGTAGTCCCACCACATACACCCGGAGATATGACAGGTACTCCAAAACCAGGATGCCCTTGGGCGATTACATTTGGGACACAGTAAGTGTAAACTCGCTGAGACAAATGAGGCAGATAGTGACGGACAGACAGTGGCTTCATGCAGATGCGGGAGTTACCGTTTCCAACTTAGAGTATTATTTCTACTTCGAAAAAGGAGTCGCTAAGTCTGATCATTGGGACTTCACGCTGGGCCGAGATGAGAAAATCCTCGTGGATGGCAAGGAGGTGTTGAACAAGAACATACAGAACGTTGACTGGCTCCTCGACTATTTCCTAAGAAATGGCAAGGGAATCGGAGTATGCACGGATGAGGCGGCTTTCGTTGATGCCTTCTCCAAATCCTGGGGCATAGCAACTACCTTCGTGGATAGACAAACCCTTGTTCCTCCGGAACAGATACCGATAGGCATGTCAACTGATGGGCATGCTGTCGGTCACGAGTACGTAACCTACTTTGACCCTTTGACGCATTCATGGAAAGCTGATGAGAGACAACTGGACGTGGACAACTACTGGTCAGGTTACTTGTCGTACCTTCACATTCTCAGACCCCCAGTTCAGCAAGCAGGTTACATCAAATGTTGGGATGACGGCAAGTTCTGGGGAGGAGGAATGATGCATACTACCAAAGACACAACGATTGCAGAAATTAAGAGAACGCTAACTATGGGCATCGCATCTTCTACGATGAAGCAGTGGCTTCTGTACAGCTAGTATTGCTCGCAGCCTACATGTACCGGTAAATTGGGGTCAGAATCCCCTGCCCCATCTCTGAACACGTAGCTTAAGTACAGTATATTGGAAGCACTAAGAGAACAAGATCCGTCTCGATCACTGCGCCGTCAAGGTGGACAGCCGTGAGTTCAACTTCTCACCTCCGGAAGGTTCTGATCGTTGCTCTCATTCTAGTGGTCGTGGGTCTCGCCGGTGTCGGTTCATATTTCACTTTCTACAAACCGACTGCACCATACATTGTCACCTTGACGTCCTCAGGAACAACTCCGACTTCAAGCACTCAAACGACCAAGTCAGAAACAACAAGCACAACAATTGTGCCAACTCAGTCGGTGACGGTCGGGCAAGTCAAATCAATCGATTACTATCTATCACTTCTTGAATCGAACGGCACTCAGCCGTATGTTCAACTGGCTACAGAATTGAGAAAACTACCAGACCTGACAAACGCAACTGCACTGGGCACGATCACTTACCTCGCACTGAACGCCACAAATCCAGAAGTGAAAGAAGCTTTCGAGCTAATGATGAAAGGCGGAACGCCTTCTGCAAATGAGTACTCCTACAATGTGCCTTCATGGAATACTGACCTTTGGGCTTTGTACCAACTCGCTGAGGACAACCAGTTCGAGAAGGACGATACAACCGCGTTGGCCATTGTGATGGTGGACGGTTTCTTCAGAACGATGGGAGACGATCAGGTTCTGATGCAGATTAGGGTTGATGACAATAGGTTGCTCAATTTGGCAAGGGAAATATCGAGCTGGCAGACGTTGAACGGTTACTACGTGTTGGATTCGCTTCCGCTGGAAGCCAAGATAAACTGGGCGTGGAGAGGTTCGGAAAATCTTGGCTACAGTTTCATATATTTGCGGGATGAAGGCAAACGCATTGGCGAATCTGTCTACTCTTCTAGAGTGGTAAGCGTCTCGACCTTGGAAGAAATGAGACAGTTCGTAATGAACGCCTGGCTCAAGCGTGACATTGACCAGACCATGAAGAGTATGGAGAATCTGTACATCCAGCTGCCAAAGTACTGGGCTGGATCTGCACCAACATGGACTCTGAATGAAAGTGAAAGTCATCTTCTGAACGCAAACTATGTGTGGCAATACTTCAAGGCCCACGGGAAAGGGATCGGAGTATGCGTGGACGAATCCACATTCGTAGATGCATTGGCCAAGAGTGTTGGCATAGCGACGGTTCCAATCGAAGTGGGAGGAACAAGAAAAGACAATTCCAAGCTTGAAGCCCACGCATTCGTACTCTACTATGACCCATACACCAAGCTCTGGAAATCGTACAATGATCAAGTTGAGGTTGTTGAAACTGCATACAAGCCGCCGTACTGGATCGATCTGTATCTGCCTCCAGTTGGCCAGACTTCGCTCTTGTGGTCCCGTGCACCTGCTCCGGGATCCCCACCCATGTTTGCGACTGCCGGCTACAGACCTACAATTGTCAACATAAGGGAAGTTGATTTTCTCGTGAAAGGGATAGCTACCTCCAAACTTCGAGATGAGGTAATGCTACCTTTCTATCTTGACGGAATGAGCACGATTCCCTCCTTGGAATCAGTTAGCACCAAAGAAGCAATGATCACCAGGACAACAGCCTACCTACAAGGAAATCCATCGGAAACGATAGCCTCCTGCGACTGTGGAATGTGCGCCGGGGGTTAGGTACAAACCCGCGTTTAAAACTGTCAACCAAGCCGAGTTCAAGCTGACAGGGAGTCAAGAATCAGCTGAAAACAAGCAAGAACTCAGCTCAAAATGAGCACTCCGCTACGCTTCGTTCTGGTTTGCTTCGGAAAGCCTTGAGGACCATTGGCGCCCAAAGAATCCTCTTCCTGAATGTCTCGTCTTCCATCCACATCAGGCATGTCGTGATTCCCTCTGCCCAAACACGGTACGCTCAAACCTATAGGGCACGAGGATTCCGACACTCATCATGGTAGACGATTTCTCTGATGATTCTCGTGCAACACAAGAGACTCGAACTCGAAAAACGCATCAACCAAACGTTAGAGTGATGTGCGGTTGCGGCTAGTTGCATTTCACGGGTATTTGCAGATGTGCCTGAAATCTTGTAAGACAATCAGCGGGGCCGTCTACTATGTCTCTCGTCGGCGTCTCCTAACAATGACAAGCGCCAAGCAGACAGCTGCCGCGAGCCCCACGATCATCGAGATGAAATACACGCCCCCGTAATCGTAGGCCCATACAGCCGTAACCGTTTTGTCAGAGTCCATGATGACCGTCGCGGTTGCCTCGTTTGAGGTCGATGCACCAGTCCAACCGACAAAAACTGTGTCGACAAACGGTTGAACGCCATTTATTCTGGTCGGTGAGACGCTGAAGGTCACCGTATCACCCTCATTGTACTGTCCCTCGCCCTGCGATTGTCCAAAAGGAGACACGACCTTGAGGTAGAATTGCGCCCCCGCGGTTGACGTTGTTGTCAGGATAGTGGAGGTAACAGTCGAGGTAGTCGATGGCGTTGAGGTAGTCGTGGGATAGCTTGAGGTCGTCGAAGTAGCTTCAGTAGTCACCGTGGGAGGCACAGTAATGCTTGGATTCGTAGTCTTACTGAAAACGGCATCGGCATATTCCTCAGGAATGTAGCTGCGTGCTCCGGTGGGGTAAGGGGGAAAGGTGTTGGCGCCTCGCTGTCCGCCAATTTCGCCGCTGTAGACACTCACCCTTATCCCAATGGTCGAATGGAGATAGGTGTAGAGGTTGTACTTTCCGTAGGGCAGATCGTTCGTCAAGGCGATCCTCGCCTCATAGACGCGATGAGGCGTATGTGAGAACGGGCTAGTACTGAGTGAAGACTTACCGATGAGCCCTCGCGGCTGCTTGCATGGGCTACAGTCAACGCAGCAGACATAGTTGCACCCCGGTGGGTCAACGACACCGCTAGGGCACGACCATGATTTCGGAAACGGAAAACTTGCTTCAACAAAGTACGGCTTGTCCTTCTCCCACCAGTTGAGCTCGATGTAGAAGTTGTCCCACTTCGTTTCTCGGGTTCCACCGTCGTGCTTCGGATCAAATTCCATGTCCACCGCAAGTATGTGCATGTCCTGAACATCACACACCGTGTACAAGAATTGCGAATCGTATTTGTAGCCACAGTAAACGGTTACGTTCCCTGCCAATCGCGGAATCTCCATCCATGCAGCGTCGTTCCACTCGTCAATCGTCGCGTTCCTTCCATCAATGGTTACCACCTTCAAGGCCATATCATACTCGCCGTCGATGACAGGGATGGTTATGGCTCTAGGAATTTCCAGCTTCACATCCTTGTAATGAGCGCTGACTGTGGACAGTGAGACCCCAGCTGCCAATAGGACAAGCAGTACGACTGCGTCTGTTCTGCCCAATCTATCCGTCACAGCCAAGAATCTTGGTTGGAACATCAAGATAGCGTTTGCTAGGATTGGGCGAGGAATCTCAATCTATGAATCCGAAAGCGGCGCATTAGGCAGTGAGCTAGATTTGACAATCTGGAGATGGCACGCGGGGTAAGTTGCAAACCCACGCTCAAAACTGTCAAATAAGCTGAGCTCGGCGGAAAAGGGCCTAAATCAAGCTGAAAACGAGCGACGATTAGGCTCAAAACCAGCTGGCGGACATTGGCGATAGGAGAATAGACGGTCAAAGGCGTAGCCTGTGACGCATAGGGTCGAAAGGAACATGCTTCGTTACTCATACAGGAAGTGAACGTCCGTTGAAACCCTTTCGGAAATTTCGTAAACGACTGGAATACGATCTGACGACAGAGGCAAAGCAAAGTCTTAAGCAGTAGAACGTTCACGGACAACGGGAAGTGAGACCGTGAAGAACTGTCTGGCTTCCAAGCAGTTTCTGGTCAAGTCGATAGGCGCAGTCGTCACTCTATTCCTGATGTTTTCAAGTTTTGCACCTCTTGTGATTGCTCAATCTGACCAGCCCTGGGAATTTCAGTTCTACAGATTGAACATGCCAGCCGATGCGTTCTTCAAATCACCAGAGGTGCATCTCTATGGTTGGTGGATTGATGGCCCTCCTCCCAAGGGGCTCGTGCCAACTCTTGGTACCATAAACAAAGTCGAGGATCAAGCAGGGAAATTCATGGAGAACGAGGGGTACATCTTCCTCCATATGAGGGGAATTGTTCCTGTAAATGTGGAAGCCTTTCAGTGGTCGACCTACAATTCGACTGGAGGACGCGAGATAACGTGGACCCAGTATGGCACTGTGAAGGGAGGGTCGTATGCTAATGTGGAGGCAACCGCGTGGCTCATGATCTCTGGCGGTCCGTCCTCTCTTGGAGTCTGGCGAGTTGACACACAGATCTTGACCAAATCCGGGCCGAAGACCTTGTTTAACGCGTCGTTCACCTTCGGGAAGTACTTTGCTGATGTATCGCTTATTGGGTTGCCAAGCAATATCGGAGCTGAGCTAAGTCTAGATGGTATGCCGGTAGGTGAGGTCAAGGGGAACGCCAGCATCGCTTTGGGATGGCTTCCTGAACACACTATCACAATGCAAGACATCAATCTGGGTCAATCGACTTCGCGATATCACCCGTCACAACTCGAACTGAAGGTATCTGGCCCCGGACAATTTCGGTTTCAATACGTGTTGCAGCACTATCTGAGCATAGAATCGCCTTGTCCAGTGAACGGTTCTGGATGGTATGATCAGGGCAAGACGGTCGTAATCAGCGCCTCTGCTAAAGAAGCATCGAAGGATACAAGAGTTGTTTTTCGGGGCTGGAGTGGTGACTACTCATCAAAGGACACGCAGATCTCCGTGGTGATGGATGCGCCGAAACATATCTCGACGCAATACGTGACTCAGTACCTTCTGACCGTCGTTTCTCCCGTGGGTAGCCCGCAAGGTTCCGGATGGTACGATGCAAGCTCAGTAGCCACGTTCTCAGTTACGTCACCTGCGACTGAAGGCTTCATGGGCATGCTGGGTGGAAAGTATCTTTTCGACTACTGGACTGGAGACTCTAGTGCTGCCAAGACGAGCGCTTCAATCGTGATGGATGGGCCGAAATTTGTGACTGCAGAATGGCATGCGGACTACACGATGCCCTACATCATACTCGGCGTCGCAGCCGTCGTGATCGCTGTCGCTGTGTTTCTTCTCGTGAAGCGTCGAGGCTCAAACAGACAGCCTCGACAGTAGTCGGATCATGCTTATCCACGATCCGTCACAACCCTCGGCGACTTCGCATTGCCACTAGCGCCACAAGGCCGCACGCGAGTCCGATGAGGATGGCTTCGACTGGAAAGCCGGGTATACTCGAGATGGAGAATCCTGATCCTTGAGTCGTTGTCGCTGTCTGAGTCATGCTGGTTTCTGGGGAAGTTGAACCAACGGAGCTTGTGGAAGCAGAGGTCGCTGTTGCAGTCAGCTCCGTTAGTGTCTTATCAGAAAACTCGAGCTGGGCCCAATTGTCTGGAGATGAGATGTCTGCGGGCGGATACAGTGCGAAATAGCCAGCTTCACCACCACCGATACCCACCCAGAACCCGCTTGCAGATGCTTTGAATGTTGTATTCGGGATTCTGAACTCGTATATTTCATGGGAAGCTGTTGAATGCGGATCATTCTGCGCGTCCGTCGAAGATTTGGCTTCGAAACCCGAAGGCAAAGCTTGCCAATTCTGTCCCATCCAACCACGCCATTGCATTGCTCCCATACTTACGGTTCCTGTGTTCCAGCGTATGAGGAGGGCAAGATCATCATCTTTGATCTCCTTTCCTCCATCGTTCTGCGTATCCAGACCAACAAGCGCACCGTCTCCCACCACTGTCTTAGCTCTGCTTACGAAGTCCACTAAAACGTAGAAGTTGTTGCTATCATATTTCATGCTGAAATATGCTTCGCCAGTCCCCTGCATGAAAGTAAGGGGAGATTCTAAAGCATCAGTCCACTCTTCCGGTGAAGTCCATTTTCCGTCGACTGTAACATCGCGTTCCAGCTTTGGACATGCAACAGTCAGACGGGCACTAGCCTGAGGCAAAACCGCCGAACAAATGATGACAGACAAGAGAGTCAGCGAAACGATCGAAACCAACGTCTTCCTTGATTCTACCATGGTATTGCGTGCGTATGTGGATGCATAAGACACTTGCGGCATCTTCGTTGACATGTAGTAGCCCACAACATGTGGCACACTCAAAAGCTGAGCAGCTGGAGTATGCTTGCATGAAGAAACTCAGGCAGAATCCTGCTTCAAAGAATGTCCGATGTCTCTCTTTTCTGGTAGAACACGTCACAAGACCATGATGTGCCAAATGTCATGGGCTAACACATCATCTTCGTTGACAAGCATAGCCAAGCAATTCTCAAGAGCCACGGACTCTTCTAGAAATCTACGAACCCGAGGGCTTAGTCTCCCGGTAAAGACTGAAATTCTGGGAACTTTGACACATCATGAGTTCGTTTCGATTGTTCAAAGCTGTTCCATCCTAACGTGTCGTAGAGACTAGGCCAAGCGGTGCAGCATTCTTGGCTCCACTTGGGAGAGAATCCCATGCACGCTCAACATTCGAATTCTTGGATGAGCCAGCCCTTGTTGGGTGAAACAATCGCTGCTTACCGGCGCTACGTTCTGCAGTCCACATGGGACGTGGCTAAGAGCAAGGGTCTCAAGTCAGGTATGAGGATTCTGATGCGACCGAGTCTCATGTTAGGGGAAGTTGACAGTTTTGAACGCTCAAGCTAATTCGAAAATTGAGCAATAATCAAGCGGAAAGAAAGCGCAACTTCAGCTCGAATCGAGCCAAGCTTCAGCTCAGAGAGGCTGAGACATCATGCGCCGGGGGTGGGGTTTGAACCCACGATCTCGCTGGTTCTCCCCTTGCAGAGCCGCAAGGAGTCTGTCGCATTGTGAATGGACGTCAAGCTGATGCTTGCTCGAGCATTCTCTCGAATTGATACAGTGAGTCGTTTTTCTCGATGACTTCGCTTGCGGTCTTCTCAGCATCTGCGGGTTTGTGCCATATCACGTCCAGTAATTCTCGAACTTCATTTTCTTCCTTCGCTACCCTGCAGACGTGTTGGATTGTCACTTTGGGGCTGCATCCTCGTTCGCGGAGTTTCTCGTTGAAGTCCGCAGCTTTCAGGAGGCTCATGTTCAGCCGGCCTGCGTACGACGCTAGGTTCACTATCTGGCTGCCAACGCGGACTCTTTCTTTCGGGTTGAAGGCAGATGCTGCAAGGACACCGGTGACTCCTTGTTTGAGTTGACGGCCGTCAGGCGTGTCTACGCCGAAGTCTGTGCTCCATCGTAGGACGTTCAGGAACTCGTCTAGATCTTGCTTCCTCACCACGCCCCATTTGCATTCGAGCACGTAGGTAGTGGGTGGAGAGAATAGGCCCGGCGTGACAATCCAGACGCGGTCAACTTCCGCGTTCATTCTTCTTCCGCCAACGCTTCGGATGAGGTGTAGTGTGATGCGTCTGGAATCCATGCCTGTGGTTCGATGTGGTTGTTCGCGGAAACTCGCGCCAGTGGTGAATTTGTCCACGAACCATTCTACTGCGGCTTCCCAGTTGTGGCCGATACGGTTGTCGCGGCCCTTCTCGATTCGGATATAGTTCTGCTTCAAGTCGACGGCGGCGTGCAGATCCTCGTCTGCCATTGAGCTGTGGTAGAAGTATCTGTAGTTGTTGAAGATCTTCAATTCTTTGAGGTCTGGGTAGAGTTGCATAGCTCTTTGGACTGCGCCGTCCAACTCGTGAGTCGAGCACGCCAACTCAGTTGCCAAGTATGACTGTGCGACAATGTCACGTGTCTTCGTGGTGGCTAGTATGATGTCGCGTATGCGGTGGACGCGCTGGATGATTGGGCTCGTTGCTGCTCTGCCCGCGAGTGCTTCGTCAGTTCTTTGTACGGCTTCCTCAATCGCTTTCTCTCTGGGTTTGTTCGCGTCTATCCATGTGATGAGGTAGCCTTCCTTGAATGGTGTCTGTCGCTCGTTGCTCCTGTACCCACGCACGTAGACCAGCCCGCGGACTTCCAGTCTCCGGACGCATGACATCACGTCACGGACCTTCACGCCCGAGCTGTTAAGGTTCTGCGCGATTTCGGTTGAGTAGAACGCCTTACTGCTGGAGGAAAGGAAGTCGCGAATGGTCTTGGCTTTGCTGTGTCCTCCTCCACCGCGAGGATCCAAGTACTTCCTCGAGAAGGAGACGAACTTGCGATTCGAGATTGAAGTCTCGTTCTCGCCTGTCGAGATGCTGTAGAGGTGATAGCTTCGAAGATGCGTGCTTGTACCCGCTCTGCCTCGTCTTCTTCTCTCTGTCTCGTGGATCGGTTGTTCGGTTCTGAGAACCAGACCGGCCTCCCAAGCTCTCCTCAGCGCTTGTGCTGTCGCTCCGTCGCCACAGCCAAGTTCACGCGCGATATCTCTGGAGCCCCGAGGCTTCCCATCCGCCAGCAGCGCTTGTAGCTTGCCACTCGTCGAGGCCGAGCGTCCCATGAGACTGAAGTGGATTTCGTTGAATGTAAACCTTCACCGGAATCCAATTCCGGCGGAGAAATCATACGCCATAATTCCACCCTAAATCCACCAAAACTCCACAAAAACTCCGCAGATAGGCGAAAACAGATGGCGGGCCCGGTGGGATTCGAACCCACGGCCCCCGGCTTTCCTCGTTTTCGTGCAAGCCTAGAGGGCCGATGCTTTGAACACCCGGGTTTCGAAGTTGCGGGTGCTGTCCAGGCT
>Ga0315280_10006304_pt1 | contig 16444 bp, 15 predicted proteins | sample YL17G06_40_MG_FD_203697 | JGI IMG/M metagenome (GOLD analysis project Ga0315280, IMG submission 203697) | Sediment microbial communities from Yellowstone Lake, YNP, Wyoming, USA - YL17G06_40 | ecosystem: Environmental > Aquatic > Freshwater > Lake > Sediment | place: USA: Wyoming | collected...
CCCCGCAGAGACAGTCAGAATCGAGTTCAGATTCATACATACGTTTGAAACCAGCTCGCTTGCCCATATTGACCGCAGAATTGGCGCAATCGCGCAATCTGAGGCTGAAGTCTCGTTGTAGTATTAATCAATCTCTGTTAATCTGCCTAATGCTTTTCTTGCACATCTGTTGTTACATTTCACCCTCACCTCAATCCTCTCCCTGGCAGGGAGAGGAGGAACCTGGCCCGACCCCTCTCCCTTCAAGGGAGAGGGGGGGTGAGGGTCACCGCTGGACGAGGCTTGGCCTCGTCTCCGGAGCGACGCCGGCGGCGCCAGCGCCGCTCCGGAATGCGGCCAAGCCGCATCAGGCGTCGCCAGGCAACAACAGTCCTGCAAAACAGCACTAATCTGCGGATGACTCAACTCAACTCAAATCCACCACCGAGTGCGTCTCCCAGGACTTGATCGCGGCCTCGATGATCTCCTGCGCCGCGAGCGCGTCGGCGCCGGAGCCATCCACCTCTGCGGGCTTGACGCCGGCCGTCAACTGCTCCAGCCACCGGTGAATGCGCGACTTGAAGGTCTCGCCGAAGCTCATCATGCCGCCGAGGTAGTAGTAAGTCTCCTTCTCCTGCGAGAAGCGCGGGTAGAAAGTCAACACCTCGCAGGCGTCGTCGAGCACGAAGCGCCCCTTTGAGCCCACGACCTCGCAGCGCTCCAGTCCGAAGCTGCCGCCGGCGTCATAGCTGCCGGTGAGATGCCCGACGACGTCATTGGCGAACAGCATGTTGACCTGGGCGTTTGACCAGATGGTGCGCCCTTCGCCCTTCATCAGGAAGGCGTGAACGCTCTTGACCGGCCCGCCGAAATAGCGCATGACATCAATCGAGTGCGGATGCAGCGCGCGCAGGTGAAACCACGGCGAGGTCTCGTTGCGATTGTTGATCCACATCGTCATGTTGAGGATGTGGAGCTTGCCCAGGCGCCCCTCGTCGCACCACTGCTTGGCGCGGATGGCCGCCGGGGTGAAGCGATGGTTGAGGTCGACGGCGTAGGGCAGCTTCTTCTGCTTCGCCAGTGCCACCATCTCGCGGCCCTTTTCGATCTCGTTGGAGATGGGCTTCTCGCCGAGGGTGGGGATGCCGGCGGCGAGCAGCTCCATGGTGGGCACGTAGTGATCGCCGCCGTTCTCCTTGCCGGCGGTGCACATGCTGGCGGCGTCGATCTTGATGCCGCTGGCGACCATGTCCTTGACGCCGTAGAAGGCGGGCGCGCCGTAGGCCTGCGATGCTTTGTCGGCGCGCTCGCGGATGATGTCGCAGACGGCGACGATCTCCGCCAGAGGGTCGTCCTGGTAGACGCGGGCATGGGTGTTGCCGATCCCGCCCATGCCGACGATGGCGATCTTCAGAGGCATTGTCTTCTCCGTTTCAGGAACTGATTGAGCCGCGGATGAACATGGATCAACGCGGGTTTCAGTTAGCGACAATTCGGAGGGCAGGAGACCAGTTCCTGCCCTACTTCGGGGCGGTGGCGGCCGGCGCGGCGGTGTAGGCGTCGGCGGTGATGACGCAGTCGGGATGCTCCTGGCAGAACGTCACCGGGTACTCGACGCACGGCGGCAGCATCAGAGCCAGCCGCAGCACGGTGCGCTGCCAGTCGCCGCCGTCACAATACAACCGAATACGCTTCGCGGCGAGAATGTCCTTCATGCCGATGGTCACCGCCATGGGCGGAATCGCCGCCGAGTTGCCGCCGGCGCCGCAGAAGCTGTTGACGACGAAGGTGTCGTCGGCGAGCATGATGACGCGCGTCTTCGAGGCCTTGAACTCGGCGGACGAGATGGTGAACCAGCGCGAGATGGGCGGCTCGTTGAAGGCGATGTGACCGTGGTAGCCGATGCCGCCGTAGCAGGTGTCAATGCCGCCGACCTTGGCGATGACGTCGCTGATTTCGTCGATGCGAAACGGGTGCGGGAACAGCGCGTGGTCGGCGGGAAAACCGAGGCTGCGGTCGAGCAGGTCGAAGAGGTTGGCGCGCATGTAGCCCTCGAAGCTCATGGGGTGAGCGACCGGCACCGGCCGTCCCTGCCAGTCGAGGTACTCGTCCATGTTGAAGGTCCAGACGTTTTTCCAGGAAATCTTCTCGTCGTTGGAGATGCGGGCGAGGATGCGGTAATGAGGCGTGGGGCCGACGGGCAGGATGATGCGCGTGGGCTTGCCGGCGGCGTTGTTGGCCTTGACCTCGTCGGCGATGACGCGCGCGAAATCCTGGTAGAACGCGTCCAGGTTGGGCAGCACGCGAATGCCGACCTTGGCGTGCCGCGGCAGGTCCTCGGTCGGGATCGAAAGCATCTCGTCGCGGGTCATGGCATGTCTCCTTGGCCGGGATGAGGTTGGTTTCTGCGCCTGGCGCGAGATAACCTGCATCGGCAGGCGGAAGAGTGAACCACGAAGACACAAAGAGGCAAGGCCGCAGGACCCGCCGTGTGCAGGCAAGCACCGAACCGCGCCTCCTTCCTCTATCCTCCATTGTGTCTTAGTGCCTTTGTGGTTTCCTATTGCTTCTCTCCTGAGAGGGAGAGGAGGGAACGGCCGGCGAAGAGACGGGCGATGAAGCACGCGCGGCTGTCAGTGCGATTGGCTGTCGGCGTTATTGGCGCCGCGGCCCTTGCGGCGACTGGGCCCGGCTGCGCCTATGTGCGCGGGTACCAGTCGCGAGTTATCGCCGAGGAGGCTTTCGCGCGTGGGGCGGAAGCCGCCGAACGCAGCGACCTGGACGAGACGCAGCGCGAATTCGCCGCGGCGCTGCGCGCGGCGCCCGGCTCGGCCAGTCTCAACGCGCGCATCGGGCTGGTGTACATGGCGACGCGCCCACCGCGGCCGGCGACGGCGCTGCCCTACCTGCGGCGCGCGCTCGATCTCGACCCGCGCCAGCCGCCTCCGGTTTACCTGCAAGCGATACTCGCTGCGGCCAAGCTTGGGCGCGATGACGAGGCGCGCGCCACCCTGCGCCGCGCGGCGCGCCGGTTTCGCAACGACGTGGTCGCTCTCAATGACATCGGCTATCTGCTGGTTGACGCGGACGAGCTTGCGCCCGAGGCGCTGCCGCTGCTCCGGCGCGCGGTGGAGCTGAGGCCGAAGAGCGGCGTCATCATTGACAGCCTCGGCTGGGGGTATTACCGGCTGGGCGACTTCGCCCGCGCCGAGAGGCTCCTGGCGCGCGCGTCGCGACTGGCCCCAGGTAACCCCGAGATCGAATACCACCGCGGTGTAGTGTACGCAGCGGAGGGCAAGACCGACGAAGCGCGGCGGCAATTCGAGCGCGTCCTGGCGCTCGACGCGCGCTTTGCGGCGGCGCGGTCGGCGCTGCGGGCGCTGGAACGCGGGCCGCGCTGATGGTCATATAGCGAATCCAGTGCACCACATTGATGCCGGTCGAGCGCCGGATCCATGTGGCACAGCCGCCCACGGCTGTGATGGCGCCGCCCTGGCGGCGCCACATTGAACAGGCGAGGGCACCTGTTCCACATCGGAAGAGGCAGGCCCGGCCTCGGCGCACCAGTGGGTTGTTCCTCATACCGTAATGCAGGAGCTTTTTCAGGGGTCTGGCAACGATGGCCAACGGTTCCACGAGTGATTCCCGCACGGGCGAGGGGGCGCAGAACCGTCGCCGGCGTCCGGGCATCAGCTTGCTGGCCGTGGCAGCGACGGTCGCGTGGATCCTCGGAATCGTGGCATTCTTCTATGACCCGTTTTATTGGGCACTGCTCCGCCTCGGCGTACTACGGACCCCCGCGCGCGTCCTGCCCTCGTGTGGCCTGTATGTCGTGGCCCTGGTTCTCGGGCTCGCCGCTGTCATCAGAGCGCGCCGCAGCCGTGGCACCCTGGCCGGTCGCAACCTCGCGATAATCGGCTTGGTCGTATCAACGTGGGGCCTCGGCGCGACGGGGCTGCTCTTCTATCCAGCAGAGAGCGCGGCAAACCAGGCATCGTGCTTATCAAACGTCAAGCAACTCGCGCAAGCGATGATGATGTACGCGCAGGACTACGATGAGCCGCTGCCGGCAAACCGTTGGTCCGATCGCCTGGTGAAATACGTCGCCCCCGATTCCTCGGGTTCCTCGCTGTTTGTTTGTCCCGAAGTGCCGTTGCGGCGATGCGGCTACGCCTTCAACCGCGCGCTGGCCGGTCTCTCGGCGGCGGATCTGCGTAAGCTGCCGCACCCTGAACGCACCGTGGTGATTTTCGAAACCGACCTCGGTTGGAACGGCGCGGGTGGGCCGGAAGCCCTGGTAGAGCGACCGCGCCACCGCGGCAACGACGCTTTCGCGTTCGCCGACGGCAGCGGCCGTGCCATCGCGCGCGACAAGCAATCGGACCTCATCTGGCGGCCGTGAGCGTCGCGCCATCAGATGAATGTGAACGCGGCACGGACCATAGACGTCGCGCTGGCGCGCAAGGAGAGAAGTCATGAGCGACCCAGATGCCTCGCACGGCCCGTCGCCTCCCTCTGACGACGGACGCGAGCGGCATCCTGAGCGCCGTCCGACCCTCGACCCCTCGCTCTCATTCCGGCGTCGAACCAGCGGTCTGGCGGTAGCCGCGGTGGTCTTGTCATTGGGCGGGCCGTGGTTGGGCCTCTTCCTTGCGCCCCGAAACGCCCCGGCCAGGGAGAAGGTGCTGCCCCTCCTGGCAATTGCGAGCGCCGCGCTGGCTCTCTCCATCATAGCGTCCATCAGGATCGGCCTTGCCAGGAAGCGACTGGCTGGGCTGGATGCGTCCATCGTGAGCGTTCTGATATCGGTCGGCGTGCTGCTCCTGGGCGTGCCGTTCTTCTATAACGTTAGTGTGAGTCTGAATACCGCAGAGTGCCGTTCCGACCTCGAGCAGATAGGGTCGGCGTTCCAGATGTATTTCGGCGAGTGGGAGGGGCTGCCCTTGGCCGACAGGTGGTCCGATTCTCTGCTTCGCGACTTCTACGATGCAAGCATATTCGTATGCCCGGAAGCGCCTAAGGCGAGGTCAGGCTACGCCATGAATAGCGCCCTCAGCGGCGTGTCCGCGGCAACGATGATGAACAAGCCTGGTCTGGACAAGACCGTGCTGCTCTTCGAGAGCGATCTCGGCTGGAATGGCGCAGGCGGGCCAGAGGCGCTGGTCAAACGTCCTCGGCATGCGGGGCGCGACGTCTTCGTGTTCGCTGACGGCAGCGTCCGAATCCTGGAACGCAAGGACGAGGCGGGTCTCATCTGGCGGCCGTAAGTGCCGCGCCGCCGGCGTGACGGTACGCCCTAGCTTCGTGGGTGTGCCGTGTTAGGCGCCTATCCCTCGTAGGGAGAGGTCGGCCCGCAGGGCGGGCCGGGTGAGGGTGCCTGGCGAGGGATGCCACCCTCTCCTTCGTCCTCTCCCCTTCGACAGGCTCAGGGCAGGCTCTTCCAGGGAGAGGAGTTCTCTCGCACCGATCCGCACTTTTCGCCAGCCCGAGCGCGATGTATGAAATTTGCCCCAAGATCGCTTGACAGCAGGTTTATTGTGGATTATATTTGTCCATAATCAAGTAGGGAAGCAGCTCATGGACATCATCCGGAGAAAGACTGATTATGGCCTGCGCGCCCTGGTGGGCATCGCGCGCGCGCGCCGGCCGGTGCGCGCCGAGGAGCTGGCGGCGCGAGAAGATGTGCCCATCGCCTTCCTGCACAAGGCGCTGAGTGACCTCGGCGCAGCGGGCATCGTCGAGGGGCAGCGCGGGCCAGCCGGCGGCTTCACCCTGGCGAAACCGGCGGCCGAGATAACGGTGCTGGAGGCGATCGAGGCGATGCAGGGGCCGCTGGCGATCAGCCGCTGCTTGCTGGGCGATGACGGATGCGAGCGCAGCCGCACGTGCGGCCTGCGATGGGCCTGGGAGAAGACGCAGCGACACGTGGCGTCGTTCCTGGCCGGGATCACATTAGCCGACATGGCGCGGGCGATTCAGCCCAAGGCGGGGGCGATTCAGACCAAGGCGGGAACGGTTCAACCCAAGGCGCGGCGGCGGCGCGAGCCGATGTCCGCTGCGGCGGGCAAGCGTTAGGATTCGAGGAGGAGAGCGATGGCTACCACGACAACGAGGCAGATCATCCACATTGACGAGGACGAGTGCAACGGCTGCGGCCAGTGCGTGACCGCATGCGCCGAGGGGGCGCTGGCGATCGTCGACGGCAAGGCGCGGCTCGTGCGCGATAGCTTCTGCGATGGCCTGGGCGCATGCATCGGCGAATGCCCGCAAGGCGCGCTGGTTATCGAGAAGCGCGCGGCTGACGAATTCGACGGAGCCGCGGTGGAGGAGCACTTGGCGCGTCTCGGCCGCGAATCAGCCGTGGACACCGCGCATGAAGCTGCGGGCGAGACGCTGCCCTGCGGCTGTCCGGGGACGATGGCCGAGGTCCTGCGGCCAAGCACGGCTGCCGCTTGCGACGCGGAGGCGACCCATGCCGCGGCCGAGTCGCAGCTCGGCAACTGGCCGGTGCAGATTCATCTGCTGCCGCTGACGGCCCCGTACTATGAGGGCGCGGATCTCCTGCTGGCGGCGGATTGCGTGGGGTTTGCCCACCCCGATTTTCACCGCCAGTTGCTGCGCGGGCGGACGCTGGCGGTGGGATGCCCCAAGCTGGATGATGCTGGGTTATACGCCGACAAGCTGGCCAACATCCTGCGCGGCAACGACATCCGCAGCCTGACGGTGGCGCACATGGAGGTGCCGTGCTGCTTTGGGCTGGAGCGCGTCGCCGAGGAAGCGGTGGCGCGATCGGGCAAGCAGATTGCGGTCGAGACGGTGATCGTGGGGCGCGACGGCAAGGTCAAGTCGGCGCCCGAGCGCCGCGCCGCCTGCCCGCACGGATAGGGAGAGGGATTTCACCGCAGAGACGCGGAGAACGCAGAGAAGAATGGTAGTGAGCAGAAAGCAGATAGCAGACAGCAGCAACTGTTAACTGCTCCGTGCGCTCCGTGTTCTCCATGGTTTGAGCCATCGCGATGTGATGGTGCGGAGGAAGTAAGATGTTCGACAAGTGTCCCGGGGCGAAGCAGTTCACGCAGCCGCCGCCGGAGTTTTACCCGTGCCCGTGGTGCGGCGCGGAGGTCGAGATATGGACCAACGAGCTGGGGGCGAACTGCCCGCAGTGCGGTCAGATGGTGACGCGCGAGCGGATTCAGGGCTGCATTGACCACTGCGAGATGGCGCGGGAATGCCTGGGCGAAGAGCGCTACGAGCGCCTGGTGCGACAGCGCAAGGCGGCCAGCGCGCAGCGGAATCCGGCGCCCGGCAAACCGGCGGGGGCATAGCGGGCGCATCCTGATGGAACCCGCCGGGTTGATCGAGCGACTCGAGGCCGAAACCGAGCGGATCACGCAGAGCAGCCTGCTGCGCGCCGCGCACTACCGCGTGCGCCCGTGCGCCGGAGCCGCCGGCTGCCCGCGCGCGCTGATACCCGTGCTCGATGTCGCGCAGGCGATCGCGCGGCGCATCGCGGCCTCGGGCTTTCCAGACTTCCTGGCGCGCGCCATGGCGGGACGACCGATCCTCTCCCATCACCGGTTTCAGGCGGCGGTGGCGGGCTGCCCTAACGCCTGCTCGCAGCCGCAGATAAACGATTTCGGCGTCATCGGGGCGGCGCAGGTACGGCTAGACGTTGCCCTCTGCGATGCGTGTCTGCGCTACGTGAAAGCCTGCCGCGAGCAGGCGATGGAAGTGCGCGGCGGGGCGCCGAGCATCGCCGCTGAGCGCTGCCTGGGATGCGGCGATTGCGTCCGCGCCTGCCCGAGCGGCGCGCTGGCTCCAGGGCAGCCCGGCTATCTGGTGCTTGTCGGCGGCAAGCTTGGCCGCCACCCGCGGCTCGCTGCCGCGGTGGCGAGGGTGACTGAACTGGATGCCGTGCTGCATGTGTTGGATCGCGCGCTCGATGCGTCGATGAAGGGCCTGCCGGGCGAGCGCCTGGGGGAGATAATGGAGCGTGAGGCGGCAGGCCAACTGCCCGCTCACGGTGAAACCCGACGAACCATGAACCGGAGGTGACCGATGCCTGACATGCGGTCGAGCGCGCACGAGAGCGTGCGCACGATGCTCGCCAAGATCGAAGCGGATGGGATGACCAACGTGTTTCAGCGCTTCGCCGCGCAGGGCGCGCGCTGTCCGTTCTGCGAGCAAGGGCTGCGCTGCTCGCTGTGCTCGAATGGCCCGTGCCGCATCAAGAAAGGCGCCGAGCGCGGCGTCTGCGGCATCGAGGGCAACGCCATGGCGATGCGCGAGATGCTGATGCGCAACGTGCTCGGCACCTCGACCTACACCTACCACGCGCAGGAGGTCGCCGATACGCTGCGCGCCACCGGCGAAGGCAAGACGCCTTACTCCATCACCGACGACAGCAAGCTGCGGCTGCTGGCCGACAAGTTCGGCCTCGATGCGCGCGGCGATACGGGCGCGCTAGCCATCGCGGTCGCGGACGCGATGACGCGCGAGATCAACACCCATCGCCACACGCCGTCGCGCATGGCGCAGGCCTTCGCCCCCGCCAAGCGCCAGCAGATATGGCGCCAGCTCGATCTTTTCCCCGGCGGGCCGCTGAACGAGATCATGCGCTGCACGTCGAGCTGCCTGACCAACGTTGACGCCGACTACAAGTCGCTGGCGCTGAAGGCGCTGCGCCTGGGGCTAGCCTGCATCTATGGCGCGCAGATTCCGCTGGAGCTCGGCCAGGATGCGCTCTTCGGCACCGCCACGCCGCACGAGATGGAGGTTGATCTCGGCGTCCTCGATCCCGATTACGTCAACATCTTGCCCAACGGCCACGAGCCGTTCGTCGGCGCGGCGCTGATAAAGGCGGCGCACAGCGACGAGGCGCAGTCGCGGGCGCGCGCGGCGGGCGCCGCGGGCCTGCGCATCATCGGCTCCATCGAGACCGGCCAGGAGCTGATCCAGCGCTTCCGCCAGGACGAAGTATTCGCCGGCTTTACCGGCAATTGGATCATGCAAGAGCCGATGCTCGCCACCGGCGCGGTGGATGTCTTCGCCACCGACATGAATTGCACCGTGCCGACGCTGGGCATCTATGGGCATCGCTACGGCGCGACGGTGGTGCCGGTGTCGGAGCTGGTGCGGATCGAGGAGATCGAGCACACGCTTGACTATCGGCCTGAGAGAGTGGCCGCCATCGCCGGGCAGTTAATAGACCTGGCGATCGAAAACTTCAAGCGGCGCAAGGGCAAGGAGACGTTCGTGCCGCCGCAGCGCACGAAGGCCATCGTGGGCTTCTCCATCGAATCCATCCTGGCCGCGCTCGGCGGAAGCCTCGATCCGCTGCTCAAAGTCATCAGGGACGGGACGATCAAGGGCGTAGTGGCGCTGGTGAGCTGCACGACGCTGAAGAACGGCGACCACGACGCGATCACGCTGGAGGTTGCGCGGCAGTTGATCGCGCGCGATATGCTGGTGCTGGGTATGGGCTGCGGGGTGCACGCGCTGCAACTGGGAGGGCTGGCGAGCCTGGAGGCGCAAGCGCTGGCGGGCAAGGGGCTGCGGGCGGTATGCGAGAAGCTGGGCGTGCCGCCGGTGCTGAGCTTTGGCACGTGCACCGACACCGGCCGCGCGGCGCTGCTGGTGACGGCGGTGGCCGACGCGCTGGGGGTGGATACCGCCGATCTGCCGGTAGCGGTGACGGCGCCGCAGTATATGGAGCAGAAGGCGACGATTGACGCGGTCTTCGCCATCGCGTTCGGCCTATATACGCACGTGTCGCCGATTCCGCCGGTCACCGGCGCGGAGGGGCTGGTGCGGCTGCTGACGGAGGAGATCGAGGGGCTGCTCGGCGGCAAGCTGGCGGTGGCCGATGACCCGACCGAGGCGGTGGACGGCATCGAGCGCCACATCATGGCGAAGCGAAAAGGGCTGGGGATTTGAGGTCGTAGTGCAGCAGCTTGCCTCCTGTCTACACGCTGACAGACGGGGACAGAGGACAAGAGGCTGTTGCACAATCGGCGGGTTCAGGCTTCACCGGCCTCCGAACGCGTCATGCAGAGCGCAGCGCCGAGCGTGCGCGAGGCGCGAAGCGAAGAATCTCGGTTGGGCTGCACAACTAAGCAACAGCCTGACGAGCTCCTGCCCTACGTGATGGGCGCGCGCTCGCTCGGCCTGCGAAACGTGACCCGGGCGAGGCGACTCCTGACCGCTCCCGCGATGTGCGATCGGCCTTACACGACGGCGCAAGAAACGGCTTGCGCACCGGTGGGTTTTGTAGTACAAGATGATTCGGGCGCGGTGGTACCAACCAAAGAGCGGGCCGCAAATGGATGGAAGGCCCGCCGCGCGGTAGGCGCCTTAGAGCGCCATTAAAATGCGCTTCCACATTGTACGCCGCGCCCTTCCACTTGCGCCGCCGCGCCGCCCTCCACCCCTTAGCCAAAGCCGTGGGCCTCTGCGCATGGTAGGGCAGACATCCTACCAAGGCGGGCACGTCTCGTGGCTAGGTCATCGAAGATTGACCGCCCACCCCGCCCCGAATGCGCCAGGGGCTTGCCAATCGCAGCCGTGGCGCGCGTAGGGGCACGGCACGCCGTGCCCCTACAATCGGCGGGGCCGGGCTGCTTCGGAAGGCTTGCTCGCCCGAGGACGGCTGGGCCGATCGGATGGTTTCGCCTCGCCGCGCCCAACCCCGAAACGCCATCCCGCAGCGGGAGGTATTGAGGTATTGGAGTGCAGATGAAGCATGCAGTGTGCCTGCTGGCGCTTGCGGTCCTGGCCGCGGCGCTGGAGGCCGCCCCGACCCGACGCACGGAAAGCTTTGACAACGATCCGGGGTGGGATGGGCGGAACAACCGGCTCGCTCGCGTGTTGCCGCCTGAGACGGTCCGGCAGAACTTCGGCCACAGTCCCAGCACCCGATATGCTGGCGGTGAGCCCGGCAAGATCGGCGGCACGATCCAGCCCGCCACGGAGCCGGCTTACTATGCCAAGCCCATCCCAGTCAAGACGCTGAGCGATCGCCTGAGCGCCTCGGGAAAGCTGCTGGTTGGCCGCGGTGGCGGTAACACGCTCTTTGGGTTCTTCAACGACAAGACGCTCAACGAATGGCGGACGCCCAACGCGATGGTCTTTCGCATAAACGGGCGCGGCGAGATCTATCACGCGCACGCGGAATTCACGACGCAAGCATGGCGCGCGATGGCGGGGATTATCGGCCGCCATGATCCGGTTGCCGATCGCAATCACCCACGGGAGCTTCCGAGCGGGGTCGTGCATCAATGGTCGCTGGAATACGATCCGGCCGGCAACGGCGGCGACGGTTCGATTACGTTCACTCTGGCTGGCGAGAAAGCCGTGATCGACTTGACGCCCGGCTTAAGGCGCGATGGGGCAACCTTCAACCACTTCGGCTTGCTCAACGTCGTCAAGTCCTACGATGACGCCGGAGAGCTCTGGCTAGATGATCTAGCGATCAACGGCGAGGCGCAGGATTTCAGCCATGATCCCGCATGGGACGGTCTGAGGAATCGGCTCACGTATGCCACGACGGGCGTGCGGCCCCGTTTCGATTTCGGCTTCAGCCCGACCCACTACGCCGGGGGCGCGGCGCCGGGCGAACTCGGTGGGGTGATATATCGCGGCGACTGCCGCTACCCCGAGCGCCTGGCCTGTTATGGCGACCGGCTCAGCCCGCTGACCCTCGACCAGCCGCTCCGTGCCTCGGGCAAGGTCGCCATGCGCCGCGGCGCGAGCGACAGCACGACGGCCATCGGGTTTTATCATTCGACCTACAGCATGGCGGTCAGCGATTCCCAACAGTTTGCCACGCCGCGCGATTTCCTGGGCGTCTATATCGAAGGCCCCTCGCGGGAGGGGTTTTACTTCTACCCCGTCTACCGCAATCATCTCAACGGCGCGTCTTCCGGGTATCCCGACAACTCGCCCCGCATCCTGCCGGACGGAGTGGCGCATGACTGGACGCTGGTCTACGACCCGGCGGCGGCGCAAGGCAGCGGGCGGATCACCGTCACCCTGGATGGCCAGGCGGCCAGCCTCGACCTCGCGCCCGGAGCGAAAACGTCCGGGGCCGTCTTCGACAGGTTCGGTATCATGTCCACTTGGATCGACGGCAACGGCCAGGAAGTGTACTTCGATGACCTGAAATACACCTGCGGTGGCCAGTCGCCCATGCAGAGGTCGTCCCGCCGACGCGCTGTGGGGTATGAATAGTCCACGCTAACCGCGGCGACCGGCGCCGGGGGGCGCGGCGTCGCGACCGCCCGGATGATAGGGCGCCGGCACATACTCCACGCCGGGACGCCGCCGACCTGACTGGGGGTACAACCGCATCAGGTTGTGAAGCTCGTCGGGCAAGCCGGTGCGCACGGGCAGGCCGTACTCCTGCAACTTCTCGACCGTCAGCGGGTAGTCATGCGTCCAGCGGCCATCCGACATCATCTTCGCCAGCTCGCGGGCGCGGGGCTCCTCCATGTGCTTGCGCAGCAACTCGAAGATGGTCTCTTCGACCTGTGGGATCGCTTTCGCCGCCATATCGGCCAGGATCAGCGTGCGGTCATCGCGATTGGGATTGTCGGTGCGCGCCGCGGCCAGGATCGAGGCCGCCGGGTACTCGCCTAACTGCGGATCGACCGGGCCGAGCACCGCGCTCTCGTCAAGGATGATCTCGTCGGCGGCGAGCGCGATGAGCGTGCCGCCGGACATGGCGTAATGCGGGACGAAGACCGTGACCGGCGCGGGATGGCGCACCAGGGCGTGGGCGATCTGGCTGGCGGCAAGCGCCAGCCCGCCCGGCGTGTGGAGCACCATGTCGATGGGCTTGTCCTTCGGCGTCTGGCGGATCGCCTGAAGCACGAGCTCCGAATCCTCGATGTCTATGTAGCGCACCAGGGGGAAGCCGAGGAAGCTGATGCTCTCCTCGCGGTGAATGAGGGTGATGACCTGCGACCCGCGTTTGCGCTGGAGTCGCTCCATGATCTGGATGCGCGCGTAGGCGAGCAGGCGCTGCTGCACCATCGGCGCAAGCGAGACGATGATGAGGAAAATCCAGAAGATCTGCCCGATGCCGTCCATCGTTGTCCCTCCGCGAATAGCCTTGCCTTGTTCGCGTCCGCCGGGCTGGCCTGTCATGTTCCGCGCCTACGCGGACGCACGCAGGCGAGACGCCTGCGCTACCGCTGCAAATGATGCGCGCTAGCGGTGCGGCCAATCACGGTCGTAGCCGTAAGCGAACGATCGGCGCGGCGCGCGACGCAATGGCAGCGCCACAACCACGCCGAAGAGGAACCCCCCGACGTGCGCCCACCACGCGACGCCGCCCTGAGCCGCGACGTGCAGCGTCATCATGCCGCTGAACCACTGCTCGACGAACCATAAGCCGATCCACATCAGCGCCGGGAGCTGGAACACCAGCGGCGGAAAAATCAGCAGGGTGATGACGCCGGCGCGCGGATAGAGGACGAGATACGCGCCCATGACCGCCGCGATTGCGCCGCTGGCGCCGATGCCCGGCACCGTCGAATGCGGCGCGATCAAGACCTGAAGCGCCGCCGCCGCAAAGCCGCCGATGATGTAGAACGTCAGGAACCAGATGTGACCGAGCTGGTCCTCGACGTTGTCGCCGAAGATCCACAGGAACCACATGTTGCCGGCGATGTGCAGCAGGCCGCCGTGGATGAACATGGCGCTGATGACCGTCGGCCAGTGTTGCGCGACGCCCGACCACGTCGAGAGGTGCGCGGGGATCATGCCGTAATGCCCGATGAAAGCCCGCAGCGCCGGCGGCGACAGGTTCATCTCTTGCAGGAAGACCAGCGCGTTGACGAAGATCAACGCCCACAGTACCACGGGCAGTCGCCGCGCGGCTATGGTGTCACGCAGAGGGATCATTGCCGTTGGGTCGCTCCCTGTTACGGGGGCGGCCGCCGTTGTTCCTGTCGGCGAGATAGCACCTGCTAACCGTGGACGGCGCGCGGCGCGGCGCGATATACTGATGGTGGAATTGGGGACAGTTACCTATTTCCCCAGGGGTTTTGCGGCGCGCGCTTGATTCGTTGCGCGAAATAGGCAACCGTCCCCGGCCGTAAATGATGACCGCACTTGAACGAGTCTCCCAGACCACGGCCGTGCGCATGGTGACGCTGGGCTGCAAGGTCAACCAGGCGGATTCCGAGGCGCTGGCGGGGGAGCTGGTGCGGCGAGGCTATCGCATCGCCGGGCGCGACGAGCCGGCTGCGGTATGTGTCGTCAATACGTGCACGGTGACGCATGTCGCCGACGCGAAGGCGCGCAAGGTTATCCACCGTCTGGTGCGCGACAATCCGCAGGCGGCCGTCATCGTCACCGGCTGCTACGCGTCGCGCGCGGCAGAGGAGCTAGCGCGAATACCGGGCGTCGCCGCCGTCGTGCCGAATGGCCGCAAGGGCGAGGTGGCGGAGCTAATCGCGGCGGTCGTGGCCGCAACGGGGACCGTCACCTATTTCTCGGAGGCCTATGAGCACAATCCTCGGCAGTCGCATGAAATAGATGACCGTCCCCGTGGCGTGCACAACGCGGGCCCTCGCCCGGCGCGGCCGGGTTCGGTGCGCGCTTTCGTGGCGGCGCAGGACGGCTGCGACCACCGCTGCGCCTACTGCATCGTGCCCGAGGTGCGCGGGGCGATGCGCTCGCGGCCGATCGCGGAGGTTATTGCGGAGATCGAAGGCCTGGCCGCGGCGGGCGCGCGGGAGGTCGTCATCTGCGGCATACGCCTGGGCGCCTATGGCGAAGAGCCCGCCGGCCGCGGGCTCGCGCGGCTGCTGCGCGCGGCGCATGGCGTCGGCGCTGCCCGGCTGCGCCTGAGCTCGGTCGAACCGTGGGAGGTGGGGCCGGAGCTGATCGAGGAGATGGCCCGACATCCGCGGCTGTGCCCGCACCTGCACCTGCCGCTGCAATCGGGCGACGACGGCGTGCTGCGCGCCATGGGCCGCCCCTACGGGTTCGACGATTACCGCGCCCTGGTCGAGCGGCTGCGGCGAGCGATTCCCGATGCAGCGATCACGACTGACCTCATGGTCGGCTTTCCCGGCGAATCCGAGCCGGCATTCGGCAATACCCTGCGCGCAGTCGGTGAGATCGGCTTTGCGCGCGCGCACGTTTTCCGCTACTCGCGGCGGCCGGGGACGCGGGCAGCGGCGATGCCGGCGCAGGTGGCGGAGCCGATCAAGGCGCAGCGCGCCGCTCAGCTCTGCGCGCTGGCGCAGGCGTGCGCCCGGCGGTTCGCAGCGTCTTTCATCGGTCGCACCGCGCCGGTGCTGTTCGAGCGCTGTGAGGAGGGCATATGCGAGGGCTTGACTGACACATACCTGACGGTGAAGGCGCCGGGCGAGGCGTCGCTCGTCGCAACGCTCGCAGGAGTCGAGGTGGTGGCCGTGGAAAGCAGTCACCTGGTGGGTCGGCTCGCTCGTATGGGGACAGTAACCGAACAGGTTCCGGTCCCCGCGAAGCCGGCGGTGATGGCAGGCGAAGGCCTGTAGCGAGGTCGCACCGATGCCGGGGAAAAAGCGAAAGCTGTCGCTGGTCGAGATTCTGGTCATCGTATCAATCCTGCTGATACTGATGTCGATCATGGGGGGCGGGCGGAAGAAGAGCCGCCGCATGTCGGCCGGCAGTCCAGGAGCCCGGCCGGCGGCGCAGGCGCCTTCGTCGTACCCGACGTCGAAGCCGGGGGAGGGGGACAAGTACTTCTGGAGGCCGTAGTACTGCGGCGCGGTTGACCGTGCGGGACCCCCGGGTTTCACTCTCACCTGTCCTCTCCCTGAAAGGGAGAGGAGTTTGCACGCACCAAGTGAAGGAAGGAGCTTTCGCGGCGCGGGGAGTATAGAGTGGAAATCGCGGAGCGCCGACGCAGCCACGATGCTGGCGCGGCCGGTTGCACGGAGGGTGCCGAGCCCCGTGGCGTCGGCCCTTCGTCGCTTCTGGGCAACGCGTTCTTGCGGCGGGCGATGGCCCAGCTTTACAGGGTTCAGCCGCGGATTGACACGGATGCGCGCGGATCAGAATGGAATGGCCCGAAGACCCTGCTCCGCAACGAAATCCGCAGTAGTCCCGAATTATGCATAAGGCTTCGCGGGATGTCATTCCGAGGAGCGAAGCGACCGAGGAATCCCCTACCAGGGATACGCGAGACCAACGATTCCAGCCGCGAGCAACCCCGGCAAGGGATCCCTCGCGTTGCGGCTAGGTCGCTCTCGCGACCGCCGTGGCGGCCGCAGGCCTAGCCACTCGGGATGACACACTCGCTGAGTGAGTGCTCTACGCTCGCAATGCACAATCTCGGTTAGTCCCGGACTATGCGTAAGGCAAGGAAAATGTCATTCCGAGCCCTTCGGCTTCGCTCAGGGTAGACTCCGCGAGGAATCCGCCTTTGCGGGCGACGAAGTTCCGCTTCGGCGGACGAAGGCGTCCCCTA
>Ga0315280_10006305_pt1 | contig 16441 bp, 14 predicted proteins | sample YL17G06_40_MG_FD_203697 | JGI IMG/M metagenome (GOLD analysis project Ga0315280, IMG submission 203697) | Sediment microbial communities from Yellowstone Lake, YNP, Wyoming, USA - YL17G06_40 | ecosystem: Environmental > Aquatic > Freshwater > Lake > Sediment | place: USA: Wyoming | collected...
AGCCAAGAGATCACAAAGTTGATCTGGCAACCTGGTATGGCGTCGGCTTGCTAAACTCGCCAAAACGAGTGCCGTGAGCCGATGACTCTCTGAGTCTCGTGGGTTCAAATCCCACCCCCGGCGCCAATCTCGCGGACGGTAAGCTAATTCACTGTTGTGGTGGTAGCGGTAGGGGCAGTATGGTAGTTTTGTCCACATTAATTGAACTTGTTTCTCAGGCAATCTTAGACGACTCATAGGAACAGAAACTTCCAGCGGTGCCCCAAATTTCTGTACGAATAGACAGTCGCACACCGAATTAGACACAACAATAACGACTACGATGGTTAATCTGCTAACGACATCTATCGTACCCATACTAGCACACTGGGACGTCGACAGTCATAGTTGGGGTAATGCTGGCAGTATGCGTATTGAGGACAGTAGTACGGTTGCCTGTAATACTCTGGATAGTGCGAGGCGTAGTATGGCTGTTCTATTGTGGATAGTACGATGTCCCGTGGAAAAGGTTCTGAAAAGGAAAAACCTGCTGTGATGCATACGCTATCGCTCCCCCTCCCGCGACTCCCGCTGCAATTACCGCTATCGCGCCCACTAGTGGAAGAACCAATCAAGCAGCCACCATGTTGTTTGCTTTCAGAAAAAGTGTGATTGCTGTAACGGAACTTAGGATCTTTGACATTCCATTAAGTGTGACTGAAATCGGGTCGGAGGGATATGAGAAACATCCCCGCGAGAGAGAACCGGTGTGACAGATTTGTTAAGGGTGATAATAAGAGAAGTGGGAATGTTGAAATTTCTAGGAGGAATAGAGGCAAGAAAAAGAGCAACGTGAACAGTGTTGCAGGCAGGGGAAGGTATGTTCTACCCATGACAATTAGGTCAAATGGAAGTTCGAATATATTGGCGCCGCCGCTGTCTGGGTTGGCGAGATAGTCAAAGGTTGGTGTTGGAGGATTTCGGCGGTGAGCAATTCCGCCAGTTCTTGAGCCGCTAATTCAACGGTGGGCGAAAGGTTTGCTCTTTCGTCGAAGCATTCGTCTTCGATTCCGTAAACAATGATCCTTTTTGGGAGTTGATTCATGGCTCTGGCCAGTTCGATGGCTTCTGGAACGCCGAAAGAATGCGTCGAGTAGTGGAACAGGCCTGCGGGCAGGGGGGATTCTCGAGCGTCGAATCTATGGATGTGCCCCGGTTCCGCTCCTGATAGGACGGCATCTATGATTACTGTGAGCTCAGAACCTCTCCAGAGGTCGAGTAAACGCGTCCCGTCCCCCAGCTCCTCAACAACAGTGGCGTATCGACCGAGTTTTTCTTTCAGTCGTTTCGCAGCAATACGACCTACGGCGTCGTCTCCGCGGGTTTCATTCCCCACACCGATTACGAGGATGTCGGAGTCAGGCACTGCTATTTCCTTTCTATGTTCAGTTTGAGGTAGTGGGTTGCGCATGAGATGCAAGGGTCGTAGTTGCGTATGAGTTGCTCGCAGCGCCAAGTCAGCTTGTCGGCTGGCAACCTTAAGTTTTCTTCAACGAAGTGCTTTAGGTCCTCTTCGATTCTGCTCTGGTTTTGGGATGTTGGTGGGACGATTTTGGCGCTGAGGATCGTGCCGTTGGCGTCGATTGTGTACCGGTGGTAGAGTATTCCTCGCGGAGCCTCAGTGCACCCATACCCGGTCCCCTCGCGTGGATGCACGGGTACGGAGGGTTCCGGTGGGGGTTGGTATCCCTCTATTATGCGCAGTGCCTCGTCACATGCGTAGAGAGTTTCAACGCTACGGGCTATGATGCTCTTGAAGGGGTTCCGGCAGGGCGGTTTCAACCCAGCCTGTTTGGCAACCTTCTGCGCGAGCGGGGACAGTCTGTCGAAGTTGAGGTTAAAGCGAGCCATTGGACCCGTAAGGTAGGTTCCTCCGCTCTTCGTGTGCGCATGAAGAGCGTTTGAATGGCGCACGTGTTCTTCAATGAAGTTGTTTTCGTACTCGTTGATAGCGATGTCCAAACCGTTGCTTGAAACCAGCCGACCCTCGTTGAATGGGTACTCGTTCGGATGCCGAAGTGCCACGAACTCGTACTCTTGCTCGAAATCGGGGAACTTGAAGTCTGCTACCCAACGAACAGTTTCTTGGGCAGCCTCGCGGGCCCACTTGAGCTTCTCAGCTAACGGCACTAGGTCCTGCTTGTTTGGGACCTTGTAGAAACCTCCTAATCGCACATTGATTGGATGAATCTCCCTGCCGCCGAGAAGTGTGACGATTTCATTTCCGGTTTTCTTCAGCTGAAGTCCCGTCTGAACAACTTTCGAGTCCTTACGGGCCATGTCGAGGACATTGTCGCACCTAAGGAAGTCGGGTGCGTGGAGCATGTAGATGTGGAGTGAGTGGCTTTCGATCCATTCCCCGCAGTAGATCAGGCGACGCAGGTCGCGGATTGGGCCCATGACTTGGACACCGCATACGCTCTCCATTGCGTGAGCCGCGCTCATCTGGTAGGCTATGGGGCAGATGCCACAGATCCGTGCGGTGACGTCTGGTGCCTCGGTGAAATTGCGGCCGCGCAGGAACGCCTCGAAGAATCGAGGCGGCTCATAGATCCTGAGCTTAGCTTCGGTGACTCTTCTGCCTCTCACTTTCAGGTTTAGTGCGCCTTCGCCCTCGACCCGTGCTAGGGCGTTGACGTCGATGGTTCTACCTGTTGTCATGCGCCTCGCTCTCCTTTCTGAAAGGTTCAGCGTTCGCGTTGAAGGTGCGATAGGCTCGGAGGATGTCGTCGTCTTTCATGTTCAGATGCTTCAGCCAAGAGCTCATCGAGCTCATGTTCGGTGTCTCCTTTGGGCCGAAGCAGGCGTAGCACCCTCGATTATAGCTGGGACAGATTGCGCCGCAACCAGCCTGGGTAACAGGCCCAAGACACGGCGTGCCGTAGGCGACCATGGCGCATGTGGTTCCGCGAAGCTTGCATTCCATGCAAACGCTGTACGTGGGTATGTTCGGTTTGCGGCCGACCAGAGTTGCGTTGATCACCTCGAGTAGTTGGTCCTTGTTGATTGGGCAACCGCGTAATTCGAAGTCAACTTGAACGTGGTCGCTTATCGGGGTCGATTTTTCCAAGGTTTCAATGTATTCCGGCTTAGCGTAGACTGCGGACACGAATTCCTTGACGTCTTTGAAGTTGCGTAGCGCTTGAATGCCGCCCGCAGTCGCGCATGCGCCAATAACGACTAGGAGTCTGGATTCTTTGCGAACCCTTTGGATTCGCTCAATGTCGTGGGCGGTTGTGATTGAGCCCTCGACGAGTGAAACGTCGTAAGGACCCCTGACCACTGCGCTGGACGCCTCTAGAAAATATGAGACATCAATTGCTCCGGCTACGGAGAGCAGTTCTTCCTCGCAGTCCAGCAAGCTGAGTTGACAGCCGTCACAGGAAGAGAACTTCCAGACCGCCAACTTCGGTTTGTGTTTGTTGGCCATGTTAGATTTCCCTTTTCGTGAGGAATGGTTGCACTTGGTCGTAGCGGAAGACTGGGCCGTCCTTGCAGACGAAAACCGCTCCGAGCTGGCAATGGCCACAGAGGCCTATGCCGCACTTCATGTTCCGTTCCAAGGAAACGAAGATGTTCTCAGTTCCGACGCCGCGCTTCTGGAGTTCTTGGAGTGTAAAGCGGGTCATGATTTCTGGGCCGCAGATGAACGCCTTCGCATGGGCAGAATCAAAGAAGGCTCTGGGGATGAGGGTTGTGACCACACCAACGTTTCCATGCCATCCCGGTTTGGCAGCGTCAACCGTGGTTTCGACGTCTATGTCGAAGCGTGCCCGCCAACGTTTGAGTTCGGCTGTGTAGACGATGTCCTGTGGTGTTCTTGCGCCGTAGAGGAGAACAATCCTTCCGTACTGTTCCCGGTTGGCGAGTAGGTGATAGATTGCGGGGCGGAGCGGCGGTAGCCCAAGACCACCCGTCACGATGACGACGTCATGGACTGCAGCGTCTTCGACTGGCCAGTGTGTCCCATACGGGCCGCGAATAGTCAGTTCGTCAGGCTTCTTCATGTGGCACAATGCTTTCGTTACGGCGCCTACCGCACGTATCGTGTGGACAAGTCTCTCGGGTTCTGCTGGGTCGCCGCTGATTGAGATTGGGACTTCGCCTACCCCGAACCCGTATACCATGTTAAATTGGCCCGGCTCGAACGAGAATCCATCTCCGCCGTCTACGGGTTCAAGTTCCAGCGTCCAAGTGTCGTATGTTTCCTGCCGCGATTGTTTAACGCGGTAAGGTCGCGGGAGCAGCGAACGGGTCGTGTCCATCGTACGATCCTACCTGTTCTCGCCGTAAATATCCAAGAGTTGTAGGCGCGTGGCCTGCAGGCGTTGTATGATGACCTCAGAGAAGCGCTTCATCAACTCGTATCCTAGGTCGTGGTCTTGCTCGCATTTGTTTCGCAAACATTTTCCGTCTAGGCAGATTGCCCGGGTGGGTTCGATGGCCCTTGCTCCGAAATGAGTGTGGTAGGGTGGAAAGAGCCATGACCAACCTAGCACGTCGCCGGCGGTGAGGGTCTGAATGGTGATTGCTCCTCGCTTTGGTGAGAATGCCTCGATGGCGACCTTGCCTTCACGCAGGACGAAGAAATTGTTGGCCTCGTCTCCCTCGCGGTAGAGGAATTCCTCTGCCTTGAAGCGGACGTTTGTCGCACAGCCTGCAATGAACTTCAACTGGTCTGGTTTGAGGCCTTTGAAGAACGGATGTTCGGATAGGATGACGTCAAGGGTTTGCGATTTTCATACCTCCTGTTTCAGTTACTCCATTCTTTTCGCTTTCGCGAATTGCGCGTGCTTCTTCGGTTATGTCGATGCCGACGGGGCACCATGTGATGCAGCGACCGCAGCCCACGCAGCCCGAGGTTCCGAACTGGTCGATCCAGGTCCCAAGCTTGTGAACCATCCACTGCCGATACCTGGACCGAGTGGACGGGCGGATGCTGCCGCCATGAATGTATGAGAAGTCAACGGTGAAACATGAATCCCATTTTCGCCAGCGCTCTGTATGGGTTCCCGATAGATCCGTAACATCATAGATGGTATTACAGAAACAGGTTGGGCACACTAAGGTGCAATTGCCGCAAGTTAGGCACCGGTTCGCGACTTCGGCCCAACGTGGGTTCTCATAGTTTCGGTACAGGAGCTCCTTGATGCCAGCCGTATCTAGAACTTTATGCATCAGGACTGACTCAGACACGTGATTCGCTGCGTTTGATTCGGCTTCGCTCGCTGCTCGATGTGGAATTGACTCCATCACCGAGCCGCCCAACTCGGACCCTATGTCGACAACGAAGTAGTGCGATTCACCATCAAGAACTTCCGTCAAGGCGAGGTCGTAACCGAACGTCGCGTTGGGGCCAGTCTGCATGGAACCGCAGAAGCAGTTGGCTCCTGCTTGACTACAATTAGCCGCAACAATGAACGCGTTCTCGCGCCGGCTTCTGTATTCTGGATCGGAGTACTGGCCCTTCAGGAAGACTCTGTCTTGGGTGGCGATCGCGTGGATTTCACAGGACCGTACGCCGATGAATGCATAGTTCCCGTTTGGTGGTTCTTCTCCAATCGCTTGAATACTTTTCGCGTTTCGATTCGCCCGCAACAAGCGAGCTGCCGGAGGGAACAGGAAACGTTTCCATGATTGCGGGCTGAGGGTGTAACCGAATACTCTTTCATCACCGGTTTTCTTGAGACGATAGGTGCCTTGACCCTGCTCGTCAGTCCAGCCAACAGGTAGGTCTTCAACAGAAGACACATTTTCGTAAACGATTGCTCTTTCGCGGACTGTGGGACCAATCAGGCTGTAGTTCAGTTTTCTGAGAACGTCGAATAGTTGCTGTAGGCCCTCAATGTCGAGAACAGATCTGTCCGCTGTCATTTCCACTCCACCTGAGACAGGCTAACCTTTTCGGCTAGTTCCCTTCCTTGAATCCTTGACTCGATTAGGCGTTGGGGTACCCGCCAAATTGCTGCGTTAATGAGACCTGTTTACCGTTATTGGTCTGCATACACGGCCAAAATGATTCGAGCTCCCTGTTCCGTGGTTCCATTTCGCTCTTTCATCTCCGTGCACTCCACAATCTACTGCGGGACATAAACCCGAATTACAGAAAGCACATATTGAATGTCCATTATGGCCACACAGTCGTCCCCAGATTTATCAAAATTAGCTCATATTGACCTTCCTCAGCACAATAACATCCTTCCGTGCCACGGAGTGAAGGATGGCTAGTACCCAGAATAGCGGTTGAGAGCTATGCCCATTCGACAGTGGCCATTTTAGTAGAGATTATGTCTGGATGCGGTCTGTTTAATCTTCCGGGAAGAAATTCTGTTGTAAGCGGCGGGGCAGAACATCTAACTACATATTGTCCACAAGGAGAATAGCATCGAATTCCTGATCATTTTCATCTTATATTCGGAAGTACATGTAATTCTCGTCCATTATTCCAAGGTGGATTCTCCCCTCAACCATGCCAGGAATGCTACTCAGCGAATAGAAATGGATGTCAAGCTTTCCTACGGCCTCCCGATACCTCACATCGTTTTGTACTTCCCATCTTAGTTCCTCATCCAGGTTCCTGAATGCCGCGAACAACAGAATGTTGTATTCGTCTTGGCTGGTGTTGAGTGCCATCGTTACGTGTGGGTCCTTCCTAAGACTCTGAATAAATGCCTGCTTATTGGATCTGATTTCCAACTTGCATATCCCAAGCACATAGCTCGGTGGAGTGAAAAAGCCCGGAAACCTGCACACTGGATTAGAAATCCATTCTTCATCTATGAGCTCCTGTGTCTTTCTGACAACCGTCCTGCGATGAAGGCCAAGTTGTTTTGCGAGTTGGCTCTCATTTAGTTTGATGCATTTGCCTTCCGCTAAGAGTTTAACAATCTGAAAGCCCATTTTGTCGAGTCTGTATCCATTTGTAGGGACTTCTCCTTTGGTCTTCAACTCTTCCTCCATAAGGTACACTGGCGCATTCGGGTCGAATTTGATCATAAGTTGATTTGAGTAGAAATATGTTGAACTTGGTCCTAAGGATCCGTCAACCAAAGGCAACTTTCGCTCTACAGTAAGCTTCTCTCTCCATAATTCATAACTTGTGATGTCTTTGTGATAGAGAATCAGCAGAGTATTGTACCGCGAGTACCTCGATCTAAATGCGGCGAAGATGTGTGGGTCTTCCCTGAACCACTTGATAGTTTTGTCGTCATATGGAAGATCGGCCTCGGTCAGAACCAATAGCGGGTATTCTTTGAATAATCTGACGAAGGGGAAAAATGGGCGCTTGAGCACTCCGCTCTCAAATATCTCTTCGACCCTCTTCCTCACGGTGGTTCTATGCTTCTTGAGAACTTTCGTGAGGCAATGAATGTTGACACTGACTCCGTTCCCATAGACGAGGCTCCGGAGCAGAGGATAGTCGAGCTCTTCATCTATCATTTACTGCACTCAGACACGACATTGCGCGCAGACTCAAGACTGCACATAAAAGCTCTGCTTGTAGCATACAATCTTGGCACCCAGCCCGAGCAACAAAGGCTCATCCTGCACATCGCAGGGAGCGTCTTCTGTCGTCAATTTCTACCATATGCAAATCAGAATTAGACAAACAATTACAGTGAACGGGCGCAGTTTCTGACTTTTCGGTTACTTGAGAGCCCTAGACTGTAATCCCGGGATATATTCCTCGTATCCTTTCATTCATATCATCCGGAGGTAAATCCAGCTGAAGAATCTTGGTCTAGTAAAGCAATTCGAAAAGGAACCTGGCAGAATCTCTACTTTGATAAAGTTGGGAAAAGTTGTGATTAGGACAGAGTGGTCTGAAACAGTTCCAGGCGACTTTCCGATAACTGAGTGGCGCTCTTTTCCGCTGCAAATACCTTCTGATGGATTCAAGAAATACATACTCGGACGTCTTCCTGGTGGTGTCAGAACAGGCAATGTAGAAGAAGACCTTGAAGTGATTCATCTACCGGTCTATGTCGGCGAAGATATTTGTGACGCAAGAGTATTCGAGGAAGTGCAGGGTGATCCCAGTCGAGCGGAAAGCTTAGCCAAGATACCTGTAGCTACCATTGCAACGAAGGCATGTGGCGAATGTTCAACTAGCGGTGTGCAGACCCAATCACTTTCAGTTCTTCCAGTTTGGAGCGACGGCACGTCTGTTGTCCTAGAACTTGAGTGGTACGAAGGTGATCCCATGGAAGGGAACATCAACCCTGAGTGGTACATACAGGCCTCACCTAGACTTTCAGTGAGAGAGGGCTTGCAAAAACTCAAAGGAAGTTCCAAGCCATCTTCAATCGCCGATAAGCACTGCTGCTGTTGTATGCATATCAATCCAGTTTCACTAGGAAAACACGTTCTCGGTGAAGGACACGTGTACTCTTGTTCCTCACCTAGCAAGACTTGGCCACAGTTATGGAAGTTTGATACGCACGAGAAGATGCTGAATGCCATAGATAAGCTATCGGAGGCATTCGACTCCACATTCAAGTGAACTGAATGTCTGCCGATGACAAATCCGTTCGAAATGCTTCGGGACTTAGCAACATTGCTGTTGGCATCAGCAAGAACGCGCGCGTTACCATAGGAAGCGACGTTAGCGACCTTATTGGCGCTCTCAACGATGGCGCCACAATCCAAGTGGAAGGGAGTGCAGGCAAGTACGCGGCGGACGGGATGACTGGAGGGGAAGTGATAATCAATGGTGATGCTGACGACGGGGCCGGTACAGCCATGTGTGGCGGCACATTGGTCATCAGAGGGAACGCGAGGAATAACGTGGGACAGTTCCTGAAAGGCGGAACGATAATCGTAGGAGGTAATGTCAGGCATCACGTTGGTACTTTCATGATCGCCGGCACAATAATCATTCGGGGAGATGCAGGACGAGAGCTTGGCAGTTCAATGATAGGCGGTACGATCTACGTGCAAGGAAACCATGAGACGCTAAGCGCTAATCTCCTACAGACTGAACTAGCTGAAGAAGATGTGGAATTTCTGGAAAAGCTGCTCGCGAAATACCACCTTAATCTGAACGGCAGAAAATTCGCGAAAATCGTCACGCGCCCCAAGACAATGACAATGATACAAGACAACATGAACGTTGGAACAATGGAATACGCCAATGAAGTCGCGATTGACCGACACAAACATAAAGGGTTTCTTCCGGATGTCGTGAAGTCAAATCTGATCTCTATCCTGCACGACATCCAAGCAAAATGTGGATACGTTCCGGAGGCGAAAATCAGAGATGTTGCCCAGAAGCTTGAGATTCCTCTCGTGGACGTGTATGGAGTTGTCACCTTCTACAAATCATTCAGCTTGGCACCGAGAGGTCGTCATTCGATTACGGTCTGCGAAGGTACAGCTTGCCATGTGCGGAGCAGTCCGAGAGTCCTGCAGCGCATCTCTGAGATCCTGCAAATAGAACCTGGCGAGACTACGGAAGACCAACAGTTCTCTCTCGAGGCAGTGAATTGTCTTGGTTGCTGCGCCCTCGGTCCGATGGTGGTTGTAGATGGGAAGCACCACGGATTGATGAATACTGCGAAGGTTGACGCCCTTCTTCGGAATTACAGGAATGCGAAGCACAAGGTGACACGGACAATTCCCCAACTAGAGGTCCCAGTTCAAGAACAACTAATCAGATGAGGAGGAGCACTATGGCAAAGAAACTGTCCTCCTCGCATGAGCTAGAACAACTCCGAAGCTCACTGTTGCGGAGGAAGAACGTTCCTCAACTGCGATTATGCCTCGGCACGGGGTGTCGAGCCAGCGGTGCAGAACGTGTTATGTCCGCTTTCAAGAGAGAGATGAGAAAGCAAGGCTTAGCTGGCAAGGTAGCGATCAAGGAAACTGGATGCCATGGTTTCTGCGAGAAAGGCCCTTTGGTCGTTGCACCTGACGATATTCTCTATCAAAAAGTAACACCAAACGACGTCGAAGAGATCGTTCGCGATACCTTGATCAATGGCAAGATCGTTGAACGTCTCTTATACCTCGACCCACTAACGAACCAAAGAGTTGTGCATGAAGGTGAAGTTCCGTTCTATGAGAAACAGAAGAGACTTCTCCTTGCAAACAACGGAAAAATCGATCCAACCAACATTGAAGACTACATATCCGTGGGCGGCTACGGTGCTCTATCCAAGGTTCTCGGTGCTCTGACTCCCGATGTTGTCATAAACGAGATAAAGCGATCTGGCCTTCGCGGACGAGGCGGGGCGGGATTTCCTACTGGAATGAAGTGGGAGATGCTGAGAAGAGCGAATGGCGATACGAAGTATTTGGTCTGCAACGCCGACGAGGGAGATCCAGGCGCATACTGCAATCGAAGTCTTCTAGAAGGAAATCCGCACAGTGTGATAGAGGGCATCATCATTGGTGGTTATGCGACGGGGGCGAACGAGGGTATCATCTACGTGCGTAATGAGTATCCTCTCGCCGTGAGACACCTCGCGTTGGCGATCGAAGCCGCTAGAACCTTCGGATTGCTGGGCCAGAACATACTTGGTTCTGCCTTTGGCTTTGATTTGAGAATCTCATTGGGAGCGGGCGCCTTCGTTAGCGGCGAAGAAACAGCCCTCATGGCTTCGATAGAAGGCAAGAAAGGGGTTCCAAGACAGAGACCACCTTTTCCTGTTGAAAAGGGTGTGTGGGGAAAGCCTACTGTCATCAATAATGTTGAGACTTGGGCGAATATTCCCTTGATATTGTCAAAGGGAGCCGATTGGTATTCAAGAATTGGAATCGAGAAGAGTACTGGAACCAAGATTTTCTCTCTCGTCGGAAAAGCGAGAAACACTGGTCTTGTCGAAGTTCCAATGGGGGCAACTCTTGGCGAGATAATCTACGATATGGGTGGGGGACCTCCACACGGGAAGAAGCTCAAAGGAGTCCAGACCGGAGGCCCTTCAGGAGGTTGCTTGCCTGCCGAGCTGCTCAACTTGCCATTAGATTATGAGACTCTAAAGAAAGCGGGCTCTATGATGGGCTCAGGCGGAATGATAGTCATTGACGATGACACATGTGTGGTTGACCTCGCCCGATACTTTCTTCGATTTCTCCAAGATGAATCATGTGGCAGATGCTTTTCCTGTCGAAAAGGTATTCAAAGGATGATAGAGATCTTAACCGACATATCCGAGGGGAGAGGAAAAAGGGGTGACTTGGAGCTTCTGGAAGAACTCGCAACTGTTGTGAAAGATGTTTCGCTTTGCGGTCTCGGCCAAACGGCTCCCAACCCTCTTCTGAGTACCTTGCGATATTTCCGTGATGAGTACGAAGCTCACATAATCGACAAAAGGTGCCCTGCCGGTGTCTGTCAAGCTCTCTTCAAATCACCATGTCAACACGCCTGCCCCGTGGAACTTGATATCCCAGGATATATTGCGTTTATCAAAGAGGGGAGATTTGAGGAAGCCTATCGCATTATCAAGCAACGCTTGCCATTCCCTTCAATCTGCGGAAGAGTATGCCATCGTCCATGCGAAGCAAAATGCTCCCGAACGCAAGTGGATGATTCCATAGCAATCAGGCACCTCAAAAGATTTGTCGCGGACTACGCGCTTGAACACGGAATCTCATACGTCCCGAAGATAAAGGGAATCAAGAAAGAGAAAGTTGCGATAGTCGGAGCAGGCCCAGCAGGGCTAGCAGCAGCCTATGAACTCGCACGTGAAGGATATCGCGTCACAGTTTTCGAAGCACTTCACGCAGCGGGAGGGATGTTGTCTCTAATCCCTGAATATCGCCTTCCCAAGAACATCATCAGAGAAGAGATCGGCGCTGTCGAGAGACTTGTGGATATTAAGTTGAATAACCGCGTCGATGATGCAGCGGGCCTCCTGAAGAAAGGGTACGAAGCTGTCTTCATTGCTACAGGTGCATACAAAGGACAGAAAATGGGCATCCCGGGTGAAGACTTGATTGGCGTCTTCGACGCAATTGAATTTCTTAGGACTGAGAAGACCAAGATCAAAGGAAAAGTTGTCGTCGTGGGAGGCGGCAACAGCGCAATCGATTCCGCTCGAGTGGCACTCAGAAGGGGAGCTCAGGAGGTGCATATACTCTACCGCCGGGAGAGAAGAGACATGCCAGCCATACCAGAAGAGGTCGAAGGTGCAGAAGATGAAGGCATCCACATTCATTGTCTGAGTCTTCCCACGAAGATTCTAGGTGAGAAGGGGAGAGTTGTAGGAGTTGAATGCACACATATGGAATTGAAAGAGTTCGACAGAGGTGGAAGAAGAGTCCCTCATTCGATGGAAGGATCCGAGCATTCAATGCAAGCAGATGCGGTCGTAGTAGCCATAGGACAAAGGCCAGATCCGCCCATCGCTGAAGATAGCCCAATCACACTTACAGAAAAACGCTCGATAGCCGTCAACTCGAACACATTTCAGACCAGCTTGAAGGGGGTCTTCGCGGGCGGAGATGTTGTGGGCGGCGAAGGAACGGTCATTGAGGCAATTTCTGCGGGGCAGAAAGCGGCTTTCTCGATAAAGAAGTATCTCGAAGGAAAAACGATTGTACCTCGGATGGAGCGACAAGATGAGGAAATCTTCGACCTTCCCCTTCCGGAAGAAGAGAAAGAGATCAAACAAAAACCCAGAATTCCACCCAAACTACTCGACCTGAAGCGTAGGATTTCTTCCTTTGATGAATGCGTTGTGGCCTACAGTCCAGAACAGGCAGTTGAGGAGGCGAGTAGGTGCCTGAGATGTGATGTCAAGGAGAAAAAACAGGTAGCAGCAATCGCAAGGGCGAGGGACAGATAGATGCCAACACTCACAATGAATGGCTTGGAGATTCAAGCTGAGGAAGGGTGGACCATACTCGAGGCTGCTAGATTCTTCGGTATAGAGATACCTACTCTTTGTTACCACGATGGGCTTTCGGCTTGGGGAGGTTGCCGGCTCTGTGTCGTTGAGATAGGCGAGGGAAAAGAGACCAGACTGGTGAGTTCCTGCACCTACCCTGTCAAGGACGGGCTTGTGGTAAGAACCCACTCTAATAGGGTTACAAGAGCTCGAAAGGTTATGGCTGAACTTCACCTCTCAAGCTGCCCGAGTTCAAAGACCATTCAGGATCTTGCAGCTCGGCTTGGCGTCGAGAATGTAAGATTCAAGGTAGAGCATGAAGATTGCATATATTGCGGCCTATGCGTCAGGATCTGCAACGAGCAGATGAACGGTAGAGCCATAGGATTCGTGAATAGGGGTGGCAAGATGAAGATCACCACTCCTTTTGACAGAAAATCGGATGAATGTCGTAGGTGTGGGGCATGCATGTACATTTGCCCTGCCTGCCAACTTCGCTGTCAGGGACTCGAACCGCCCCAAGTCGTTTGTGGTGGATGTCTTAACCTTGAACCGACCTGCCTCAATTCCTATCCTGATTTAATGTGTTTCATGGGTACAAAAGGAGAATGCGGAACTTGCATCAAAGAAGAACCGAGGAGCAAGGTGTAGAGATGTGCCTCAGACGAGATTGTGAAACAAAAGGTGGGTCGGAGGTGCTCAAACATGTCTCTTTCTAGAATCAATGCCACAGCTGCTACTTTGACGAAGAACAGAACTGAAGACGCTATCAGCTATCTGAGCGGTATGTGCGCCACATGCATCGACGGTTGCATTGGTATGTGTGAGATTGGGAAGTCTGCTTACAGAGGGGCTGAGGTAATATATCCTCAACCGTTCGGCATGATAACCGTCGCTTCACAGAAGAACTACCCAGTAGATCTATCACATTTCACTATACTGGGAACGGTTGTTGGCGCTCAGGGGGTTAAGCCGGACCCAGATGAGGCTATCTTCCCTAACGTTAACATAGAAAGAAAATTCGGGCGGAACGGCGGTCTCAAAGCGAAAATCCCTATTACAATCCCTGGACTCGGCTCAACCGCGATTGCAAAGAACAATTGGGAAGGTCTGGCCATTGGAGCAGCCTTAGCCGGAGTGCCCCTTACCATCGGAGAGAACGTTTGCGCAATGGATCCAGAATCAGAGATAGTTGATGGCAAGGTAGTGTACTCACCAGAACTCGAAGGGAGGGTAAAGCTGTACAAGGAATGGCAACAAGGAGGCTATGGAACGATAATTGTCCAAGCAAATGTCGAGGACACGCGTTTGGGAATTCAGGAGTACGCACTTAGGGAACTGGACGTCGAAGCTGTCGAATTGAAGTGGGGCCAAGGAGCCAAGAACATTGGTGGCGAAGTTAAGGTTCACGACTTGGAGAAAGCGAAGCTTCTCAAGAAGAGAGGCTATGTGCTGATCCCTGACCCGGACTCGCCAGATGTCGTTCAAGCCTTCAAGTGCGGGCGAGTAAGGGAATTTGAGAGACATTCACGTGTTGGAATGGTGAACGAAGATGGGTTCCTAGAAAGGGTGAAGGAGCTCCGCGAAGCCGGTGCGAAATATGTCTCTCTGAAGACAGGGGCCTACAGACCCGTAGATTTAGCTAGGGCGATAAAGTTTGGATCTAAGGCCCAGATAGATATTCTAACTGTTGACGCGGCCGGCGGCGGAACCGGAATGAGCCCTTGGAGAATGATGAATGAATGGGGGGTCCCTGGGATTCACCTTTGGTCGTTACTGTACGAATATGCAGAGCGACTATCCAAGAAAGGCGAATATGTCCCCGATATCGCTATCGCAGGGGGATTCAGCTTCGAAGACCAGATATTCAAAGGACTAGCTTTGGGAGCTCCCTATTTCAAATTAATAGGGATGGCCAGAGCGCCTCTAGCAGCTGCTATGGTTGGAAAGACCATAGGAAAAAGACTGAAAGAGGGGCAGGTTCCCGTATATATCCAGCGATTCGGGTCAACCGTGGAAGAAATATTCGTTACGACACCAGAACTGAAACAACGACTCGGCGATGACTTCGAAAGAGTACCGACTGGAGCAATAGGACTGTACACTTACATTCAAAGACTAGCTCAAGGTCTTCGTCAATTAATGTGTGGTTCCCGCAAATTCGCCTTGGAATTCATTACTAGAGATGATATAGCAGCCATAACCCCTCAGGCTGCTGAAATCAGCGGCATTGACTACATTATGGAAGTTGACAAGAAAAGCGCGGAACAGATACTTGACTCTTGATAGCGCAATCGGGTCATACATCGAGTAGTTGAGGACGGAAGAACTAGTTAACAGCATGCTCACGACCTGACCCGGCCAGATCGAGTCTATGCCGTACCGCAAGCTAATGACTACGCACACCATGGCTTGACGGTTGCGTGCAATGCCTCAACGCCACAGTTGTCTGTTGCTGATATTCTCGCTAACCATTTCGACCTCCACACATTCATTGTCGCATCCGCTAGGTGACAACAGTGAAGAGACTAGCATCGTGCGAAGAGAGTCTCTTGAAGACCGCCGTGGACTTTCATGGTCATCTGGGGCCTTATCTAGTCCTCGGCATTCGGATGGGTTTGGTTGCGGTCCGCGTTCTCAAGCCTAAGCACCTTCACGAATTGTCCGCAACTGTATGGACCGGGAAGGCTCCTCCCCAATCGTGCTTGCTTGATGGTGTTCAGGTTTCAAGCCGTTGCACTTTGGGGAAGGCGAACATCAGGATTAGAGAAGCCCGTCGCACTAGGGCGGAGTTTCGGAAGAGTGACGGACGAGTAGTCATTCGACTATCCGAAAAAGTCATAAAACTGCTTTCGACAGTTGCCAAGCATACGCCACAAAGTAGGCTAGATGATCTGGCTCTTTCTCTCTTTCGGAAGCTCGATCGACAGCTCTTTGTTATAGAATTTTGACAGTTCATCCCGCAAAGACACTCTCGAGTTTTCGTGTGTGAATGGATGAAAAGTTCTAAGTTCTAGCGTGTGAGTATTTCTCGTGGTTGGTAAGCCCGAGTGCGCGCTGACCGAAACCGGTCGGGTGTGTGAATGGGCAGTCTTCGGAGCGGCTCCTTGAATGCGCCTCGACGCGCGAATAGGTGATTGCCGCGTTCAGGCCAACCAAGAAAAAATGGAGGAAAAGATCGAGGAAAAGCATAAGCTCCTGGACAGAATAGTTAGCACGGCCTGAACGCCACGCAGAAGAGCCACCCGAGAATCACATCCAGAACCTGACTTTTCATAGGTGTGGGTATAGTGGTGCGAGCAGAGCAATTTGGACTCGAGATTATTGGACGTCGACCTAACGGTTTATTGTGGGAGATGTACTAGAGTGAAGCGTGAGCCTAATTGTCCGACGAGAGGAACTCGCCCACTGAAGATCATCCTGTGTCCGCGGAGTCAAGCAGAGGAACTGCGGGGGGTTCAAATCCCACCCCCGGCGCCAAAATGAAGCCTAATACGCAACGTTGCACTATCGCATTCAATGTGAAACCGACAATGGCTGAAAGGACGTTTACGGTCCGCCTTCTTAAGGAC
>Ga0315280_10006306_pt1 | contig 16441 bp, 14 predicted proteins | sample YL17G06_40_MG_FD_203697 | JGI IMG/M metagenome (GOLD analysis project Ga0315280, IMG submission 203697) | Sediment microbial communities from Yellowstone Lake, YNP, Wyoming, USA - YL17G06_40 | ecosystem: Environmental > Aquatic > Freshwater > Lake > Sediment | place: USA: Wyoming | collected...
GGCCAATCACAATCGCAGAAGAGCTCACTTGAAGGCTATATCGATCTTTCAGCCACGCCCATGACAACAAACCATCACCCCAAACCGGCGTTTATAAACAGAGATGTCTAGTCGTGCAACACAGCAGCCTTTACATAACAGCTACGACCCATATGACCCAGATATTGGAACAGGCCACAATTTCGACCAGCACTCCTGGACAAGAGGAGCGACTACGCACGCTTTTGCGAAAGGAGATAAGCTTGTCCATCAAAAACCCATTGAAAACCCAGATGGTAATGGTGACCCCCGGAGCTTTTCCTTCCACATATGTGGTGTGAAATTTGACGATTCCAATAGAGATGGATTATATGATGTTGGAATCGAGCATGGCATCGGCCTACTATTGGACCCTTCATGGGTCGAATCTGGGGTTACGGTAACACTTCTCGGGCCAGATCAGAAGACAAAGGCAACAGACTACTATCCAGAGTTGAGTTATCCTCCTCCCGAGGATGCACACCCTGATGTCCTTCAGACTGGTGAGAACGGGCTTAGAGGAAGCTACTGCTTCAAACTAGTAGAGGCTATGGAAGGCAAAACCTACACATTCTACGTCAAAGAAGAAGTGCCTGCGGGCAGAGTAGCAACAACTCCAACATTAATAGGCTCCATAACGCTTGTAGCTAGCGCCGAAGGGAAACGAGACGCGATCAACAACCATTTCGGGAACTTGTTGCCGAAACCTGTAGGCGGATACTTAATGCCCGTTAACAAGCTTGCCGTTCTAGCACCTTACTTAGCTTTAGTGGGTCTAGTTGGAGCCATAACAGCAACACTCATTATGAAAAGGCAGTATAAGGCCTAAGAAAAAAGGAAGATCAATTTATCCATCAAAGACTCTTTTACAGCAATAAAATAGAAGCGTTAGGGTGTATCCTTTCGATTGTTGGTCAGAATGCTTTGAACTCGTTTTTCTATATCCGTCAGAAGGACAGTAATCTCTTACTCCTTTCATCTCCACAAGCTCACAGATTGATATGTTATGAGAGACGCGGAATGCGCCGAGCCCGCGCAAAAACATCCTCAGTGATCTGGGAAGCCTCAGGCTACATTCCTGAACCAGCGCTTGCTTTTTGGATCACTAAACAGACAAAGATACTTCGCCCTCGATATACCATGACTATCAGGATGGCTTTCAAAGGACCGGGGACCACGTTTGGCTGCCTAAAATCAGATTCAGCCAATGTTGAGATGCTAGAATAGCAGCGATCATTATGAGTATGAAACCTAAGCCCTGTGGATGTCTAACAATTGAGTAGGCACCACTTTCAACTAAGACAGTCGTAAATACACAACTGGCACCTTTCGGTGCCCCACCTTTCTTTTTGAGTTCTAAAGGCCCCAATAAGAAGAATAGAAAACCGATTATCAATAGTGCCCATCCAACATACAATAGTTCTTTGAACCCCAAATACAACCCGAATAGAGTACCATAGGCAATTCCAAGTAGACTCTGAAAAAGCATTACCAGCGCGCGCGGCTTGACACGACCATGTATAGGCTGACAGGATTAAGATGCCTCATTTTAGCTTCCTCCAACATTGAATAAGTTCGAAAATGAGCGTATTGGTCCAGAAATGGGCATACGTCACTTATGGCAACTCTATAGGAAAATAGCATAACAATGCTAATATCGGGACAACCCCGCGCCAGCATCTTGCTAAACTATCTTCTTCATGTCAATCTTGTGAAGTGGATTGGTGAGCGTATTCTGTGGTTTAGTCCTTGTGGTGTGGACCCCTCTTCTATGTAAAAGCGTTCACCTATAGACTCTGCTCGCCTGCTGTCGTTTGCTTCCCAGCCTGGTTGCATTATGATGCTGTTCGAGCCATTCTGATAAGTTTTCTGTGATAGAGTTGCGGTTTCCTCTCGTTGTATAAGGTGTTATTGTGTAGCATATGCCACAGTATTCGTAGCATCTTGTTAGCGACGTGTGTTATGGCTACGTTATGGTGGTGCCTCCTGAGCTTCCGTTCATAGTATGCTTTCATCCTTGGATCGCATCTAGCAGCTACGTTCGCTGCTTGACTCATGATCCATCTCACCTTAGTATTTCCATCCTTCATCTTGCCCATGTGAAGTGAATCTCCAGTCTGATGGACTGAAGGGCATATTCCAACCCATGAGACTAGATGCGAGGGTGATGGGAACCTGTTGATGTCACCAATATACGCTGCCAGGATCGAGGCACCGTAATAGTCGAAGCCTGTCATACTCATGATTGTAACGATGTACCTATTGTTCACCGCATTGGAAGCGATCTCCATGTTCACCGCTTCTTCCTCGCCACTCAGAAATTCCACCTGCCTGATTAATGAGTCCAGGATCTCTCGGTCGCGTTTAGCGGGTAATTCTAGGGTGCGGAGCCAATTCATCCCATGCGTTCCAAAAATGTCTCCGTATCCGCATTGAAAGTCATACTTGTGGAGGAGACTGTGAATCCTGTTCTGCACTCTAGTCCTATCTCGGGTGATGTTCATTCTATGAGTTAACGTGTAACGAGCATCCCTCAAACGCTTTGTTGGTACATAGCAACAAGCCACCAGGTCTGCTCTGAGAAGATGGGCAAGTATCCTGCAATCTACTTTATCCGTCTTGATTCTTGCTTCAGCTATAACTCTAGTCTTAGAGGGATTCGCAAGCTTCATCTCTATCCCAGCCTCTTCGAAAGCCTCGTATGTTTTCATCCACATGTTTCCTGTAGATTCAACCACAGCCTTGCATTCACCATACTTCTCCACTAAGCGTCTACCGAAATTAGATGCATCGGCCGCGGTATTCGGATATGAATATGTCTCAGAGATGTTGCCGTCCTGATCCATCACGCATGCTACACACTTACGCTTCCCTACATCCACACCAATATACTCCAACATTCCTTCACCTCCTCTTGGTTCGTTTGCGACCCGGCTGGAAAGCTGCAATCTTCTATCAGAGCTCAAAGGCTCACTTGGACAGCAGCTCAAGCAAGAGCCCCACTCTAGAATTGAGACCTCCCGGTCACGAGGGGTTAGGGGTCAGCAAAGTCGCCAGTGAACATAGTAGCCGACGGCTTTTACATGTCTTCTAGAAGGAGAACGCTTGAAAACAAACACCTGCTGAAAGGGGTAAGCTATGACGCATAGACGCTGGACCCCTGAGGAGAAGATCCGGATAGTTCTGGAATCATTGAATACCCGCATAGGTGTGGCTGAACTATGCAGGAAATACGCTGTGAACCCAGTCGTATTCTATACGTGGAAAGAGAAGTTCATCCAAGGAGGCAAGCAGGCGCTCACACGATCCAGAAGAAACAGTGGGGAAGGAGAGCTCCAGGCGGAGAATGAGCGTCTGAAGCAGCTGATCGGTGAACTCACTATAGCAAACGATGCATTCAAAAAAATTTTGCAGGGAGAGAGAAGAAGATGGTAGCAGACATAATTCAAGACCATGGACTAAGCCTCAGAAGAGCCTTACGACTGTCCGGATGTTCCAGGAGAGCCTACTACCACAAAGCCAAGAAGCGAAACATACAACCAGACCCATACATGGTAGAGAAGGTCCGCCAAGGGGCTTTGAAGAGGCCACTGTACGGAACAAGAAGGATGGCTGCAGCCCTCAGGAGAGAACTTGGCAGACCATTGAACAGGAAACGAATCCAGCGGATCTACCGTCACTTAGGCTGGATCCAGCCACAGAAGACGAAGAAGCAGCTGCTCAGAGCAGCCTACGATAGGAGACCTAAACCTACAAGGCCGAATGAGTTGTGGGAGGCAGACCTAACCTACATCTTCTGTGGCATAGACGGCTGGGCCTTCCTCTTTAACCTGATCGACGTGGTCTCAAGAGAATGGCTATCATACGTCTTCGATACTTCAGCCACAAAGGAGAATGCAATCCTAAGCGTCCAGAAAGCCCTCATCAAACATCCGGAAGCCACAGATGTAAGGTTGAGAACTGACCGCGGCCCACAATACGAGAGCGAAGCCTTCAAAGAGAGCATGAAGATCCTACGCGTCAAGCAGGAATTCATAGCTGTCAACACGCCTGAACAGAACGGCCACATGGAATCCTTCCATAAGACATTGAAGCGCGAATACATCTGGACAAGAGACTTCCAAAGCTTCCAAGAAGCAGCTGAAGCCATCCAGGAAGCCTACATAGACTACAACCAACACAGAATACACTCCGCACTAGGCTACCTGACACCCCACGAGTATCTACTCAAGGTGACCAGGAATGACTCATGAAACCATAAGTTCAAAACCTCGAAAAACGTTCTCAAACATAGGGGTCCATTCCACTCTCGTTAAGGTCTATATTTTAGTCTACGACTGATAGCAGTCATGTTCTCTATCCTCTCAACATCTAAATAATGTATGTTTCGTAATATGAATTGGCGGTTTGGTTGATCGACTCATACGAGTTTGGAAGGATGGTGATAGATGGCAGGCGATATACGCGTGACGTCATAGTTTTTCCAAGCAGGGTTTTGGATGGTTGGTGGAGAAGGGAGGGACACAATTTGATGGTTGAGGATCTAAGGGAAGTATTAGGCGTTGAGGCTCAACCTGAGGTCCTCGTTGTGGGCACCGGCTACTCAGGGGTCATGAGAGTCTCGAGTGAGGTTGAGGAGGCTTTGAGGTCAAGAAGAATCAGGCTTATCGCTCAACCCACAAGGCGAGCATGCCAAACCTTCAATGGGCTATTGAAATCTGGGCAGAGTGTTGTAGGAGCTTTTCATTTGACGTGTTAACGCGGTCAAGTGCGTACTAGAATGATTTATTGGAACAGAAGGAGTATTGATGTTCTGAGTAGAGTGGTTCTTGCCAAGAGCATGTTGATGACGCCGGATTCAGTATTCTGGGCGGTTTAGCGTGTGCTAGTGAAATGCGCAGAGTCGCTGGGGAATTTGGCAAATTCCCTTCGTCAGGGCTTGAGCTGGAATATTTATGAATGGTGAGAAAGTATCTAGACGCATGGCGGTAATTTAGGTCTTGGCCAAATGTGAGGCTTGTGGGGCAGAGGTCGATTTCCCGTTTATCTGTAGCTACTGCAGAAGGCCTTACTGTGTTGGCCACAGGCTGCCGGAAGCGCATGATTGTCCAGACCTCATCTTCGCAAGACCTCCGACTTATGTGAGAAGGGAGTCTGGGCCATATGGTGAGAGACGCGCCTCGTTTACTCGACTATCCTCAAGTTCGGAGTTCCAGCAACTGTTGATGGCCTGGGTTGTTCTGAGCTTCTGCTTCTCCGTCAGTGATCTTTTCATGCCTGAGCTATTTCTTTTGACGTTTCTCATCTCGTTGGGAACTCTGGGCTTGGGTTTCATGGGACACGAACTGGCGCATAGATATGTCGCGCGGAGGTTTGGATGTTGGGCGGAGTTCAGGTTGTGGCCGACGGGTCTGGTCATGGCTCTGATATTTGCTTTGGTTTCGGGCGGGCGCATGATCTTTGCTGCTCCAGGAGCCGTCTACATAGTTCCAAGAAACTTCGGGCTGGGCTACGGAATTGGAAAGAGGGAGAACGGCCTAATCTCCCTTTCAGGCCCGCTTACAAACATAGTGGTTGCACTATTCTTCTTGGCGGTCAGAAGTCTTGGCGGCATCCTGAGTCTGATAGGGTCTCAGGGATATCTTGTTAATCTGTGGCTTGCTGCATTCAATCTGCTGCCTTTTGGGATGATGGACGGCCAAAAAGTATTCCACTGGAACAAGATTATATGGGCTCTATTGGCGGTTCCAGCTTGGCTAACAATCTTCATCCTCCCAGTTTGATTCTACGTCGGGCTCACAAGTAGTTTAGAGTGCTATCTTACTGTAGCGAAATAATGTAACAGGTAAGAAGTGGTGCGGGAGTAGGATCTGGGTTTCAAGTTCAGTTTCCTACCTTAGTTCATGCGTTGATGGTTCAAATTCGCATGCTCTCACCAAGGGACCGGGGATATAGGTAATTCTGGTGTTTGGTTGGGTACGTTGAGGTGGTGTTTTTCGACGTTGAACTTGGACGTTGAGGTCGTGATATAGTATCTCTGTTCAACGTTGAAGTGGTTTGGTTTAAGGTTACTCCGGTTATTTCATAAACTGTTAACTTGGTAAACAATGAACATTGAGAAAGGTTATGATAACTTATTGAGGGTTTCATATTTTATTGTTAGACAGCGTTGAACTCAACGCTCAAGATACATGAAGAGAATTAAAGAAGAACATTCATGTTTATACCGTTTCTATCATAGTCCGACTCAAACAATTATGAAGATACGCACCTACAGGTCACAGCGAGGATTTTAATCCTACCATAGTTCGACTCAAACTTGGAAAAACCATTATACCCTCACCTAACCTGCACCATTTTAATCCTACCATAGTTCGACTCAGACTCGCTACATCCCCAACATCCGGGTCATTATATATCGATTTTAATCCTACCATAGTTCGACTCAAACGCATTGCATGTGTCTTGCTGTTACCGTTTCTGTACGATTTTAATCCTACCATAGTTCGACTCAAACGGGATTTTAGAGAGAACTTATGATGAGAAGGGTCTAATTTTAATCCTACCATAGTTCGACTCAAACGATAGCGCAGAATTGGAATTACAATTCTGATGGCTAATTTTAATCCTACCATAGTTCGACTCAAACCCTCTTCCTATATGCTTCTAGTGCTTTCTGCCATTTATTTTAATCCTACCATAGTTCGACTCAAACTAGTTTACTCGCTAATTGTTCTTCATCAGCATCTTCATTTTAATCCTACCATAGTTCGACTCAAACATCTATGCCACTTATGATTTCTACACGCACCTATCAATTTTAATCCTACCATAGTTCGACTCAAACCACCAAGAATTTGTTTTGCCTTCGCTAGATAGCCGCATTTTAATCCTACCATAGTTCGACTCAAACCTACGCAGAGCTGTTCAAGCGTAACCCGTTTGAATGATTTTAATCCTACCATAGTTCGACTCAAACAGTTGTGTAAAGGTCTACCCCGAGAGGCTTCACGAGATTTTAATCCTACCATAGTTCGACTCAAACGAGCTCTGCAGAAGTAGCCTTGCGTATGGACTCTACATTTTAATCCTACCATAGTTCGACTCAAACACGTTATTTTGTGATTCGTCTCGTCAACAGTCACAGATTTTAATCCTACCATAGTTCGACTCAAACGTCTTCAAGATGTAACAGTTACAGGTGGTTCACTAAATTTTAATCCTACCATAGTTCGACTCAAACAGCCGGCGTCGGACACGGAGACAAGACACGTTACACATTTTAATCCTACCATAGTTCGACTCAAACTCTGTGACTTGACCCATTCACCTCACCTCTTATAATCATTTTAATCCTACCATAGTTCGACTCAAACCTGTAGAACCTTAGAAGTAGACCTAGAAGTAAGCGCATTTTAATCCTACCATAGTTCGACTCAAACGAAGACGCCGTCCGGCGTAGCTGTTTCACATCTAATATTTTAATCCTACCATAGTTCGACTCAAACTAATCCCGCTGCAACAGGCAAATCCTCAGCAGCCCTATTTTAATCCTACCATAGTTCGACTCAAACCAACGCCGGAAGTTCCCCCAGTCACAACAACTGAAGATTTTAATCCTACCATAGTTCGACTCAAACATGCTTTTTTCTTGCAGAACCTTAGAAGCGTATTAGATTTTAATCCTACCATAGTTCGACTCAAACAGTAATGAAAGTCGGCTCTATTAAGCCTGAAGCATGCATTTTAATCCTACCATAGTTCGACTCAAACGCTCAACAAGTCAGTTCATCAACTTCAAACGGTACCATTTTAATCCTACCATAGTTCGACTCAAACTTCTTTAACCGTTCAGGTATTTAAACGTTTGGTAGTATTTTAATCCTACCATAGTTCGACTCAAACAATTACCAGAGCAGACATTTTCAAAGCACTTAACAAATTTTAATCCTACCATAGTTCGACTCAAACCCCCCTATGTAGCAATGTAGGTTTATATGGATTCTTGCTTTTTCTTGACGTGAACGTCCGGTGGTGCAGCCCCCTTATAAATCCTCAAATGCAACCGGTTGACTTTCCATGCAGCATGAGTTAACGCAGCCGGATCAATGACTCATATTCTGCTCTTTCCAGATAACTGAAAGTATCCGAAAGTGTACGCAGGCGAAGCCCTTCCAAGGTCTTCTCAGTGATGGAGATAGTGTACGCCTGAAACATAGGTCTGAGCATTCGCAATAGGTGAAAGCGCTTTGTCTTGGGCTCCTCTGATCGGATTCCAGCTACTATTCTGCTTAGTTCGGTTTGTTTCACCTTAAGGAAGTCCGCTAGGGGTTTGAAGTCTTCTGACTTAATCAGCTTCTGTGTTTTTGACAGTGCAGCTGTGGTGTCGTTGTCAACCCAGAGTGAGTTACCAATAGTCTTCAATTGTTCTGATAGGTTGTCGGCGATGCAGAAGACCGATGTCTTGAGTTCATCACCTTCTCTGAAGATCCTCCTGAATTCGTTGACTTCACTAAACTTCCAAGCCAAGGCGGCAGATGTAATCTTGCGGTACTGCTCATCCGAAATTCTTTCTCCAACTTCCTTAATGTACTGATCTTGCAGGGCATAGTAGTGAGATTCATTTATTATTCGACGCTTGCGTAGAACATGCAACGTTGCATCCAAGAGTACTTTGTCGTAGACGTAGTCTGCATATAATACACGTCGGCGACCAGTGTCGTCGACCCATCGGTTGACCCAAACACTTGCGCAAGGTTTAGACCCGTAGCGGTTAGCCCTTCCGCAGAGTTGCATCAATGAATCCCAGGGAGCAAAGTCACGAATAGCCTCATCAACATCTATATCGACGCCGGCTTCAACACACTGTGTCGTAACTAACACTGCAAACTGTTTCTTGGAAGATTTGGTGATTTCTTTGATTTTGTTGATCCGGTTTATGCGCTCTATTGGTGCGACTGCGCCAGATATGTAGAAGAGTTTCATCTCGGAGAATGCTGGTTCATTTCGAAGCTTCATTAGGTACTCAAGAAGGTCTAGGGAGCATCGAACTGTATTGACAGTAAACATTGTGGTCTGGTTTCGTCTCTTTCTCAGGAAAGCGGCTATTGTTTCAAGGTATCTTCTGAAGTGGGTCTCTTCAAGTTGAAGAATCAGTTTTGTTCGGCCAAGCTTTGCAAAGAAGGTTTCCTCTTTAGGAATGATCTTGGAGGCATTTGTGAGAAATCGTGGTTTTGTAGCTGTCATGTAGAGAACGTGAAGATTTGCCTTCTCAGCCATTTTCTGAATAAATGTTTCAATCAAAGGCAGAATTCGAGGAGGGACTGTCTGAACCTCATCCAGTATTATCGTGGAGCCTGGAAGACGACAGAATCTACGGATGAAGCTCCGCCGCGCTGAAAGAAACGAATAGAAAAGCTGGTCAAAGGTGGTCACCACAAGATCCGAATCCCAATCTTCCATGGTGAACTGTGCTTGCTCAAAGTTCGACTTCTCCTCATACTCACTCGCTTGTGGGAAGGTAAGACTGTGATGTTGCATCACACGGATAGGATCGGGATAAGAAGAGAAGATGGATGCTGTGATGTCCCCGACCTGCTCAATGATCGAGAGGTAAGGCAGACTGTATATCAAGGGGTACCCTGCACGCTGCAATCTTGTTGCCGTGTAGAGTCCCATCAAAGTTTTACCGATGCCTGTTGGCAGAGTCATTCGGAAGATTCTTGAATAATCTTTCTGACTGAATTTACTTACCCATTTCCACGCATTACCTCTTAACTCCTTGAAAAGCACGGACCCCTTGTCTTCAATCAAGCCAAGGTAGCTTTCGATCTTGCGCGTTGGGACCGGAGCGCAAGGTTTGGGTATGGGAGCACCTATGGTGGTTGCCACGTCTGATTCGGTAAGTGTCGATACGAGTGATAGAAGGGCAAGGTATTGGTCGACAAGTTCACCACTCTCAGAACCTGCCCGTTCAGCCTGATCTCTGATCTCACAGCGGAAAAACTCAAACTGGGAAGATACTCTACTAATCGATAGAGCTGAGAATGCGTCGCGGAAGCTGGCGAAGGAAATTGCTCCATACTTGGGTATTGCAAATTCGAAATTCCACACTCGCTCATCAAGACTGTCCCTCGCGATAGAGTATTCGCGCTCTAAGGATTCGGAAGAGAAAGCTTCATCTAGATTGACAAGAGAACCGTGATGCCTGTTTACAGCGTAGCTGCAGGCAAACGGGAGCCATCTTGATAGTTCTCTGTTGCCCTTGAAAATGTCGCGGCTGACTAAGTAAGTGAATATTGAGGATATTAATGCATGTTGTTTGTTTGGGATGTTCTTTCCGGTCCAGATGTAGTCTTGGAACTGGTTCTTTGCTTTGCCAAAGTCGTGGCATATGCCTGCTACATATGCCGCCACTGAAAGATCCTCTCTGTCAATGCATAGTTCCAATGGCAAACTTGTGATTATGCTTGCTGCTCTCACACCTACGTCCGTGAGATGCTTCTCAAGCCCCTCTGTCTCGTCGTAGCTGAATCTGTGGGCTATTAGCGGGCGCATGATTCAAAGAACACTACGTTCTTCCCAGTCTTCTCCAAGTGGTGGTATCGAATGGGTTTGGTGCCTTCCTTGGCAGTGACCCGCAATGGTTTACAGGTCTTCTCGACGTATGCTGTGGCTAGGTACTTGAATGCTCTGCCGTGAAGAACCTCAAGCGGGATACCCTCCTCCCGAATGCAAAAGTTGTCTTGGTGTAGTGTCACGGAGTCGGCTAATTCAGCGGTAAGGGGGAGCACTGAATCGATTAGGGCATCCTCAGCCACGGTCTCAGTTGCTTCATCAATTTGTTCAAACTCGATGTCTGCGAGGAAGCCTAGACTGCCAAGGTAAGGCGGGTAGAACCATCGCTTGTTTCGCAGCCGTTCCTCGAGTTCATTCATCAGTTCTACGTTTCGGTGTGCTAAAACAACTGCAAACTGAGGGCGTCTCACAACTTCAAGGTTGGCTTGAAAAGATTCATTGAATTTTGCCGGAGAGACTCGGTTACCCTTGATCAGAGGTGGCCCTTGCCTCCAGTTTTGTGGAAGTCGATCCTTGATCAGGGGGGATAGAGGGATTACCGCTGTACTTGTCTTATCGATCTTAAAGTCTTCAGGTAGTCTCTCGCGGTCTGTCCCCAGTACAGCTCCAACAAGACCGATGAGCGCGGTTCTCGGTGGGAACCCAAATGTCAAAGGGCTCCCTCCTGAGGAGAATCCTTTCTTCCAATATGCATGACTTCCGGCTATTCGAAAGATGCATACCTTCATCGAGACTCAGGCCTATGAGCTTGTGACTTTCTTCAATTCTTCAGCTATGTCACCAATGGGAGCATCATCCTTTGTCAATTGAATGCCTTGGTCCACAACTGAGTAGATGTTAGTAATGTGGGCACCATTTCTCTTAAGGAGCACAAGCAAGCCACCTAAATCGAGTGTGTAATCATTCGGGGAACGCAGTTCTTTCTCTTCCATTGTGGATTTGAGTTTCAGTTTATCCAGAAAGAATCCTGATTGTCGTTGATCCTTATAGTCTAGTCGGAGGAGAAGCCTTGGATGATGGAACGCTTTTGACCTTGAATGAAGCGCCTGTGTTCCTTGCCACATAGATTCCATCAAGAGGTCAACATCATCGTTCGTGAGGCACGATTCAGCTGCTAGATTCTCATTTATGACTCCATAGAATCCTATGAGTGCGTAGGGTACGAGGAACTCACGCCTGAATGTCCGCTGCTTTGCTTTCTCTGTCGAAGCGAAGCCGCCGGTTCCTGATATTTCAATTACTTCTACAGCGTGAAGGCTTTGGCCTGTGTTGAACTGGACCGCTCCGGTAATGTGAATGCCTGCACCTCGTTCCTCCGGAGCTTCTTCACTCTCCCCGCTTCTTCTTCTTCTTCTCGTGATAGGTAGCATTGCGCCGAATAGGCGAACGTCGACGCATGCTTCAAGAAGCTTATTTCTTGCCTCTTCGATTTTCTTTGTATCTGGTAATTGGCCGAAGATCTCTTCGTACCGTCTTTCTGCGGTTACAGCGTCACCTGTTGCTCGGACGAATATGTTGAGGTTATCGTCTTTCTTGTGTCTGTATTTGAGGATGTAGTCCCGAACTGTCCTTTTGAGTCTAACATCAGTTACGTCAATCCTTTCTGTGGTGGGGTCCTGTCGAGGTCTGTTCTCGAAAGGATCTCCATTGGGGTTGCATCGAAACGTGTCGTACAGGAAGAGTATTTCAGATCTATGTGGATACGTCGTTTCTTCCTTCTTCTTGCTGGGCATAAATTTTCTCACCAATGAAATTCTGGGTGTAACGATCTAGGGCCCATCCGAGCGAAAAGTAGTATCTTGCCTCTTGATCAGGTAACTGTGACGCACGACTCAAGTAGTAGCCAGTGGCTTCCTCCAGTTCCCTCTTTAATCTGGAATGGTCCTTCAACTGTCTACTTTTTATCCTCAGCTCCGGAAAGAGTGCTTTGGCAATTTCATCTTGAGTTATGGTCAAGCCGCGAAGTCTGTTCATGATTGGCATCTCGCCCTTCCAGTTCGCGCGTTCTCTACGCTGTGCAAATTCAACGCTGCCAAAGAGAACCCCTATGAGAAAGCAGGCGCGTTTTGCATCATTGTCTAGCATAGGCTTATCAGAAAAGAAATTACTCCAGCACTGACTCAGGTTCTTGGAGGATTCCAAGTTTTCGCTCGCCGCTGAGCTAGAATCGTTTGATCCCAGCCTGTAAAGCAGCCTCCAGAGTATATATATGTCTATCACTGTCTGGGTAAGCGTTGTTTTTACCGAGTACTGGGACGAGGATATACTGTCCAAGTATTGACTTCTAAGTATCTTGTCGATGTCTGACCAGAAGATTGAGAGATTGGGAGGGGTTTGGTTAAGAATTGCTTCAACCAATTCCATGGGTTCGATGGTAAGCGGCATCTTGCCTCTGGTATCCCATGACCTACCGACAAAGGCAAGATTAGCTCTGATGAACTCTTCTTTCCTCTGCCCGATTTCCCCAAGCGCACCTGACCTTAATGACTTCTTTATTGTCTTGAGCTCATCGGAAACGAGACGCAGATTCTTTGGAAATATCTCTGCTGTCGTACGCAAGAATAGAGATTTTTGACCTGGTTGATAGAACATCAATGAAATAGAACGAAATGGTGGTGGCCCGTCCCATGGGTAGTCTTCTATCATTGTTCCGAAAAAATCCGCTCGGCTGATCACACCTTGCCTTGCAGCTTCCTCACTGAAATGCCATAGAAATGTCAAGAATCGTTCACTCATCTCAGGATCGCCCGGCTCCAAGTTGGGAATCAGATAGGCGGACTTGCCGGCAAGTCGAATTGATAATTGACTCTTCAGGATGCCGTCGGAGACGTGTAGCCACTTGGTGCATTCCTCGCAGAAAGGCGACAGAGTCCATGCTCGGTCTTCGTCACCAGAAGGTCTGAAGGATGGTTTGTCTACTATCGCAAGGAACCAAAACGGGATTGAAGGACTCACGTCCGCGTCTTTGCCGCAAGTCAAACACTGTCCTCTCCCTCTACTCGATGCTCTTGCTTCTCCGAATAATCGTACTTTTGTGAATGCTTCTCGAGCACCTTGATTCTCTCCCCCCTTCTCCCCATTCAGCTCGAGAGTGAGTAGGCCCCCTTCTTTGGGCAATTTCTGCGCAGCAGCTCTAACTAGCTTCTTGTTGTTTAGGCTCATTCCACTTATCGCGTTGCTCACCCAGCTGTTTCGTCGGGGGGAGAAGTCCTTAAGCCTCTGAAGACCTGTTCTTATTTCGCGAAGACCGCTTTCCACAAGCTTGTAAGAGTCTTTACCTCTTGATCGTATTAGCCAAGATGGCCCGATTCCTCGTTTCCTCGTGGGTAGAGCGTAGAGGTACTTCCACCGATTAGCATCATCGTAATCCTCAAGTTTGACTGTCTTCTTTTTCGGGTCTATTGACAAGACCTTTAGATTCTCTTGTCGTAATCCGCTCAGATCACGACAAAGATTCTGCACGACTAACCTGTCTTCGTTGACATGTTTTCTCTCGGTCTGAAATTGAATAAACTTCTTCGTCAAATAAAGAATGGATGTTAACAATGTGCTAAGACACCTCGATCATGCCAAATCCTTGACTATTCCTCTCGCCTAATCCCACGTCATACGCGAACTTCATCAGTTCATCCAAACCCCACATCTGTAGCTTAAGGTGCCATGCTCTCACCTGAATGTTGAAAGTCGAAACCAGTTTGCTTCTAGGTTCCCAAACTCTTATCCCAAAACCTCCTTTGTCAACTGGCTTGTTGCAGAACGCCTCCCACTTTGAGAGGAGATTTCTCTCTAGGGCTTCGGTGAATCTCTGATCCTGGGGGGCAAGGTACGAGGGGGGTGAACCTTTGCCCTTCTCCTGAATAGAGGCAACTATTGGGGAAATTGTGTGAAACACGCTCTTCTCGTTGATTGGTAGTTGTGTCTCAAGAGTGTCTAGTACGTTGAATTCTGATTCGAAAAGTGTTATTTTATTATTCAGAATCTTGATACCTCCTTTAAGCTTCTCGATGAACCGTTCGTCAGGACTGGCTAGTTGCCAGACGACACTACCTCGTGTTCTAAGACCCTCGGGTAAGACGGCTAACTCAGCGAATTGTAAGTCTGAGAAAACAAATAGACGGTAGATCTTCTTGTTCTTTCTGTAACCTTCATCGTGTAGCCATGTCGAGTAGTTCTTGTCTGATAGCCCAACTAGATTGTATACTAACTTGGTCAGTTCGGAGTGATACGACCAAGGAATCAATGTATCTTTTTTTGTCTCAAAGAGTATCTTGAGACGCATAGGATAACTCTCTCAACTCACGTACACATCAAGATGTCACAGGAATCTTCAATTGCATTAGCTTGTACTTGATATATCAATCTATGGCTGCAACGCGCTAATCTTCTCTGCGACTTTCGAGTAGATTCTCAGGGATTTCTGTTCTCTCGCGCGCTTTTTCAAATACCATAGAGTGTTTTTCCTAATATCCAGTTTTCTCGCTTCGGTATTCGATAAGGACAGTATTCTTTCTCGTGCTTCTCTGCCGTCTGCTTTCACCAAGTCCGGCGAAGGCTCAGCAAAATTGACTTGCTTGGCCTTTCCCAGAATGAGATTTGCCAGTTCTTGAGTCTTCGATTGAATCACGGTGTCCCAGCGGTAGTTCTTGCCCTTGTACAAGATAGCGGAATTGAATGATGGTCTCAGTATTTCTAGAAAGCGCTTCACAGCCTCGGGTGTAAGTCGGAGCACGTAATTGTCCATTCTGAAGAAGTCCTTTCGACCGAATTTCTCCTGTTCTAGACATGATATTACTGTTGTGTCTATTATCCACCTGAAGGGTTCCTGCAGATCGTAGACTAGAGGATATTTGGTCTGGCAAACCTCGTGGAGGAATCCGATAGTAGGGTCCAGTCCTATGCTGTTGATAGCCTTGCGACATTGTGATTCTAGAAAAGAGTAACCATAGTTCAGCAGGACATTGACTGGGTCTGCGGCATTCGTCTGATGTTTTGTTCGCATGCGAGACTTGGAGCAGTACTTCTCAGGAACTATGTTGTATAGGATCTCCCAGTAGGCTTCTGCAACTCTGGCTTCCATCGCCAATAGTCCTTGAACGTCTTCAACTTGGTCCAGAGAGCCGAACTCGGAGCGTAGACTATTCTCTGCATAATGTGAAATGTCGTATCGTGAAGAAAGCCAGTTGACTATGTTTAGTGTTTGAGTGAACCCCTCGGAGTTTAGTCCGAGGATGCAAGCCCTTTTCTGATCTGAGGGGTTGAAATAGAATAGGCTCAGCGAGCGCTTTACCGCCTCGCTGAGTGAAAGACAACAGTACCGTAGGTACTGCTGGAGGTTGATAAATTTTGGGATTTGAACTGGTTAGGGGACCGCATAGTGTTGGAGAGGCGAATATGCACCTGCAGTTTACGCCAAAGTATAGGCGTGATGTATTCAGGGATGGGAGGGTGAAGGAGGCCTGCACGCGAAGCTTCAAGCAGACCGCTGAGGAGCTTGGTGTGGTATTGCATGCGGTGGAGTTTGGGCCTGAACACTGCCACCTATTTGTAGGCGCCTGCAAGAACCACAGCGTAGCCCAACTGGCGCAGCGGTTGAAGGGAGCCAGCGCCCGAAAACTAAGACGAGAACTGAAGCATGCAATAGAAACAAAGCTTTGGGGAGACGCGTTCTGGAGCAGCGGATACTTCTACCGCAGCGTAGGCTCAACCACAAACGAAGCTATAAACTGGTACATCGAACACGCCCAACGCAAACACTGGAAAGCGCTGGACCACCAAGCATACAAAGAACTAAAACAGAAGACACTAACCCACTACATGAGCTGAAACCCCGCAGGCTTCAGCCTGC
>Ga0315280_10006308_pt1 | contig 16438 bp, 14 predicted proteins | sample YL17G06_40_MG_FD_203697 | JGI IMG/M metagenome (GOLD analysis project Ga0315280, IMG submission 203697) | Sediment microbial communities from Yellowstone Lake, YNP, Wyoming, USA - YL17G06_40 | ecosystem: Environmental > Aquatic > Freshwater > Lake > Sediment | place: USA: Wyoming | collected...
AGCCTAGCAAGCCATCGATCTTTTCAATCACTTCGACCTTCTGCTTTGCCTTCCCGTCATGACTGGCAACATCTGCTGCCTTCACGTGGAGGAGCACGAAATCATACGCTTTCAGCGCTTCAACCACCGCTCTTGCCTTAGCCATGTAATCTGTCTGAAGCGTTCCAGTCGCGCCTTTGACCCCAATTGCTCGTATCCCAGCGGCTTTGCACACGCCTTTAACTAGGGGTGCAGCAGCTATGCATGCGGCTTTGATATCATATGTCCGTGGAAGAGGAGACACGTTTGGAAGAGTGCCTGCCCCTCTGAACAAGACTATGTTTGCCGCAGGAAGCCCACGCTTCATTCTTTCATCATTTATCGGATGGCTCTTCAGAACGTTGTGGAACTCGCGCGCGAGTTTATTGGCGATTCTGGCAGTCAGCCTTGCTTCGTTGCTGTTGTCAAGTGGCTTCATCTCCAGAACCTTCTTTCCAGCTTTTCCAGGATCTGAATCACTGACGGCCGTTGATAGCCTAGGCCCACGAATAACAAGAACAGCGCGATGCTGAATAGTACTCTTGAACAGGAACTTCGCCTTAGAAGATTTTTCAAGCCTAGCTCTTTGCAAGCTATTGGCAAGTTTAACTGCATCCTCATTCACGATTCTACCCGCACGCCTGTCCAAGACAACCAAGTTCTTATCAACAGTAGCAAAATTACACCTGAAAGCCACATCGCCAGGAAGAACCCTTACCCCTGAGCCCAGCGCCTCTAAAGCGCCTCTTCCAGAATAGATCTTCAACGCGTCATATCCAAGCAACGCAAGTGTGGCCGCATCACTTCCAGGAGGGGTTCCAGGCGACAAAGGGTCAATGATCCCGCATATTCCAGTCTTCGCGATTTGATTCATCGAAGGCTTCCGCGCTGCCTCCAACGGAGTCTTCCACCCCAACTCTTCAAGCGGTCTATCCGCCATTCCATCCACTATGACTAGAACTGCCTTCACACGCAATCCGCACCATTTCAGTTGGCTGAGACACGTCGGAGTTTAAGCTCAGTTCAGTTAAAACACTTGCGTATATCGTCTAGGAAGGGTACTGGTGCGTTATTGGACATGGCACTCTTAAGGAACGAGTAATTAAACTTAAACGTGGGCTTTCCAATAGTAGGGTTGGATACTGTGGAAATGCGGACATCAATAGAAGCATGGCGCCACCGTTGGAAGAGAATGCAACGGCTAGGGCGTCGCAAACGGAAAGATCCACATCTAGTAAGGCTCTGGAAGTTTATCGTTTCTTTAAGTCTTGCTATCTTTGCAGAATTTGCGATATTCTTCTCACTGCTTGCCGCTGGTCAATTGGGACTTCTGGATGTGCGAACTATAGTGTCGGTGGTGGTGCCTGAAGTGGGGATTGGAGTCTTTCTATACTACTTCTTGGGCGAAAGTCGTCGTGGGCGTCTGGATGAACTTGTTAATTTGATGGATGCCTATGCAAAATTCTTGCATCTAAAAGTGTTCACATATAAGTGGTGGATATTCGATCTCTACTATGTCGAAAACACAATTACCAGACAAGCTTACAAAGCTTCTGCATTCATTGAGAAGATAGCTGACGAGGGCATCATTGAGCCAATTATCTGCAAAAATGAGAAGGAAATGAAACGAATCCTGCGAGAAAGTAAAACCAGATTCAATGAAAGGGAACCATCACTGTCAGAATTGTCAAATCCAAACACAAAGCTTATAAGCTAAACTATGCCTATAGGATATACATAGGAGCTTAATAAGATATGCAATGCAAATATTGTGACTCTGAAAAAGTCGTGAAGCATGGCAAAGTTGGCGATAAGCAGAGATACCTCTGCAATGATTGCGGTCACAAGTTCATTGAGGGTTCAGAGTTTCCGAAAATGAGGACAGAGGCACGCATTATATCTTCAAGCATTGACTTCTATTTTGAAGGATTAAGCACAAGGAAGATTCAGACTCAGATTGAGAAATTATATGGCGTTCACGTTGACCATTCAACGGTCTTAAGATGGATTTTCAAATACTCCGCCCTAGTTTCTCAATACGTTGAAACTCTCTCTCCACAACTATTAGGTATCTATCATGTGGACGAGACAGCTATCAAGTGCAAGGGTGTTCAGAAGTGGTTCTGGGAAATAATTGATGATCAGACAAAGTTTCTGGTTGCTGGTCACCTTTCAGGTTCTAGGACAACTGAAGACGCAATAGCTCTCTTTGAAAAGAGCATAAAGGTAGCGAAGAGAAAGCCAGTCTCAATCTACTGCGATGGTCTTCAAGCGTATGTAGATGGCTATAACAAGGTTTTCAGAACCTTGCGGAAAGACACACGACCAGAGCTAATCAGAAGAGTCGGAATAAGGGCAATCCACAATCAGAATGTCGTAGAACGACTGCACAGCACTTTGAAAGATAGAATAAAGCCGACTAGAGGTCTAAAGGGTGAAAAGACAGTTAGAACTCTTCTTGAAGGTTGGGTAGTTCACTATAATTACGTAAGAAAGCACCAAACAATTAAGATGACTCCTGCACAAGCATCTGGGTTAAGCGTGAAGAATGACTGGTATGACCTTGTGAAAGATGCAACAAAGAGCATGGCGAAGAGAGAGGAAAAGCAAGTTCAGCAAATTGAGGTTACTGTGAAATGAAGAAGGTTTTGGTCAGTCTTCCTGAGGGCATTTTCAATCAGGTTCGTGAATTGAAAGGGAAACTTGGTGAAAGTGACTCTGAGGTTGTAAGGACTATGGTGATAAGTTTTCTTAGTGAAAAGGGATACTTAGCGAAGAGGGAAAATCATGAGTAAGAAAAACAAGAAAGACGCGGTTAAGGAGTTAGCCTTAGAAATCGACATCTTAGATCATATGGTTGCTGCACTTGTGGATATTTTGGAAAAGAAAGGCATCTTGACCTCGGAAGAATGGGAGAAAGAAGTCAAGGCAAAGGTTGAGACAGCAGCAAAGACCACGCAAAGCTTCAGGGAGATTGAATTTTGATTGAGTGACCGAAAAATTCCCAAAGCAAAAATGCAAGAAGGAATTGACCTTTGCAAGGCTAATGTAATAGACTTTCTTAAAGATGCAAAACTCATTATTGCTGAAAAGAGACTAAATCATGCTTACGTCAGTGTCGAATACGCCATAGAGGAATTTGGTAAAGCCGAAATTCTTAAAGAGGTATTACAATCAAGCGAAGGCGACCCTATGATAGTTAGCGCGAGAGTTTTCAAAAGTCACAAATACAAAGATGATAAAGCTTGGACTATTCTTGACCCAAAGTTCAAGACCATTTATGATGAAGAAAGCGATTTCGACGATACAGACTTTGATTACAAAGACTTTCAGACAGACACTAAGGCAAGCCATGCAACACGGTTACATTGTGCATTTGTTGACTGTGATCACAGTGGTTGGTATTTAGGTCGAAACCTGAACGAGGAACTTCTCAACAACCTTATCAACCATATCGAGGAGAGATTGTCACGCATTTGAGCAATCAGAAATTCAGAAAGACTATCCCATGTCCAATAACGCACCAGTACCTCTAGGAAGAAATGTTTAATAATTTCTTTCAGTACAATGGTTAAAAGTGGTTGAACATGGGCGATTGCGTTCCACATTGCTGAATTCTTGAGATACTCAGCTCGCATTTGGAGCCGTTTCTCACTAGGGTTATATTCAACCACTAAGGAACATTTGGAGAGATAAGATGTCAGACACAGGAGTTACTGTAAAGAAAGACGAAGACTTCTCAGAATGGTACACGCAAGTCATTCTAAAATCAGGCTTAGCCGATTACGCTCCGGTCAAAGGCTGCATGATCTTCAGAGAAGACTCGTATGCCATCTGGGAGAAAATCCAAGAAATCTTTAACCAAAAAATAAAGGCAACAGGACACAGAAACGTCTACTTCCCACTTTTCATCCCTGAAAGTTACTTGAAAAGGGAAGCAGAGCACTTCGCGGGCTTTGTTCCAGAAGTTGCCTGGGTCACAGAGGGCGGAGAGAGCCCACTAGAGGAAAGACTCGCAATAAGACCAACGTCTGAAACCATCATGTACGCGACGTACGCAAAATGGATCAGAAGCTGGAGAGACCTGCCAATCAAGCTTAACCAGTGGTGCAACGTAGTCAGATGGGAAACAAAAGCAACAAAACTCTTCCTAAGAACAAGAGAGTTCCTATGGCAGGAAGGCCACACAGCTCACGCAACAAAGGAAGAAGCTGATCAAGAGGCAATGGAAATCTTAAACGCATACAAAGACGTGATGGAAAGCTACTTGGCAGTCCCAGTTCTTGCAGGTAAGAAAACAGAGATGGAGAAATTCGCAGGCGCCCTCTACACGTTGGCTTTAGAGGCAATGATGCCCGACGGAAAAGCACTACAAATGGGAACCTCACATCATCTTGGACAGAATTTCTCAAAGGCCTTCGGCATCAAGTTCCTGGACCAGAACGAAAAAGAACAGAACGTTTGGCAAACGTCATGGGGCTTTACAACCCGCATGATAGGCGCCATAGTGATGCTGCATGGCGACAACAAAGGACTGGTCCTACCGCCAAAGGTTGCACCAACGCAAGTTGTTATAGTCCCGATACCCTACAAGGGCTTGGAAGCTGAACAAATAGCAGCAAAGGCCAAAGAATTACATGAAAGACTGCAGAAAAACGGCATCGCAACCGCTCTAGACGACAGAGCTGAATACACTCCAGGCTGGAAATTCAACGAGTGGGAATTGAAAGGGGTCCCAATAAGAATCGAAATCGGCCCAAGAGACCTCAAACAGAAGCAAGTTGTGACGGTGAGACGGGATACCTCCGAGAAGACCGCTGTGAAAGATGATCAGTTGGAAACTGCCGTTGGAAAATTGCTTGATGAAATCCAGAATAACCTCTTCAACAAAGCCAAGAAGTTCCTTGAGGACAACATAACCACTGTGAAGACCTACGATGAGTTCAAGGAAACGCTTGAGAAGAAGGGCGGATTCATCAGAGTGTCTTGGTGCTCCAACACCAAATGCGAAGAAAAGATAAAAGAAGAAACGGGAGCGACAATAAGAATAGTACCCTTCGAGAAGGAGAAGCCATTCTCAAAATGCATGTACTGCGGAGGAGAAGCAAAGCAAGTGGTTTACTTTGCTAGATCATATTAGGATGGGTCTAGCGCTACCCTCACCTTTTGGCGGAAATCGCAGGGGACTATTCAGTCAGCTTTACCCGTTTCTCAAGCTGTTTTGCAGCATCTTCTAAGCCAAGTTTTTTCAGCGTTGACTTAGAAGGTATTCCGCGACCATCCCAGCCTCTCCGCTTGTAATATGTCTGCAGCATCGCATCGTATTTTGTCTTGTCAAGTTTTGCTCCTTTCAAGGACCCTTGAGTCGTTGGCTCCTCAAACCACCTAGCGGGCGGAACGTCCATTTTCCGGCTCCATTTCTCTCCATATTCGCGGACCCAGAAGGCACGAGTCAAGTTGAAAATTCTGTCACCAATCAAGTTCAGCACGTCCCAGTTCATTTCCACTCCCGTTGCTGCATGGAGGAACTTGGGGTACCATTCAAGTTCGAAGCCGACCTCAACCCATGGAAGCCTACAGACAGTCAGGGATTCGAAGACGCCTGCCCGTGTTCGCTGCAACTCGATGATTTTGTCAATCTTTTCTGCTCCATAACTTTCGCGGCCGGTTTTGACCTCCCAAGAGATCACCCAAGCGTCCTTGTGGTGTGCTCCGATGGAACTGGTCGCATAAGCCAGCGCCATACCTGGCGTGGTATGACAGTCATAACCCGATATTTCTAAGCCTTTTACATGCATGGCCCAACGATCCGAACCTTTGCCAACTTCCTCTGCTACAGAACGAACGCCCCTAGCTAACACCTTGCCCAAACCACGCCTGAAAGCAATGTCTTCGGCCAAAATCTTGCTCCTAGTGAAGTCGCCCCATGGAACCTTTTCTTTGATAACCCCTTTTTCCGAGGCTTCCATCGCAAAACCCAGCACATTGCCCAGTGAAATCGTGTCCAAGCCAAGTTCGTCGGCAACCCTGTTCAGAGCTGAAACCTCCTTCAGGTCGCCTAACCCTATGTTTGACCCCAACATCGTGACGTTTTCGTAATCGAGCTCCGATTCTTTCCCGTCGGAATCCTTTACAACATTACCGCAAGTCATGTTGCATTGCGGGCACCCGCGGTTGGAAATCTTTATCTTTTCCATTGCAAAGCCGCCTATGGCTTCTGCCTTCTCGAAAACACCCTCACTATAGTTGTACGTTGGGAGGACACTGTTTTCCTGGCTCCACTCGATCGTCATCATGGTTCCCTGACGCTTCCAGAAGGCATAGCTCGGTTTGCCCAAGACCTCTTTGTAGGCCTCGGCGCCCAAATCCTTCATTTGTTTAGGATCAGCGGCATGCAAATCGCCAGAGCCGACGATCACGGCAGCCTTCAGGTTCTTCGATCCCATAACCGCACCGATGCCCGGTCTTCCTCCAGCACGCCCCTCCTGGCAGACAATGTTAGCGAATGCCACGAGGTTTTCCCCTGCCTGACCAATGAGCAGAATGCCCGAGACCCGTCCATAGAGTGCCCTCAACTTCCTTTCAGCTTCAAAGGAATTCAGCCCCCACAGATCTTTACCATCAACAAACTGCACAGACGCGTCCTGAACAAGCAGAACCGTGGGCTTTTCGGCCTTACCTTGTATGATAATGGCATCGTAACCAGCTTTCCGCATTTGAACTGCGGCGTGAGTCCCAACGTTTCCGTCGCCGTATCCTCCTGTTAATGGGCTCTTTGCAGCAACAACTAGTTTTCCGCTACTTGGCAGGGGCCAGCCTGTCAATGGACCAGCTGCAAAGACGAGTTTGTTGTAAGGTGACAATGGATCAGTGTTAGGTTGAAGCTCGTCCCAAAGAATCTTGACTGCGAAACCTCTTCCGCCGAGGAAGCTTCTTGCAATTGCTGGGTCATACTGATCTACAATTGCTTTCTTCTTCGTTAGATCTACACGCAGGAATTTGCCTGTCCACCCATACATGATTCTAACCAACCTGGAAGGATTGTGTAACTATCTATTCGAAAGTAGATAAGTTTTAATGACGTGCACCGCTAGATCACAAGTTTTTCAGGTTCTATATTGCGGTTCTTCAAGCCTAGGTCGCTGACCTTGAACTTCCTATCTTCATAGAGCAAAGCATACTGTTCGCCGTTGAAAAGCGCTGTGGCAATTCTGCCGATCGCATCGGCCTTCAATATACCGCTCCCGCTTGCGCCGCCAACGACCATCAAACCGTTCTCCTCGAAAATCAAGGGTTGCCCATCAATCGTGTTTATCTCGTAAAGCCCCGCGAAGGCGGAAAACGGCTGGCAATCTACGAATTGTGGAAAGTATTTTACAAAGACCTGGTATAACCCGAACGTGTAGTAGTCTTCTTCAGGTTCAGGATTGTCTTCAATCTTGAAGGCTCGTGGAAATTCGTCAGCGTAAGCCAGCCACAATGCGTCTTCCTCCGGAGCTGGGCGAATGTATGCAGAAGGCCTAGGAAGTATTGTGAAAGGCAGACATCCAGCATTTGTGAATTCCTTCGAGAAAAGCAGTTTCCTAAGCGAGTCGGTTTTCGCTTTTATCGAGAATATCTGTCTTTTCTTGGCCTTGATGAAACATTCGATTCCTAGAGGATCGAGAAGCTGGGCAGTCCACGCCCCAGCCGCGATTATGGTTTTTTCCGCCTTTACCAAACCTTTGTTCGTTTTCACTCCTGTAATCGCAGTGTCTTGCCAGAAGTAGGGCTCGCCTGGCATTCCAAAGGGCTTACGCGGTTCCACAACGATCTCGCTCACTTGCGTGTTATACTGGATTTTTCCCCCAAGTTTCAGGAACTCTGACTCATAGAATTTCACAAGCGAATCAACATCGATCAGACCTGCCTTTGGGATTAGTATGCCTTTGTGAACGTTTCCAAGACCCATCATTCGGACTTCTTCATCGTTGGAAAGGTCTGTTCTCATGTCAAGTTTTTTTGCCAGCTCACCCTCGTCATATTCTACGTATTTGAAGCCCCTGCTGGACAGATCTCTTAAGACAGGAAGCACCTTGTGGTATCCTTCTTGGTCAAAAAACCACAGGTACCCGGCCCATCGCAATTTCAAATCAAACTTCAGCTCATCCTGCACATGTCTGTAGAACTCAGCAGAGGAATCGGCTAAGGCGAAATTTGTGCGAGACGCAAACAGGCAACGGAAAGCTGCGGCGCTTTTGGCCGTGCTACCTTGACCTGCCGCGCCGAGTTTGTCAACAACCAGAACGTCAAGCTTGGGATTCTTGCTTTTGAGGTGATAGGCCGCTGATAGTCCTACTATTCCAGCGCCCACTATGAGCGCATCACATTCTGTCATGTCGCTCCGACCGGATTTCGGATGGCACTACTAGAAAATCAGACCTGATTTAAGCTTAGCTGTCCGCCCGAATTCAAACCCATATTGTAAGAGAACGCTTATTCCCACAACGAAGTAGAAATGTCTCCCGCAAAACCCCCCTTTTTCTGGGAGCTGTGTTGCCTTTCAGGAAATATCTGGTTCGGAAGGTGCATCTGTAATGGCTCAAGAAACGGTCAAATGTCCTCAATGCAGCAGTCAGCGAGTGTACAAGGATGGAATCCGATACACGCGTTTCGGAGAAGTGCAGCGATATTTATGCCGAGAATGCTGTTATCGGTTTTCATGTTGAGAACACATTTTATCCCGCAGATCCCCCTCTTTCTTGTCGAGTTTTGTCATGGATAGCACTTGGGATTCTGATCATTTCAGTTCTCCAAGGACTCTTGAGATTTCTTTTGATGTGACTCCTATTGTTTCTGACACTTTGTTGAGATCCTCTTCTGTGAATGCTTGAATGGTTTTTCTTGTTTCTTCTCTAGGATTGATTGAGAATAGTCGGTTCTTGAGTTCTAGCAGGTTGATGTCAGAGTGCCATAGGAGAGCGTAGATGTCGGCAACGTCTTTGATTCTCTTGTGTTCTTTGTCTCTTCTGGGGGCTGAATTGAGCTTCATCGCTAGTAGCAGTTCTGGTTTAGGTAACAAGACTTTTCTTCCGAAGATGTTCGTGGTTGTGTACATTTCGCGCTGGAACAGAAGCGATAGGAGTGGTTCATCGATCGGCACGAAGCCGAGCAGATCTTTGATTTTGGGATGTATGTAGTCGACTATTGGATCTATGAATAGCTGGAAAACTCTGAAGAGCGGGAGCTTGGCTGATTCTTCTGGGGTTAGTTCTTTGCCTGTGTCTATGTCGAAGTCTTTGATGAGTCTGAAGCTGACTGATTGGAAGCTGATTTTCTCGATGGCTTTGATTGCGGATACGAAATCTGATTCTTTCAGCTGTTTTTCTGTCCAGTTCTTGTCTATGTGGAAGCCGATGTCGATGTCTCTGGAACCGATGTATGGTCTTCCGTTGGCCTTTTGGAAGTTCTTGTTTACGATGTGGTAGACTGCCCATCCCCCTAGAAGACAGGCTGGGCTTTTCAGCGATTTGAAGATCTGTTCCAGTTGTTTCTGTGAGGTTTTTGTTTCATTGGGCTCATACAGCATGTTTCATCACTTTTTCCAGAAGCTTCTCTGCCGCTTCCGTGCATACGCCGTCTTCTTCGAGAAGGTCAACGATCAACTGTGGAATAGACACAATGTTCAAGCCTTGCTGTTTGAACGAGTTGTAGAAAACGTGGGGATCTGTTGTCAGCAGTCTCATGTTGCCCTTTCCGACAAGGCCTTCGGGGGCTATGAGGTTGTGCCATTTTTCCTTGTCCTCCGTCTTTATGTATAAGTCAGTCCGTGAAGGGAATAAGTAGTGCTGAATCAGGTTTTCTGCTTGGTATGTGGTGAGTGCACATGATAGTTGGGTTTTCTTGATTAGGCTGATTGGGTTCTTGCACATGTATTCTTGCTTCGTGGGTTTGGTTTTGACGCTGAGCCAGTACTTCATGAGCCCAGAATAGTCTTTGACTTCTGTGTTCTCCACAAGTCTTAGCTCTTCTAGTTTGCCTAGGAACTCGTGAAGCCAAGAGAAAGAGCATTCTGCCTTTCTGGAAAGTCTATACTTTGTTAATATGCCTTCTGGCTCGTTAAGCAGCACGCGCATCACACGCTCTCGAATGACGCCTCTTGTTTTCACGTTTGCACCTGGTATATCGGTAACTCTTTGGGTTTAAATAGGTTACCGATATATCGGCAACTGGCCTCTTTAAACACCTTACCGACATATCCACGTGGACAATCTGCCAAGGAAACCTCTAAGCTCTGCGAAAACTAGCACACGCGATATACTTGAAGAGAAGAAATATCCATCCTAACACGCTTTCTGGGCTAAACTACAGGTCTTCTCCATATACGTGTGTAGGCTGGACTTAAACCTCTGAGGTGACATCTCCGCCACAACCTTTTTTTTCTTCCTACAGAAACGGCATTCAGTCCGCTGGCAGTGAAGCTGAGTTCTGAGCTTGTCGTGTTGAAAGCTAGAGATGAAATTGTGCTGTTGGATTCAACGCTGAAGATATATTGATTCATTGCGGACACACTGCTAAGTGTTACGTTACTGCTAGTGCCAGAAGAAGTTGAGTTTCCATGCCACTCTGCTTTGATTTGGAAAGTCCCAGTGGCTGTCGGAATCCATTGGGCAGAGTATTGCCCAAGACTGTCTGTAACGCTTGAAGCCATTGGGAATCATTGACTCACCCCAGCAAAAGTGTAGTATAGCACAACAGGTTCATTCTGCAAACCATTTCCAGAGATATCTTGCAGAGTGCCGTTGATGCTTACTGTAAAACCTATGACTGTTGATGTGGAGCTTGTTGAAACTGAAACGAACGTAGGCATGATTGCCAAGACAGCCATGGAATAGACACATCAACCACTCTGCAGTTGCCAAATCAGTCGACGAAGCAAGAAAACTAGTGGAAGAAGGCTTCGAATACGTATGCCAGAAAGACGATCTGATGCTGTTCAGGAAAAGAAAGTAGTAAGTAAACGGGGAAATTCAGATAGAGAACGCTTATTTACCTCTGGGAATATGATTAACATCAATCGTTTAGATTGAGGTAAGAATTTGCATATAGCAAAAGAGAACAAGGCAATTTCAACTCTTCTTCTGATTCTGCTCCTTCTATGCTCTGCGATAGTTGGTGCATTGATATCATACACGTGGGTTATGTCGAGCTACTATAATATGCCAGAAGACTCAACATTGCTCATAGTCGAAAATGTGAATTTTCCAATTGGCAACTTCTCATATTTTAATTCTACAGTTCTCAATCCTTCCAACTCGGCATCTGATGTGAACATAACCGCATTTCGGGTGACTATCGAAGGGAAAAATGAAACATACGATCTTAACGGAACGGAATATCCTCAGCCTTTGCCCTTTGCGCTCGCAAGGGGAACAAGGCAGACATTCAAAGTCTTAGCTAACTGGGGGGGCATTGCTGGCGAGACGGTGCGAGTCGAACCAGAGACTATTAACGCTTCAATAAGGAGTTTTCCATACATCACTCCGATAGAGAACATGACTATAACCCCCACTTTTGACCCGACCGTAAGCGTCGAATACTTCAATCTTACAGCGTCCAACTCTGTGGATTCCGTCGCAAATCTCACAATCTCAGATATACTAGTCTTTAATGAATCTGTAAGTGCTTCTCCAGCACTTCCGTATGTTTTGCCACCTAACCAAACCCAAGTATTCAAGTGTGAACGGAATTGGGAAAACCTGAGAGGCCTAAATGTTTCACTTGCTGTGTTTACGACAGAAGATTACTATGCAATTTACCAAACTAACCCGCTTCCTGTGGCCATTCTTTCGATGGATGAAATCAAGTTTGATTATTCAGACACGAAACACTTCAGCGTCACAGTTGACAATTCAGAAGACTCCACAGCGGCTGCAACGTTAATTGGAGTGAACCTAACGACGGCCAACGAAACGATTAGTCTGAACACTTTGCCCCCATTAAATATTCTGCCATTCCCTGTTCCGCCAAACCAATCATTAGCTGTTCAATGTGTTTGGGATTGGAGCGCACAGCGGAACGTAACAATCACGGTAAACGTTTTCACCAAGGAGGGCTTCACAGTTCCTAATGGAACTGCCATGACGCCTGACGTGAATGTTTGGAACGTAACTGATGTCTCATTTGATCTGGATGACACGGCTCATTTCCTCGTAAACGTGACAAATGCGCCGTGTTCGCTCAACCAAATAACCATAACAAAAATCCTACTCAACGGAACTGAAACAGCTTTTAGTTCACCATTTGCAGCGTTGACCAACGGCACACAAGCAACATTCAACTGCACTTTTGATTGGACAAATCTGCGAGGAATCAACACTAGTCTAACAGTGATAACAGCAGATGGACTGAACATCTCCAGAATTGTAAGCATACCCTCTATCGGGCTAAAACTGCTGGGCGACAGCTTTATTTTCGGCACCATACGTGATCCAGTGACGAACTTCACAGCTCCGTATTTCAACGTTACAATCTCAAATTCAGCTGGTTCCCTGCTTGAAAATGTGACGATAACAGGAATTGTCCTGCAAATAGGAACCAATACCTACGAAGTTGACAATGACTTTACAAATCCTATAGTGGGCCAGGATGGACATCCTCTTGGAAGGGGCGAAACGGTCACATTCATGTGTTTGTTTAACTGGCCTCGGTATTTGACTCAAGACGCTGTTACGGTCACAGTTCACACCGCTGAAGGCGTTCAAATATCAAGAACGTGGCGGCCTTCGCCCTGATCCACAACTTTTATTTCTTGTCCAGACAAGAGTTTTGGTTCTGAAAGGGATAAGCTTTGGGTAGTGTAACAGCCACTAAAAGAGTACAAAATATCGAGTACGCAATTCGCGATGTCATCGCTTACGCAAGACAGGTTGCGAGAACCGGCAAAAAGGTCTTCTACCTAAATATAGGTGATCCGATCGCGTTTGATTTTGACACGCCGCAGCATATCAAACAAGCTTTGATAGAGGCTGTTGAAGAGGGGGCAAATGCCTATGCTCCTTCAGAAGGTGTTCTCGAGCTTAGACAGGCTATAGCCCTGAAGGAAAAAAGAGTTAATGGCGTCGAGGTTTCAGCAGAGAACGTAATTGTTACCCAAGGAATTTCTGAAGGAATCCAAATGGTTATGGCTGCACTCATTGATGCTGGCGACGAGATTCTCCTTCCCGGCCCAACCTATCCGCCATATATTTCCTATGCAAAGTTCTTCGCCGGGAAACCAATCGCATACGAAACGATTGAGAAGAATGGCTGGCAACCAAACGTCGACGATTTGAGGAGAAAAATCTCAAAGAAAACGCGTGGCATAGTAGTCATCAACCCTAACAATCCCTGCGGCGCACTATACGAAGAGAAAGTTGTGAGGCAAATATTAGACTTGGCAGGCGAGTATGATGTCCCAGTTTTGTCAGATGAAATTTACGACCAAATAGTATACGGGAAAAAGTTCGTCAGCACCGCAGCTCTGGCCAAAGATGTCCCCGTGATAGGACTGAACGGGTTCTCAAAAGCGTATCTGATGACAGGATGGAGACTTGGCTACTTATACTTCCACGATGCAAAGGGACGACTCGAAGAGTTGCAGCAGGGCATAGAGAAGGAAGCCAGAATAAGACTTTGTGCAAACACTCCGGTTCAGAGAGCCGGAGTAGCTGCGTTGAATGGCCCCCAAGATCACATAAAAGAAACCGTTCAAAAACTCAAACAGAGAAGAGACTACACTTGGAAAAGACTGAACGAAATAGAAGGCATAAGCTGCACAAAACCAGAAGGGGCGTTCTATGTTTTCCCAAGAATTCACGCGATAGGATCTCGATGGAAGACAGACATGGAGTTTGCCCTCGATCTCCTGAGAGAAACCGGAGTTCTTTTCGTTCATGGGTCCGGCTTTGACCCGACTTACGGTGCTGGACACGTCAGAGGAGTGATCCTCTCACCAATTGAAACACTGGAGCAAGCCCTTGACGAAGTTGAAAGATTCATGCAAAGAAAAAGTAAGCCTTGAATCTTTCAACTAATGCACGATTACTTGTAGATCAGTACTCCCTGTTTTGGATCACAAACCAGTTTCGCGAATTCTTCCATCAACTTCCTGGTTATTGACCCAGGCTTCCCGCCGTTTATTAGCCTCTTGTTTATCTCCCTGACCGGCACAACCTCGGCCGCCGTGCCTGTGAAGAACACTTCCTCGGCATTGAAAAGCTCGTAGGGCGTTATGTTCCTTTCTTTGACTTCATAGCCCAGTTTTTGAGCGAGTTTCATCACTTCGGCAGCAGTTATTCCTGGCAGCGCGCCCGTATAGCTTGGTGGAGTGAAGAGTTTTCCGTTCTTCACTATGAATATGTTTTCGGCCACTCCTTCGCATACGAAGCCGTTTTTGTCAAGGCATATGGCCTCGTCAACACCGCTTATGTTCGCTTCGATCTTCGCTAGTATGCTATTTAGATAGTTGAGTGACTTTATCTCGTGAGACGTTGCGTCTACCGGGTCCCTCTTAACCCAGGAGAGCATAGCGGTGACTCCGTTCTGTCTAGCTTCGCCTTTGTGCAATGAGATGGTGTCTGTTATCACGATTATTGTCGGCTTTAAACATTTTTTCGGGTCTAGTCCGAGGTCTCCGATCCCGCGCGTGACCACGAGTCGGATGTAGGCATCCTTCAGGTTGTTCTTTCGCAGTGTCTCCAGAACTGCTTGGATCATCTGTTCCCTTGTCATGGGGATTTCAAGCATTATCATGTGGGCTGAACGGTACAACCTGTCAACGTGTTCCTTGAGCTTGAAAACCAAGCTAGCGTATGCGCGAATTCCTTCGAAAATTCCATCACCATACAAGAGGCCGTGATCAAAAACTGAAACTTTCGCCTGCGATTTCGGATAGTAAGCACCATCTATGTAAGCCTGCAATTCTTTCTCCAAAGATAGTCCCCCAAGCTGGAGAAATTAGTCTATGAACCTAAGGTTTGATATAGTTTTTGTAAGAAAACGGTTGTTGTTTACCATTCATTAGCCGTAGAACTGGGGCCTCTTCGAAAGATACCTAGGCAACGGTAATGGCTTGTGAGGCTTACCCTCCATCGCCTCTCCAACCTCGCCCATCAACTGCTCAAGCTTCATGCTGCATCTTTCTCCTGTTCTCCTGTTTCTTACCGGAAGCAGACCTGATTCAACCTCTCTTTGTCCCACAACGACTATAAATGGCACCCATTCCATTTCTGCTTCCCTGACCTTCTTCTGCAGGGTCATTTGTCGGTCGTCGATGTCTACTCGTATGCAATGGTCTTCCATCTTCTTGGCCATTTTTTCAACGTTCGCCATGAATTTGTCAGATATTGGAATTAGGCGTACTTGCGTCGGTGAGAGCCATATTGGAAGCATCGGCGGCTTGCCGCTTTGTTGTTCTCGGTAAGCCTTTTCGAGCAAAGCGTACACGTCTCTCTCGATTGCTCCGCTCGGTGAACAGTGCAGAATTAGAGGATGACGTTTTTCGCCTTTTTCGTCGACATAGTTTATGTCATATCTTTGGGCATTTTCAACGTCAATCTGGTCTGTCGAGAGGGCTGCGGCTTTGTCTTGATTGTCCACGAAGTTGAAGTCCCATTTGAGCCTGTAATAGAAGAACGGCTGCTTCCACATCTCAACCAGAAGCGGTCTGTCAAAAGTCTTAGCCAGAGAAGCTATGAATGCCTTGTTCTCCTCATAGAAGTCCTTTGTGAACCGTACCGCTGCTTCATAATCATTCTCCGAAAGACCTATTTCCTCAAGTATTTGCGCGGAAAGCTTGAATCTCACCATGAATTCTTTCTTGGCCTGTTCCAAATCCGTGCAGAAGGCGTGGCAGTCCGGCATGCTGAATGCTCTGAGACGCCTTAAACCAACTACCTCACCACTTTTTTCTCGCCTGAAACTGTAGCGGGTCAACTCGTAGACTTTCAGCGGCATCTGCCTGTACGAGAACTGCGTGTCATGAACCATCAGGAATTGACCGAAGCACGCGGCAAATCTTAGAAACAGTTCCTTATCCTCCGATTTTAGCAGGTATTGCCTTGCTGGGAAACGGTTCAGGTAGTCTGCCAAGCTTGGATGGTGAAAATCGTACATTATCGGTGTTTCAACTTCCATGGCTCCGTACTCAACCATTTTGGCCGTGACAAATTGTTCAAGCAGTGATTTGATCAGCCTGCCCTTTGGGTACCAACGTATGTTGCCTGGGTCGCTTCCCATTTCGTAGTCAGCTATCTCCAGCCTCTTCATCAAAGGCACATGAGGCGGCATTTGTTGGCTCGCTCTCACCTTTGAAATTTCATATTTCGCGAACTTCTCAAGGTTTTCAAGTCCTTTGAAGCTGTAGTCTTCAACTGGCACCATCTTTCCATTCGGTTCAAGA
>Ga0315280_10006310_pt1 | contig 16435 bp, 6 predicted proteins | sample YL17G06_40_MG_FD_203697 | JGI IMG/M metagenome (GOLD analysis project Ga0315280, IMG submission 203697) | Sediment microbial communities from Yellowstone Lake, YNP, Wyoming, USA - YL17G06_40 | ecosystem: Environmental > Aquatic > Freshwater > Lake > Sediment | place: USA: Wyoming | collected...
AGGGGTCGTTGCCCGGGCTCAGGATGCTCGAGTAGCCGGCGCGGCCCCAGTTCCCGGCGGCCACGACCACCACGATCCCGTGAGTCCAGGCGTACTCGCAGGCTTGACACAGCGGGTCGCTGGTGTACGACTCGGCGATGGGATGGCCGAGCGACAGGTTGATAGCCCGGATGTTGCAGGCGGCGGCCTTGTCGACGCACCACTCGATCGCGGCAACCGCGTCGCTGACGTACCCGAAGCCGTCCCCGTCGAGCACGCGGCAGTTCACTAGGCTGGCGTCGGGCGCGATGCCGACAAAGTGGCGGTAGAACCGGGGATCGTCCTTTGGGTTGTTCCCCGGGTACCAGTTCGTCATCAGACCGTTCCCGGCGATGGTGCCGGCCACGTCGGTGCCGTGCCCGCACTGGTCGTTGTTGGTGAAGCGCTCCCTGGTCTTGCCGCGGGTCCAGTCGGCCCCCCCTATGATGCGCGACGGGCAGGCCTGCCACGTGGCTTTGGTCATTGGCAGCCTCACGAAGTCGCCGTGCTCGCCGATGCCGCTGTCAACGACAGCCACAGTGATCCCGCGGCCTGTCAACCCCAGGGTGTTCCAGGCGATGTCAGCCCCGATCGTGGGTGCCGCGACGTCCAGCATCTCCCGGACCTTGGCGTCCCAGGAAACGCCCTTCACCCATGGCCGGGACGCCAGGACGCTCAGTCGCCTGACCGGCACGATCCCCGAGAAGCCCGGGAACGAGCGGAAGGTGCGTCGGTGGCGTGCGCCCAGGAGGGCGAACTCATGCAGGTTCGCCGGTGTCGGAGCGGACGTCGTTCGTACGATGACGGAGACCTGGCCGGAAGCCTCGCCGGCAGTGGGAAGCCGGGCCAGCACGGAGTCTAGCTTGGCCCCGTGTGCGGTGGCGAGCACCGGCGCCGCCGAGAGACCGACAACGAGGACTGCGAGAAGCCTGAAGCACCTCGGCATGGGAGCCCCTCCACGCGATCGGTCTGCCTTGGGCATGCGTCGTGCCGCAATACCTCTATGCCCTCCGCCGGGACTCCACGACCGAACCCCAATGACACGGTTATGCAAACCGTGCATCAGGACGGGGCCCAGGCCATCCGCTACCGGAATCCACTTCAGCAGTGCGAAATGCGGTGTGACAATGGTATAAGGCAAAGCGCGGGGGCAACCGGGCGAGTGCCGCCGGCCTCGGGCCTGTCTACGGGCGCCGGCCGACCGCCGGCATCGGCGTCGCCGGCAAGACAAGGACGCGGGAATGGCAACGCGCTTCCACGACCTGCCTCGGGTGGCGAGGGTTCTCGTGATCGGCGTCTGCCTGGCCGGGGTCGCGGCCCTGACCTGGAGCCTCTTCCTGCCGTCCCCGCGTGATATCCCGTCGGCCTTCATCTACCTCTTCCTGGCGTTCGCCGTCGCCTCCAAGCGAGTGGTGATCCACCCCAAGGTCGCCACTGTCTCCCTGGGGTTTGTCGTCGTCTTCGCGTCGCTGTTCGGCTGCGGCACGATGGTGGCCATTGCTGCCGCAATCACCAACATCCTCGCCTGCCATATCCTGCCGGGCACCGAGGAGGGGCGGCCAGCGCTGTGGGCAACCGCCTACAATGCCGCCAGCTTGGGCATGGCCGCCTTGGCTGCGGGCTTGGCGTATGACCGCCTGATGCCTCCCGCGGGACAGAACGCCTACCTGGGTGTGCGCGTCGTCGCCGCGGCAGCCGCGGTGGCGGTGTACTACGCCGCCTCCATTGCCGCCGTCGGGCTCGCGTCAACCATCACCTTCCTGGAGCTGCCGCCCCGCCGTTGGTGGGCCGAGCTTCTGGCCATGGCGCCCATCTACTGCGCGGGCGGCGCGGCTGCTCTCGCCGTCGACGGTGGCGTTCGCCACTTCGGTCACTGGGTCTTCGTGCTGGCTCTCGGGGTCGGTTACCCGATCTACCGGTCCCAGGCCGAACAGGCCGCGAAACTGGCGGAGGAGTTGGCGCGCTCCGCGGAGCGTGACGCCTCCTACTTGGCAATCATCCAGGCCCTCTCGAACGCCATCGAGGCCAAGGATCACGGCACCCACGTCCATGTCCAACGGGTCCAGGACCTCGCTCGGGCCGTGGCCCGCCGGGTGGGCCTGCGGGGCGAAGAGCTCAAGGCCATCGAGTTCGGGGCGGTCCTGCACGACATCGGCAAGCTGGCCGTGCCCGATCGCATTCTGCGGAAACCGGGCCGGCTGACCGACCGGGAGTTCCGCTTGATCCAGGCCCACACGATCGCCGGGGAGGCGATCCTGCAACCGGTGACCTTGGTGCGCCATCATCACGAGAAACTGGACGGCACCGGGTACCCCGATGGCCTGCGCGGCGACGAGATCTCCCGCGGCGCTCGGGTCATGGCCGTCATTGACGTGTACGACGCCCTGGTCTCCGACCGCGCTTACCGGAAGGCCTGGACGGGCGAGCAGGCCCTCGAGCACCTGCGCGAGCAGTCGGGCGTGGCCTTCGACCGCGAGGTGGTCGAGGCGCTGGCAGAGGTGCTCGCCGCCGAGAGGGCGGACCAGTCGCCGCCGGAAGAGGCTGCACCTCACGTTCTGATCTCGGTGCTGGATCCCGAGGACGGCGAGGACACGGACGGCGAGGCCTCGGGAGCCCGTGCAACCGGCCGCGAGGGGCTCCGCCACGCGCTCCTGAGTGGCCTTGTGGAGGCGACGGCGGCCCGGGGTGATCTCCAGGCCTGCGTCGCCTGGGAGGTGAACCAGCGGAGCGGCGATCTGGAGGCCGTCGCTGCCAGGGGACCCTTGGCCCACCGGTTCGCCCAAGCGAGAGTTCCCGCCGGGACGGGACCCTCAGGCCAGGCCGCCGCCCGCGGCTGCGCGACGACCCTCGGAGACGCGGCCGACGACTTCGTCTGCTTCGCCCGCGGCGTCCCCGGCGATCTGGCCGCCTCCTCTGTTGCGGCCTTCCCGTTGGTCGGTTCCGACGGGGGCGTACTGGCCGTTCTCTCCCTCTACGCGTCGGCTCGCCCTGCCCTATCACCCCGACTGACGGCCGAGACCCGGACGGCCGTGGTCATCGTCGGTCGGCTGATGGAGGCCACTGGTGGCCCCGTGCCTGCTGAGACACCACACCCCATCGCCGCCTCTGTTGCCTGAGCCCGCCGCCCCACGAAGGGCAACCCCCCGCCCTCGTTGAAGCTCCCTCTGCCTTTTCGCAGTACCCGAACCAGGAGGTGACGAGCGTGGCGACGCTCCGGATCGTGGCCCTTGGTGTCGGTGCCGGGCTGCTCGCCCGGGTGGCCAGTCCACAGACGCCCGGGAACCTACTCCGCAACTCGGATTTCGAGCACCTGTTCCTGGTGGGCGGGGCAGCGGACGGTTGGCGTGCGGGAAGTGCACCGCCGGGCGTCGAGAACGCAGCCCGGCTGGGCGCCGGCATCGACGGCGGCATCTGCCATGTCATCTCGGCAGCCGATGCGGTCCCCATCAACTGGTACCAGTGCGCGCAGTCGCTGGGGGCCCTGCCACCCGGAGGACGTTTCACCCTTAGCGCCTACGTTCGCACCGAGAACGTCCGCGATGGCGCCGGAGCGTACCTGGGCGTCAACTACTTCGGTAGCCGCGGTGATCGTATCTCGTGGACGGACACCGCTCGCCGCCTGACGGGCACCACGGACTGGACCCGCCTCTCCCAGGCCTTCACCGTGCCGGGCGGCACGACCGAGGTGTCCCTCAACCTCGTACTGCACGGCCACGGCACGGCCTTCTTCGACCGCGCGCAGGTGGAGGTGGGCGACGAGGCGACCGCTTGGAGGGCCCGCGAGACACCCCTCGCCTCGGTGCCGCTGCCGCTGGAGGCCGCCTTCCGGCCCTCGACGAGGGGCAACGTGGCCCTCCTGCGGGACACAATCCCGGCGACCGGGGTCGGCTCTGACCCCGCCTACCTGCGGTCCCTCATCGAGCAGGCAGGCTACGGGTGCGCGTACCTGAACGCTGACTTGCTCGCCGACCCCTCGGTGCTCAGCGCGAGCCGATTCGACTTGCTCGTACTGCCTTACGGCGCCTCGTTCCCCGTCGCCGCGGCGGAGTCGGTGCTGGGCTTCTCCCGGGACGGCGGGTCGCTCTTCACCTTCGGAGGGTACCCGTTCGACCGGCTGCTCTACCGGCAGGACGGCGTGTGGAAGGACGTGGCGGACGTTACGCCCGACGAGACCAAGCTCACGCCGCTGTTCGACCTCTCGGCGGGCCCAGCGGGCTGGGTAACGAGCGGCCGCGAGGTGCCTCAGGCCCCCGCGCAGGCGGGCGACGGAAGACGGGGCCGATGCCTGAAGCTGGCCACCGACTCGCTCGCTGGGTGGGTGTCGGCGTCCTCGCCTCGGGTCGAGAGCTCGGTCGCGCAGTCTCGGGTGACCGCCTTCCACGCTCGCGCCGACCAGGACGACGTGACGCTGGCCTTCGAGTGGGACGAGAAGGACGGTTCCCGCTGGCGTTCCAAGGTGAAGCTGACGCGCGAATGGCGGCTGTACGCCATCGCTCACGCGGAGCTTGAGTACTGGCCCGACAACCCGTCGAAGGGACGGGGCCACCCGGGCGACCGCTTCCATCCCGAGAACGCAGCATGGCTGTCCTTCGGGCTGACCCAGGAGTTCCTCAAGGGCGGCGAGCCGTACGCGGTCTACATCGATGACGTCCTGATCGGCGACGACCCCTTCCCGGCCTACCGCAACGTGTGGCTGAACTCCCGCTACGGTGGCGTGAACCCGGCCACCTTCCTCGAGCCGTCACCGGCGGCCATCTCGATCTGCGACCCCTCCGCGCCGCTGACCGACGTAGCCCGCCTCGCGGCTTCCCCTGACCAGACGGTGCTTCCGGCGGACTGGGGGACGACCGGGAGCGCGAGTGGCTTCTCCGCCACCGGACAGACTGCCCAGGGCCGAGCGGGGGCTCCGCTGAAGGCTCGGTGGATTCCGGTCGTCGATTGCCTCGACCGCTATGGTCGTCTGCGCGGGACCGCCCTCGCGGTCATGCACAACTTCGCCGGCGAGTACGCGGGGTCAAGCTGGGCCTACTCGGCCATCGCCGACCGGGACCTCTTCCCCAAGGGCGATGCCGCTGGGGCTGACCTCTTCCGAGGGGTCCTTGACCGCGTGATGAGCGGGGCATTCCTGTTCAATGGACAAGGTGAGACCCGATGCATCCGGCGAGGCGAGAAGACGGTTTTCCCCGTGTGTGTCGGCAACCTGGCTCGCGCGGAGCGGGAGGTCTCTATCCGGCTCGCGATCCACTCCGGCGACCGGGTCATCGCGGAGCAGGTCCGCAACTTGCGTCTTCCCGCCCGGCGCGCTGAGCCCCTCCGGTTTGACTGGGAGGTGCCGCGCGATGCGCCGGCCGGGCTGTTGGTACTGCGCTGGGAGTTGCTGGAGGGCGCGCGGGTCCTCGACCGGCTCGAGGCCGGGGTCGTCGTCTGGGACGCGGAGCAGCTCGGCCAGGGCCCGAAGCTGTCCTACCGCGAGTGCTACTTCTCTCGGGGCCACGGTCCGGAGTTCCTGCTCGGCACGCAGGTCTACTGGGGCAACGCCACAGTCACGGGCACCGACCCGCTCCGATGGGACAGGCAGTTCGCGGAGATGGCCGACAACGGCATCCACATCGCCCGCAGCTTCATGTCGATGCCGTGGATGAACGAGCCCGAGGGGGAGGCGGCGTGGCGGCCGCGCGACGCCATGGTCCAGCTCGCTCAAGCGCACGGGATCGCGCTCTTCTACTCGGGCGTTTCGTGGCCCACGACCGACCCGTCCGAGGTGACTCAGCGCGCGAAGGTGGCGACCGAGGCCGCTCGGCGCTACGAGGCGGTCCCCGGCTGGTTCGTCGACATCGTGAACGAACCCAGTCTCCGCATCGGCGAGCGTGAGGCAGATGCGGTCGAGTTCCGCGAGTACCTCAAGGATCGCTACCCCAGCTTCGACGCCCTCCGTGCCGCCTGGGGGGACGAGCTGACGGAGACGTCGTTCGACGAGATCCGGATCGCGCCGATGGAGGGCGGTTGGACCAGCGTGAGGGCTATCGACACGAACCGCTTCATGTCATATGCAATGCGTCGCTGGACCGCCGAGACGGCGCGGGCCGCCCACGCTGGCGACCCGGCGCGCCTCGTCTCGGTCGGCCACCTGCAGGGCTTCGGCGACACCCAGACCATGTGGGACCCGATCGAGGCCTCGTACGACATGGACTTCGCGAACCGCCACTACTACGGGCCTCCTCTGGGCTACGGCCCCGAGCTCGCGCAGACCGACCTGCGCACGCTCGGCAAGGCGCCGAGCACCGGCGAGTTTGGCGGCACGAGCCACCCGGGCCTCACCACCCACGGCGTGTACGCCCCCGAGGAGACGATCAACTGGAACTACGCCTACCTCGTACATACGTGCTTCGGGCTCGGCGGCGCGTTCGCCTCGAACTGGCACTGGCAGGACCCGATCGAAGACATCTTCCCCTGCGGGGTGCTCCTCGCCGATGGGGTGCCGCGGCCTCGCTTCTACACCTACCGCAACCTCGGCTTTCTCTTCCGCCAGATTCGCCCGCGGTACGACCCGCCCGAGTTGTTCCTCGTCATCCCCACCTCCCATCGGTTCGGGATGTCCAAGGCGGCGGTCGAGGCCGCGATGAACCGCGGCCTCGCCGCGCTCATCTCGCTGCATGTGACCTTTTGCACCGTCGCCGAGGAGAACCTGGCGTCGCTTCCGCCGGCCGCCAAGGCGCTCGTGTGGCCGGTGCCCTTCTGTCCCGACGACGCTGCATACCGGGCCGTGCTGGCCTTCGTGCGGAAGGGAGGCGCGCTGTACCTCTCGGGTGACGTGTCGTACGACCCGCTCCGGCGGCGAAGCCGGGCGGCTCGCCTTCCGGAGTTGTGCGGGGTCGAGTACGTCTCGGAGCGCTACCCGAACATCGCCTATGCACCAGACTCCGCCGGGATCATCGGGGAGGCGAACGCAGCGCTCGCCGCTGCCCTGCGCGAGGCGAAGGCTACCAGCCCCTGCGTTGTCGTGCGCCCGACCTCCGCCCGGGTACTCGCAACAGCAGGCGACGCGCCGCTCGCGACCCTCACCAAGGTGGGGGAGGGGAAGGTGCTGTACGTCACTGATCCCGTCGAGCTGCACGCGGAGCCGACCGCGATTCTGGCTGCCTTCCTCCAGGAGGCCGGCGTCCGCCGCCACGCTATCGACCCGGACCTCCCCGCGATCCACTCGCATCGCGTTCCCGGCGAGAAGGGAGCGATGGCCCAGGTGCTCTTCAACCTCACCGATCAGGTGCAGCGGGTCCCCATCTCCGACCTGCCGGCCAGACTCGAGCTGGAGCTACCGCCCAAGTGGGGAGGCGCCGCGATCTTCTCGGGAAGCGGGGCGCTCGTGGCCCTTGAAGCGCGCGCGGCGAAGGTGGACGGGCGGCCGCTCCTGGCCGCCGACTCGTCGGTCTGCCTGATCTCGCTCACCGGCGAGGACCTGCGCCAGTCGCACGGCCTGCTGATCCTGCCCTCCGGCCCGGGCGAGGTGCGACTGGATCGCCAACTCGGCGACGGTTGGTCCGCCTCGGTGGGAGAGGTGCGCGGCGGCCGTTGGGCGCAGTATGAGAAGCTCAAGCTGGCCGGCGGTCGTCTGAGGCTCGACGGCGCGATGGGCCAGTCGTTGATCCTGCTTGCGCCGGAGGCTGACCTGGCGCAGCTCGGGGGGCATCTCGTAGCCGACGACCTGTGATGGCGCAGACGCCCCTGCCCACGTGAGGGAAACAACATGAGATGCGTTCGGGCTACGCTCCTGATGGAGGTTCTTGTGATGGCCGCACTCCCGCGCGTCCACGCTGTAGCCGTTGCGCCAGACGAGATGTGGTCCGCGCATCGGTGGGTCTCTGCCAAGCTCCTGAACACAGCGGACGTTCCGCTCCCGGACACGCGCCTCACCGTCGTAGCCAACTACGCGCCGGTCCAGAAGAACGGTCGCGGCGGCCGGCCGCTCCGGATGGCCGGCCATGAGTACTGGCAGGGCCTGTACTGCCATGCCTCGAGCAGGATCATCGTGCACCTCCCCGAGGGCGCGCGACGGCTCGATGCCCTCGTCGGTGTGGACAGCAACGAGCAGACCTCCGGCGGCCGCGGCAGCGTGGTGTTCTCCGTTGAGGCCGGCGGCAAGGAGTTGTTCCGTTCAGCGCTGCTGCGGGAAGGGATGCCGGTTGTCTCGGTGAGTGTAGACCTCGGCGGGGCCAGCCAGGTCGTCCTGGCGATCAGCGATGGAGGCGATGGCATCTCATGCGACCAGTCGGACTGGGCTCAGGCGAGGGTGACGTTGGCCAATGGCGACGTCCTGTGGCTCGGTGACATGGCGATGGAGGACGCGCAGCTCCCCGCCTACACTGCCGAGCTACCCTTCTCGTTCACCTATGGCGGACGTCCCTTCGCCGAGCTCTGCAAGTCCTGGCCTACCGAGCGGGAGACAAGGGAGCTGGACGGCAACCGAACGGAGCATACGATCACCTGCACCGATCCGCAGACGGGCCTTGTCGTGCGCTGCGTGGCTGTCGAGTATCGCGACTTCCCGGTCGTGGAGTGGACGCTTCACCTGAGGAACTCGGGCGCGGAGGACACACCCGTGATTGCCGACCTACAGGTGCTCGACACGGTGCTTCAGCACTATGCCTGGCCGGACCCGGCCGCAGCCGACTTCGCCCTGCACCACTTCACCGGCAGCATCTGCGCGCCCACCGACTACGAGCCACACGTCACCAGGCTGCCGGCCAAGGCCGAAGCCCGGATCACCGCGGCCGGCGGCCGGCCCACCAACGGCGACCTCTGCTACTTCAACGTGGAGTGGCCGGGCGAGGGGCTGATCCTCGGGATCGGCTGGCCAGGGCAGTGGGCGGCGCAGTTCACGCGCGACGACGCGACGGGGCTGCGCGTCCGCATTGGGCAGGAGCTGACGCACTTCCGTCTGCATCCCGGCGAGGAGGTGCGGTCGCCGCTCGTTGCGCTGCTCTTCTGGAAGGGCGACCGCGTGCGGGCCCAGAACCTCTGGCGCCGCTGGATGATCGCCCACAGCCTCCCCCGCCGCCACGGGCAGCTCCCGCCCTGTCCGCTCTACGCCATTACCAACACCCACCTCTACGACTACGTGAAGACCGACGAGGGGAACCAGAAGCTCTTCATCGACCGCCTGGTGGAGGAGGGCATCAAGCCTGACTACTGGTGGATCGACGCCGGGTGGTACACCAATGATGGCGGTTGGCCCAACACCGGCACCTGGGAACCGGATCCGAAGCGTTACCCGAATGGGCTGCGAGCGGTGGCCGATCACGCGCGGGCCAAGGGCGTGAAGCTACTCGTCTGGTTCGAGCCGGAGCGGGTCACGCCGGGCACCTGGCTCTACCAGAACCACCCCGAGTGGCTCCTCGGCGCCGAGGGCGGCACGAAGCTCCTCAACCTCGGGACCCCCGAGGCGAGGCAGTGGCTCGTCGACCACCTCGATCGCCTCTTCACCGAGCAGGGCATCGACCTCTTCCGCAGCGACTTCAATATCGATCCCCTGCCCTTCTGGCGCGCGAACGACCCCGAGGACCGACAGGGGATCACCGAGATTCGGTACGTGGAGGGCTACCTGGCCTACTGGGATGAGTTGCTCCGTCGGCATCCCGATCTCATCATCGACTCCTGCTCCAGCGGCGGCCGTCGCAACGACCTCGAGACCCTTCGCCGCGCCCTGCCCTTTCTCCGCAGCGACTACCAGTTCGAGCCGGCCAGTCAGCAGTGCCACAGCTACGGCATCGCCTCCTGGATGCCCTACTATGGCACCGGCGACATGTCCACCGACCCCTACGAGCTTCGCAGCCAGTTCTGCCCCCAGTTCACCGGCGGCTGGGACATGCGCCGCCGCGACCTCGACTATGCGTTCATCCGCCGGATGGTCGCTGAGTACCGGGGCATTGCCCGCTACCTGATGGGCGACTACTACCCTCTCACCGGCTACACCCTGGCGAACGACGTGTGGATGGCGTGGCAGTTTGACCGGCCCGACCTCGGCGGGGGAGTGGTGCAGGCCTTCCGACGCGCCGACAGCATCTACGAGTCCGCTCGGCTGCGCCTGCGGGGCCTCGACCCGGGGGCACGCTACGAGCTGACGAACCTCGACGGGGGGCCGCCGCAGGTGCTGGGCGGCGGCGAGCTGATGGACCAAGGGCTCCCGCTTACGCTGGCAAGACGCCCGCAGGCGGCAACCATCATGTACCGCCAGGTCGGGGGCGGGAAGTAGACGGCGATGGCCTGGCCACGGCGAGCGTCCGTTCCCATCACCGCCCCGCCGCCATCACCGCCTGCACCTGGAATCGATGCCCGGTGCTCTGCTCCGCCTTCTCCTCGAGGACCCGGATGCGGAGCGTGTGCTTGCCGGGCGCGAGGTCGCGGGCGACGAGCGCCCAGGCCGCGTACCCGCCCCAGTCCGCCTCGAACCACCCTGGGAGCTTGACGGGCGGGTGGTCGTCGACCTGTGCCTCCGCCATGCCCATGTCCCGCTTGATGCGCCAGTAGACCACGCTGATGGCGGTGCCCTCCACCTCGAACTCCAGCGCGGCGCCCGGGGCCTCGGCCTCCCAGCACTTCCCGAAGGGCCACGCCTCGGCGGTCTTCCACCCCTGGTTCGTTGTCGGGGTGATGGTATCGGCGTTGAAGAAGGTCGCGTGCTCGAAGACGTCGCTGATGAGCGGCGCAGGCAGCGACGAGACCGCCGGGAGGTCGGCGTCGGGCGGCAGCTTCGCCAGGACCGTGTCAAGGACCGCGGTCACGAAGTCCGCGCAGTACCGGTGTCCCCGGTCGTTGGGATGGACTTCATCGGCCTCCACGTCCTCCCACTTCATCCGGGCCGCCTGGATCTCCGGCCAGAGCGCGTCGCGGAAGCTCACCATCGGCAACCCGTAGTGCAGGCCCAACTTCGAGTGCCACTCCTGGGCGTTGGCGCCGGCCTTGTTCATGGTGAAGAGGAGCATCATGGCCGGGTGGTTCGGTTGACTCAACACCTGCCGCACGAGCCCCTCGAGCGTCTCCGCTGCCAGTTGGTCGTTGCCGTCGTTGACCGCGAACTCCGCGACCACGAAGTCCGGCTTGTGGGAAAGGAGATGCGCGGCGGCCCGGTGAGCGGCAATGTTGGACCCGGTGGCCCCAATGCCGGCGTTCACGAACTGGACGGTCGCCGCCGGGAAGCGCTCGCGCCACCATTGGGCCACCAGGTTCCCCCAGCGGTTCTCCTCGCGACTCGCGGCCGCACCCGCGGTGATCGACCCGCCGATGACGCCGACTACCACCGTCTCCCCGCTCCTCGCCTTCGCCAGAGAGTGCTGCAGGCGAGCCGTATCACCCAAGTTGACGAGCGACCGAGTGAAGATCGCCTTCTCATCTTGCCCCCACGCACGACTGCCGCCGATGAGCGCAACAGCAAGCAATAGCTTCACCGAATCCTCCAGTCCGGCTGACGCGAATCATCAGTCGCGGCGCTGCTCACTTGGCCGTCAGCCGGTACTCGTACATCCCGTATCCTACCTCGCGGCAGGCCGCAATCGTCTCCGGGTAGGGCGTGTCGACGATGTCCAGGAAGCCGATCTGGTAGTTCTCCTCGTCCAGCGGGCGACCGGTCGTCGGCTCGTCGATGTACTTGAACCAGTGGCACCCGACGAACTGCGGATGACGGAGACAGCCCTGCACATAGCCCTTGTAGGCGGCGGCTCTTGCCGCCTGGTCGGCGACCGGGACCAGCCCCGTATGGAACATGCCGCGGTCGAGCGCACCGAAGTGGAACTCGCCGATGATCAGCGGGACGTCCGCCTCGACAGGCAGCCTGAAGTCCGCCACCGAGCGCCGGTAGAGGTTGTAGCTCACCACGTCGCAGGTCCTCGCTGCCGCGGCGACGGCGACCGGGTTGGCCCAGGCGAACCGGCACCCCAGGTACAGCCCCTCCGGCGATACCGCCCTCAGGGCTTTGCGGATGGTCTCGAAGTACCGTTCCGCCGTCTTCTTCGAGAACGCGATCAGGTCGTCATGCGCCTTCTGCCGATCCGGCAGCTCCTGGCTCTGCAGCAGGGCCTCCCATGACGCGTGCTGCGCGCCCCACTGTGCGTTGAGCTGGTCGATGGTGCCGTACTTCGCCTTGAGGTCCACGGCGAACACGCGCTTGGCCGACTGCTCCGCGGGGGAGGCCAGGGCGCCCAGCCCGAGCGAGAGCTCATCGCCCCAGGCGATCTCGTTGTCCACGAAGTAGCCGATGCACCAGGGGTCGTTGGCCGTCGTCCCCTTCTGCTGTGCCATGGCGCTCCGGACCGACTCGGCGAAGCTCGGGTCGAACACGTCCCGGAACTTGCCCCAGTACCCCTGGCTCCCCTCCAGCAACTTCCCCCCGAAGTACACTGTCGCGACGTAGGGTGTCTTGTGCTGAGAGGTGATGCGCCAGTCGGACCAGTTGCCGATCGTGTTCAGGCCCCAGCTCCGCAGCCGCCGATGGGCCATCTCGCCGCACGCGGTCTGCCACTCCGGTCCGTACTTGCGGAACGCGTTGGCGCCCCCGAAATCGAAGCAGTTCACGGTCTTCCCGGCGTAGTGGCCGTGCAGAGCCCGACCGGTGGAGTAGAACCCCTCGTACTCCGAGTCCCGGGGCGGAAGCCACTTGAACCAACTCTCGCGCTCATCGAGGGGCGTCGCGCCCTCCCACAGGTTCACGCAGTCGATGCCCTGGGAGAAGAACAGCCGTCCCTCCGGATCGACCAGCCACCACTTGCCCTCGTACTTCTCCACGCGGAACCGCCCCGTCGCCTTGAGCTGCGGCCCGCCCGCCCAGCCGCCGTACTGGTCCCAGTCGGGCGGCCCGGGATGCTGCTCAAGGTCCTTCGCCTCCTCCGCTCGGCGTGACGCAAGATCGCTCAGCGAGTGGGTCTTCCCCGGCCAGTCGCGGTGGGTGAACTGGCCGAACTCGTCGATGAAGGGGAGGAACGGGCCGGCCGGCCCTTGCTCCGGCGTGCGGGCGCCGCCCACGCGGATGTTGTCGATCTCGAAGATGCGGTCTTCTCGTGGTCGGGGCACGAACACGAGGAGCCCGATGACGTTGGCCGCGTCGAACGTCTGCGGGTATCCGCGCATACCGAACAGCTTGACCGGCTCCCCTTGCGGCCCGACCGGCCCGACCGGCAGGTCCACCCGCAGCACGCCCTTGGCCTTGGGCTTCAGCACGATGTGGTCGGTCACGCAGTGCTGGATGCCGTCCGCGCCGGGGTTGTCGACCCGGCAGCACACGTCCACCTCATTGTCGCCGACGTTGCTGACATCCAGCGCCACGTACTCGTATTTCGAGAGGTCCCAGTGTCCCTGCGGCGCCGGCAGCGTGATGCCCGGCCATTCCTGCGCGTGGCCGGTCGCCATCTGCAGGGCCGACCCCTGGTCGGCCTTCACCTCCGAGACCTTGACATCCCGCGCCTCGACCTTCGCGAAGTCGAAGCTCTCGTCGAAGCCGAAGAGGACTTCGTCGGCTCGTCCCTCGGCGCCCAGGGCTAGGGCCAGGCAGACGCCGAGGCCCGCGGCGAGGCTCTGCCAGGGGAGAGGTGGGCAGGGCATGGCGCATCCTCCTCAGTCACGTGGGGTCTCGGTCACGAACCCGCCGCTGCCTATTCGGTGTCGTGCGGAAGTGTCCTCTCTCGCAGGGGATGGACGTGCTGCCAGCGAAACGAGGCGGGAACCACGGGGGAAGGCATGCTCACCAGGGAGAGAACGGAAGACCCTCGACCGCCTGTGGCGGCAGCGCCATCCTCTGATCGCCTCACTTGCCTCGCGCTGCTGCTCCTCGCGGTCCCCGTTGCCATGGCAGCATCCGCCTCTGCCCTCCGCCTGGAATGCGAGGAGTTCTCCGGCCTCTGGCGGACGCAGACGAACATCTCCGGCTACTCCGGGCGCGGCTTCGTCGTGTCTAACGCGGATGGCGTCGCGAAGACGGCCATGACGCGCACCGTGGACATCCCGGCTGTGGGCTGCTACCTCGTCTGGGCACGAGGCTACGAGGGAGACGGCCTCGACCGTCGCTGGCGGGTGCAGGTGGGCGAGGCGCTGCTCGATGAGACTCACACCAGCCGTAAGGCCACCGGCTGGTCGTGGCAGCGCTGCGGCCAGGTCGACCTCCGCGCCGGTGACGTCGAGATTCGTCTCATCGATGCCGGCGATTCCTTCGAGGTAGCTGATGCCATCATGTTGACGACCGACCCGAACCTCGCCCCGACCGTTGAGGAAGGCCGCTGGCGTGTGCTCGACGAGGCCGACGCGAAGACGATGGTCTTCCGCGAGATCATGGCCCGCACGCGCGCCTACGCCGCCGCCATGCCCGTCTGCAGGTCGCTCGATGGATGGCGGCAGCGGGCGGCGTGGCTCCGGCCCCGCGTGATGCGGGCTCTGGGCCTAGATCCGCTGCCTGAGCGCACGCCGCTCAACGTGCGAATCCTCGGCGAGACGCAGCTCGATGGCTACCGCATCCAGGGTCTGACCTTCGAGAGCCGCCCTGGGCTCCTCGTCACCGCTAACGTGTACGTCCCCTCCGGCCCCGGCCCGTTCCCACTCGTCCTCTGCCCGGTCGGCCACTTTGCCCGCGGGAAGAACGAGCCCACCCCCGCCGCCCGCAGCCACGGCCTGGCGAAGCTCGGCTACATCACCATTACCTACGACCCCTTCGGCCAGGAGGAGCGGGCGATCCCTGGCAACGAGCATACCGAGCACTGGCGCCTGATCCTCACCGGCCACACGAACATGAGCATCATGGTCTGGGATACCGTCCGCGCCCTCGACTACATGCTCACCCGACCGGACGTGGACGGCTCGCGCATCGCCTGCACCGGCGCCTCCGGTGGCGGGCTGAACACGCTGTACTTCTCGGTGGCGGACCACCGTCTTGGTGTCGCGGTGCCCGTCGTCTACATCACCCAGTGGTCCGACTTCCTCGGCACCGGCGCCGAGCATTGCCCGTGCTCACACGTGCCAGGCTTGGGCGCCTTTGCCGACATGGGAGAGATGACGGCGCTCTTCGCGCCCAAGCCGCAGATGTACATCAACGCGAAGGCCGACCCGCAGTTCACGACCGCCGGGGCTCAGCACGCCGAAGCCCAGGCCCGGGTGGTCTACGACCTCTTCGGCGCGGACGACCGGCTGGTTCTGAAGTGCTTCGAGGGCGACCATGACTACAGCCGCCCGATGCGCGAGTCCCTCTACGGCTTCGTGGCTCAGCACCTCCTCGGCCAGGACGATGGCCGCCCCATCCCCGAGCCGGCCTTCACACCGGAGCCGCCCGAGAGCGAGTGGTGCTTCCCCAGCGGCAAGATCCCGGCCACGACGAAGACCGTCCGCCAGTTCGCTCTAGAATGGGCCGAGGCGGCGATAGCACGCCTGCCCACGCCGAAGGGCTTCGATGCCGCGGGGTGCCGGAAGGCCCTCGTGTCGATCGTGCACCCGCCCAGCGACACGACCCCGCGGTTGGCTCCCTGCGGGAGCTTCTCGGTCAATGGCTTCGTCGTGCGGAGGCTGAAGCTGGAAGCGCAGCCGGGGATCACGCTCCCCGCTCTCTTCGCCGCGGCGGAGCCGAGGGCACCGGTCGTCGTCATTGCTGACGGTTCCCCTGATCCCTCCAGTGCTGAGCCCTTGCTGCGGGCGGCCCGCGAGGCGGGACTCGCGGCCCTCTACGTCTCGCCGCGCGGCACCGGCGAGACAGCCTGGGACGAGCACGTCATCTGCACGGACAACGTGCTCCTCGGCGACTCCATCCTGGGCCAGCGCGCCTTCGACCTGGCTCAGGCGGCTCGCGCGTTGCAGGCCGAGCCAGGCATGGAGCACACGGACATCGGCCTTCTCGCCCTCGGTCCCGAGGCCGGGCTCTACGGCCTCTTCGCCCAGGCCCTGTGGTCGCCGCAGCCGTACATGGCCGCGGCGGTCGGGCCGGTGATGGGCAGCTATCGTGAGGCCTTTGGGCCCGGCATCCCGATGGCGGCCTACGTGAACCGCATCCTGGAGGTGGCGGACATCCCGCAGGTCGTGGCGCTGGCGTCTGGGCGACCCCTGAGGATCGCCTTCGCGCACGACGACTACAGCCGTCGCCGCCCGGAGTGGGCTGACTACGCCGCTGAGACAGCCTTGGTCGTCGGGGAGCTGTCGGTGGAGGAGGGCCTGTCGTTCCTGGAGGATGAGCTAACCAGGACGGAGTAGCCCGGCCGAGCCAGCGGCAGACACTCCGCCTCGGGCCGCCCATGAAGTGCCGCTGCGCCGGAGGATGACGAAGTGAACGTTGCCCACGCCCCGATGCTCGCCGGGCTTCTTGGCCCCGGCGGCGATGGGATCGCCCGCTCGATTGGGGCAGCATCTCACTTCCTTCGGTCGCACGACGCGCCGTCGCTCCTCTCCCGCGTTGGCGAGA
>Ga0315280_10006311_pt1 | contig 16431 bp, 17 predicted proteins | sample YL17G06_40_MG_FD_203697 | JGI IMG/M metagenome (GOLD analysis project Ga0315280, IMG submission 203697) | Sediment microbial communities from Yellowstone Lake, YNP, Wyoming, USA - YL17G06_40 | ecosystem: Environmental > Aquatic > Freshwater > Lake > Sediment | place: USA: Wyoming | collected...
ATGAATCATGATCATCCCTGCTCAGAAGTGATATCGCTTTTCCTGATTTTCCTGCTCTGGCTGTTCTACCTATTCTGTTAGTGTAGTCCTCTGCGTTCTTTGGTATGTTGTAGTTGAAAATATGAGTTACGTCTTTTATATCCAATCCTCTTGCAGCCACATCTGTTGCAACTAAGATTTCTGTTATTCCCTTATGAAAATTTTCCATTACATTTTCTCTTCTTTGTTGCGATAAGCCTCCGTGCAACTCGGTGGCATTTATACCGTTGTACTGAAGATTTTTGGCAACAGCGCTAGCAGCTCTCCTAGAATTGCAGAAGATTATTGCAAGCTTTGGATTCTCTTGGTTGATTAAGTGGACGAGCAATGAAAATTTCATTTTGTGATCAACATCACAGTAATATTGCCTTAGAACATTCTCCTGCACCTTGATTTGCGTTTTGATTTTTTTCGCATTTCTTGTAAATTTCTCTCTCATTTCAATCAAACTGTTTGACATAGTTGCGCTGAACAGAAGTGTCTGTCTGTTTTCTGGAATGTTCCGCTCTATTGCCTCTATATCTTCGATAAAGCCCATGCCAATCATCCTGTCTGCCTCATCCAGGACAAAAATTTTCAGGTTAGTGGAATCCAAAGTCCCTCGTCTCATATGATCGAGAACTCTGCCAGGTGTACCAACAACAATCTCGGCCTTTCTCAATCCATGTATTTGGGGCTCCATCGAAACTCCCCCGTAGATCGTTTGTATGTAAAGTCCTTTGAAACGTGAAAATTTTGTAATCTCGCTTGCTATTTGTATCGATAGCTCTCTCGTAGGTGCCAAAATAAGTGCTTGAGTTTTCTTGCCTTTCACAACTTTTTCTACCAAAGGTATTCCAAAAGCTGCTGTTTTTCCTGAACCTGTCTCAGATTGGCCGATGACATCATAACCTTGCTTGATAAGTGGTATAGTTTCTAACTGAATCCTAGTAGGTTTTTCGAACCCGATGGCGCTCAACGAATCTGATACGCTCTTCTCAATATCCATATCTTCAAATTTCATAATACTTCCTCTCTTATTTTCCAAAGCCACAAAAAAATAGAATTAGCACATTCGTCTAACGCTATTTGTCACAACTTTGTACTCTGATAAGACGTAGAGGTAAGTACTTAAACCTTCCTATACACTCGGCTTTGTTTAACAAGTAGTCCCTGTTTAAAAAGTCGGAATCGTGTTTAAAAAGTACTTTGTTAAAAGGCTTTGCACATAAATTCGGTTTCGCACGGCTTTGCTCCCAAACCTCTATTTTTCACCGACTTTAGGAGCAAAAGTAGGACTTTAGGAGCAGGCATGACTTCAAGAGCAAAGCCATATACTCCGAAAAGCCTTATAAATAGGTGATAAGGTTTCGTCTTGAATTTTTGGGTGGGGAACCAATCGAGTCCAGATATGCCGTGTACGATAGGAAGCAGACGCGCGTAGGAAGTGTACTAGACGTCTTCGGGCCTGTCAGCAACCCTACCTAGCTATAAAGCCCGCCCAAAGCATGACCCACGAAGACCTAGCTGCGCTGGTCGGAAAGGACCTGTATATTATAGGGGAGAGACATGGAAGAAAAGCTGGAAAAGAGGCGCACGTGCCCGGAATGCGGGAGCGCAAAGCTCGTTCGAGACTATGGGCGGGCGGAGCTGGTGTGCGCTGGCTGCGGTTTTGTCATCACCGAGAAGATCATGGATATGGGGCCTGAGTGGAGGGCCTTCGACCAAGAGCAGCGCGAGCGCCGGGGCAGGACAGGGGCCCCGATGACGTATACAATTCACGACAAGGGCCTCTCCACTATGATAGATTGGAGGGATAAAGACAGCCATGGGAAAAGCCTGACGCCCAAGAAAAGGGCACAGATCTATCGCCTCCGTAAGTGGCAGCGCAGGATAAGGGTCTCGGACGCCACCGAGCGGAACTTGGCATTTGCGCTTTCCGAGCTCGACCGGATGGCATCACAACTAGGGCTTCCCAGGAACGTTCGAGAGGCTGCGGCGGTGATCTACAGGCGGGCGGTGGAGGAAAGACTCATCCGCGGCCGATCGATTGAGGGAGTGGCTGCTGCAGCACTTTATGCCGCCTGCAGGGAGTGTAAGGTACCGAGAACTCTGGACGAGATAGCAGATATCTCGCGAGTTGGCAAGAAGGAGATCGGGCGGAGCTATCGCTTCATCGCCCGGGAGCTGCTCATCCATCTCCGACCTACAAGCCCGATAGACTACGTCCCAAGGTTCGGGAGCGAGCTTGGGCTGAGTGGCGAGGTCCAGTCCAAGGCAATCGAGCTGCTTAAGGAGGCGGGCAAGAAGGGCCTGACATCTGGGCGGGGGCCGACAGGGGTAGCTGCGGCTGCGATCTACATAGCCAGCGTGCTCCAGGGCGAGCGGAGGACCCAGCGGGATGTGGCAGATGTGGCGCGGGTTACAGAAGTTACGGTGAGGAATCGCTACAAGGAACTTTGCGTGAAGCTAGGGCTAGATGTTGAACTTTAGAGCCAGTCCTAAGCGGTTGAAGCGGATAGATATAACAACGCGAATCTGCAGGTGTTTTCGTAAGAGTTAGGTCTCCCAAGGGCGGCGCGCAAAGGGAGATGGAGAATAGTTTCACAAGCGTCTTGAAGGGGTCACCCGCAAGTTTTAAACGCGGGCTGGTCGGCCGGCGATCTTGACACTCCAGTCTTCCGGTTGATCGCGCACTTCCAACAAGTGCTTTTGGCCGGCCCGCGATCGATCGTCATTTTCGGCATTAAGTGGTATAACGGGAATTAATCCTCACGTAGTCGTAGGTCAAGTCGCATCCCCACGCGGTCGCAGAGAATTTGCCGGCCGCAAGGTCGACGTGAATTTCGATCTCCTGACTTCTCATTATGTCACGAGCTCGATCTAGTGCCCTCTTTGACTTCGGTTTACACCTCTCGATTAGGTTAACCCTTCCGCGGTCGCTCGCGAACTCCAAGCTTATCTTGGACGGATCGAAGGACGCGCCGGAATACCCGAGCGCAGCGACCACACGGCCCCAGTTTGGATCCCTCCCAAAGACGGCGGCCTTGACGAGGTTGGAACCAGCCACAGCCAGCGCCGCCTGACGGGCATCCTGCTCGTTGCGCGCATTCTTCACCTGCACCTCGATCAGATGGCTCGACCCCTCCCCATCCCTCGCTATCATGCGAGCCAGCTCGGTGAGCACGTAATCCAAGCCGGCCTGAAACATTCGATCTGGATGCCTGAGTGTCATCGGACGATTTTTTGCCCGTCCATTTGCCATGAGTAATACTGTGTCGTTGGTGCTGGTGTCGCCGTCCACGGTGATCATGTTGAAGCTCCGTTGGAGGGAGTTGTCGAGCGCATCCCGAAGGACAGCTGGGCTGGCGGCAGCGTCGGTTACTACTAACGCAAACATTGTTGCGACATTCATCCTCGGCCTGATCATGCCGGCGCCCTTAGCAATGCCAGCTATGGTGACAGTCGTACCGTCCTCGAGGTCAACCCGTACGGCGGCCTCCTTCGGAAAGGTGTCCGTAGTCATTACGGCCTTCGCAGCATTGAGGCTCGCCTCTCGGGAGTTCGAGAGCTCAGATGCGGCTGCCCTGATGCCAGTTTCAATCCTGCGCATAGGGAGGTGCGACCCAATTAGGCCAGTCGATGCGACGGCAATATCGTCCGAGCGCAGCTTCAAAAGCCTAGCTGTTAGGCGGGCCATCCGTCGCGCATCGCGTATGCCCTGCTTGCCTGTGTATGCGTTCGCGCAGCCGCTGTTCGCTACTATCGCCGCAAGTTTGCCATTCTTTAGGTGCTCGATGGTGACATAGAGCGGGGCGCCCTTGACTAAATTAGTCGTGAATGAACCGGCCGCGGGCATGGGGCCATCCTCGCCAACTAAAAGCATGACATCTAGACCGCGCCGTTTGATGCCCGCCCTGACTCCGGCAGTCAAAAAACCAGGTACTGTCGTCAGTCCGCCCTCGAGCACGGTGATCATGACTTCACCTATGGACGTACGGGAGGAACTTTCAGACCTCTCGTCTCGTCGATGCCGAACATCAAGTTCATATTTTGGATCGCCTGCCCGGAGGCGCCCTTGACGAGGTTATCGATCGTCGAAACCACGACTAATCTTTTCGTCGCAGCGGCGGGTTCCAAGCTTATGTCGCAGTAGTTCGAGCCGACGATGAAATTTATCTGCGGGAGGTCATCGAGCACGCGCACGAATGGCTCGCCACTATAGAAGTCGCGGTAGAGTTTGAGCAGGGCATCCTTCGACATGGACTTTCGCATGAAAACATGTGCCGTGCTTAGGATTCCCCTGGTGATTGGGATCAGATGGGGCGTGAAGTGAGCCTTGACCTCTCGACCAGCTAGCTTGCTCAGCTCTTGGTCGATTTCTGGGCCATGGCGGTGGGTGGTCGCGGCATAGGCGCGCATGCTTGCACCGCAGGTCGGGTGGTGGGTGATATCGCTCGGCGCGGCTCCAGCTCCAGAAGTGCCACTCTTTGCATCAATGACGATGTGTTCAAGGTCGATCAGATGTTCCTTTACCAGAGGTGCCAAGCTCAAGATCGCGGCGGTGGGATAGCAGCCAGGATTTGCTACGAGTTTGGCCTTTTTTATCTTCGCGCGGTAGAGCTCGGGCAACCCGTAGACGGCCTTTAGATGCGGGCTCTCGTGCTTGATGTAGTAACGCTCGAAGACCTTGGGATCATCGAACCTGTAGTCGGCGCTGAGGTCGATCACTTTCGCCCCACCTTCTAAAATCTTCGGGACGAACTTCATTGCAATCCCATGGGGCGTTGCCACGAATACGGCATCGGCGAACTTCCCCATCTTGGCGTAGTTGGGTTCCGTTATGACCATGTCCACGATCCCGCGCAGGTTTGGATGCACCTTGTGCACGGGCATCTCGACGTTCCTGACATCGTGGGCGCCGACGAGCTTCACATCTGGATGAATTGCAAGCAGCCTGAAGAGTTCACCGCCCGCGTAGCCAGATGCCCCAACCACAGCGACGGTTATTGTCATTTGAACATCTTCCTAACTTCTTTCAGCAACTTTGTTTCGGCTTTTGTGATTGCCTTCATCCTCGTGTGCCTGATTTTTTCTTGTATTTTGGCGGTTCCTTTCAACCCGTCCAGCTGAACTTTCATCGCCTTCGGAGCCGGCCCGCCGAGCAATGCCCTCGCTTCAACGCACTTGTTGATGTCCAAGGCCCCATTGAACTCCTCTTCGCTGATTTGAATTTTCTTGTCAAGGACTTCTTTCCCGGCATCCTGCAGGTCCTCGACTTTCAGGGCCTGTTGGGACTTGCCCTCCTTTATGGCCTTAGCTATCATTTTACCAACCACAGCATGTGCTTCTCTAAAGGCGAGCCCAGCACTACGGACGAGCGTGTCGGCGAGCTCTGTTGCGGCGGCGAATCCCCCCTCCGCCCGCTTGAGCATGACATCCGACTTTGGTTTGATTGCGCCGATGAGCTTAGACATCACCTCGACGCTATTGCACGTCTGATCGACCGCATCCCAAAGCAATGGAGTTAGGTCCTGCATGTCCAAACTGTAGGACTGTGGAAGGGCTTTCATGATGGTGAGCGCCCCGAGCAGGTCACCCGCCAATCGTCCGGCTTTAGCGCGGGCTATTTCGGCCACTATGGGGTTTTTCTTCTGAGGCATGATGCTGCTCGTCGCCACAAATTCCTCAGGCATCTCTATCATGTCAAACTCGGCTGAAGTCCAGAGCACGAGCTCCTCGGCTAACCTGCTGAGGTCTGTCATGAGAATTGCCAAGGCTGAAATTGTATCGAGGGCGAAGTCCCGCGAGCTGACCGCATCCATGGTGTTCTCGGTGACGTGTTTGAATCCTAGCAATCGAGCGACGCGGCCCTGATCAATGGGAAAGCTCGTGCCTGCCAGCGCGCCAGCACCCATCGGGCAGGAGTTCATCCCTTCAAACGCATGCGAGAGGCGGTCAACGTCCCGGAGGAAGGCTGACGCATATGCGGTGAGGTAATGGGCAAATGTGGTGGGCTGCGCGACCTGCAGGTGGGTGTAGCCCGGCATGATCGTTTTCATGTGTTTCCCGGCGAGCGTGAGCAAGTTGTTGATGAGTTCGAGGAGCGCCGCCTGAACTTCGAGGAGGTCTTTTCTAAGGGTTATCCGGATTGCAGTGGCGACTTGGTCATTTCGACTCTTCGCCGTATTGAGTTTACCTCCAACTTCCTCGCTTGTGGCACCTATGACAAATTTTTCGACCGCCATGTGGATGTCCTCGAGCTCCGGATCCATCTCGAGCACTTCAACGCCCTGATTGTGAAGTTCGTGGAGCGCGCGCAGTATCGCGGCAACGTCCCCCTCAGAAATTATACGGCGCTCGGCCAGCATGATGACGTGCGCCATGTTAACATGCACGACTGGCTTGAAGATCCTAACATCTGCCTGCATCGATGAGGTGTACTCGCTGACCATCTCGTCCATCGGCCGCTCGAGGCGCCCTTTACGCAACATTTTAGGTCTCCACTCTATTCATGACAAAGTAGCTATCCACCCTTTTTTCTTGCGCTTGCGATCTTTTGCTGTAACCCATACATTTTTATGAACGCCTCCGCATCAGAGCCTTTCCAAGTTGCCGCCTGCGCGTAGCGTGCAATTTCCTCACGTATGAGGGAGTAGGGGGATGAAACGCTCACCTGGATAGCACTCATTTGATCCAACTTCATCATCACCTCCCCAGTTACGACCTTTTGGGTTGAATCCACGAATGCCTCGATGTCCCTTATCACCGGCTCATAGAACAAGCCGCGGTAAGATAGATCCGCATATGTGTTTTCCAGGGGGACCTTGGTGGAGAGCTGCTGGCGTGTGAACACGAGCCTCTCGAGGGCCCTGTGTGCCTCGATTAGCAGGAGCAAGCCCGGCGCCTCGAACGCTTGGAAACCTTTTATCCCAACCGTTTCATCTTCCACGTAAAGCGCTCTGCCATATCCATGAGCTCCGGCGACTTCGTTCAGTTTCTGGAGGATCTCTATTCCAGACATTTTTTTACCGTTCAGCGCAACTGGAATTCCCTCTTCAAAGGAAATTTTGACGTACTCGGGCTCCTTCTTCTGCACCTTGGCCAGCACCCATACCTCCTCACTTGGCTCCTTGTTCTCATCTATCTCAGAGCCTGAAATTGTGCGCCCGAAGACGTTCTCGTTAATCGTGTACTTTTTTACCGAACTTTTCACATTGAACCCCTTTTTCTCCAAGTACTCTATTTCCTGCGACCTCCTTATCCCGAGCTCGCGGATGGGCGCGATTATCTTGAGATTTGGAGCTAAGCACATCGTGGTTATATCGATCCGCACTTGATCATTTCCCGCCCCAGTGCAACCGTGCGCAACTGCACCTGCTTTTTCTTTTTTTGCAATCTCGATTAGGTGTTTTCCAATCGTGTATCGATCGGAGCACATCAGGGGGTATACCCCTTCGTACAGCGCATTCGCCTTGATGATGTAGGAGATTATTTCGTCGAAGATCTCCTTTTTCGCGTCCACAAAGTAGTGCTTTATCGCCCCCAACTCCTTGGAGCGATTCTCGATGTACTTCAACTCTTCTTTGCTCAACCCTCCAGTGTCTATCGTCGCGGTGATAACGTCGAAGCCCTTTTCCTGTAAATGAAGCACGCAAAAGCTCGTATCCAAGCCACCGGAGAAAGCTAGCACGACTTTTTCAGCCATTTCATCACCTGTTTCATTAGGCATTTCAGTTTTATTAACATGACTATTTATTTTACTTTGTGATTGTAGGTTGTAATGTCCAAAAACCTTTTAGTTGTGGTGGTTTTATCGCTACAGGAAACTACTGGTGTCAGGATGCCGAGAATTGTTTATGTCGGTGAGGGCTGCACGGGCTGCAAGACCTGCTCCGTGGCGTGCGCGTATGCACACGATCGAGCCTTCAGCGTTAAAGCGGGCAGGATTTGGGTGGTGAAGGATGAGCCCCTAACCGACGTCCCAGTCACCTGTTATCAGTGCGTGAACCCGCCATGCCGAGATGCCTGTCCGGTCGGAGCGATAAGACGCGTCGATGACCTCGTGCTCGTGGATGAAAAAACCTGCATAGGCTGCGGTGCTTGTGTCGAGGCATGTCCCTTCGGAGCTATTGTCTTGCATCCGGCGAGGGGCGTGGCGATAAAGTGCGACCTGTGCGGTGGGGAGCCACAGTGCGTCAAGGTTTGCCCGGCGAAGGTGTTGAAGCTTCAGGTACCTGCAGTGGTGGCGCAAGAAAGACGACCGAGGAAGTGATGATTTGCCATACAAATTTGGAGGGTACATGGGCCAAGTCCTGCGCGTTGACCTGACGAAGGGGAAGTCCGCAGTCGAACAGCTACCACACGAGCTCGTGCTTAACTACCTCGGCGGCACGGGGTTCGCGTCCCGCATATTGTTCGATGAGCTGAGGCCTAGGATGGATGCATTTTCCCCTGATAACAGGTTGATTTTCGCCACTGGTCCTTTGACCGGCACGCTTTGGCCAACCGCTGGTAGATGGGCGGTTTATGCGAAGTCCCCACTCACCGACATCTGGGGGGAGTCGCACTGCGGCGGGTTCTTCGGACCCGAGCTGAAATATGCTGGCTATGACGCGCTAATTTTGCAGGGAAAGGCGAAGCAGCCCGTCTACCTATGGATCGACGATGAGACGGTTGAAATCCTACCAGCGAAGGACCTCTGGGGCCGAAACACCGCTGAGACGACCGACATGATCCGCGAGCGACATGGCGACAAGGAGATAGAAGTCGCATCCATCGGTCAGGGCGGTGAGCGATTGGTGAGGTTTGCGTGCATAATGAACAACTTTCAGGATGCCGCAGGCAGGGTGGGCTTGGGTGCGGTGATGGGATCCAAGAATTTGAAGGCGGTCGCAGTACGTGGTTCACAGGCCGTCACAGTCGCCGATGATGATAAATTTATGGAGTTAGTTGATGATGCCCATGAACGGGTGCTGAAGCAACCCCAAGCCCAACAGATGACAAAATATGGCACGCCCCTACTCGTGGCCTACAAGTCGGAGATAGGTGAGCTCCCGACCAGAAACCATCAGACTGGGATATTCGCAAACTCTGATAAGCTGAATGCCGACACCATCCGCGCCAAGTACTTTGCTAAGACCCGCTCATGCTTTGCCTGCCGGATAATGTGCAAGAAGGTCAACCGCATCCCCGAGGGCAGGTACAAGGGTACGATTTCAGGCGGACCAGAGTATGAGTCGATCTACTCGCTAGGCACGAACTGCGGCGTGGACGACTTCGGTGCGGTGCTCAGGACGAACCAGCTTTGCAACCTATACGGGATGGACTCGATATCGGCTGGCTGCATCATCGCCTGGCTGATGGAGTGCTATGAAAGGGGTTTGGTCACGCGAAAGCAGTGCGATGGCCTCGATTTAAAGTGGGGTAACCACGAGGCGATGATAGCGCTCATCGAGAAGATCGCAAAGCGCGAAGGCATAGGTGACCTGCTCGCGGAAGGCAGTTACCGCGCGGCGAAAAAGCTAGGTAAAGGCGCTGAGTACGTCATGCACGTAAAGAAGATGGAGATATCTGGACAGGATGGTCGGACCCACCGGAGCGTTGCGCTCACGCATGCCATAAGCGTCCGGGGTGCTGACCACCTCCGCGCCCTCGTCACAGTCGACCAGCTCGGCTACGAGGATACGGCCGCTAAAAGATATGGTAAGGACAAGTTGCCTGAGATATGTGACCCCTACACTGAAAAATATAAAGCGATGGCGGTCAAGGATACCGAGGACACATTCGCGATACGAGATAGTCTAATCGTCTGCTGGTACTCCTGTGGCTGGCCACCAATCTTCTGGATGCCCGACTTCGCCGCGATTGCGTCGGCAACAACGGGCATAGAAAAATTTGGCAGGCTCGAGGAGATGTACCGCATCGCCCAGCGAATCTGCAACCTCAGGCGGTCATTCAACGTGAGGGAGGGGCTGGATAGGCGTCATGATACCCTCCCAAGGCGCTTCACGCACGAGCCAATGCCCGAGGGGCCTGGGAAAGGACAGGTGGCGAACCTCGAGCTTATGTTGCGCGAGTACTACGAACTTCGCGGTTGGGATCGAAATGGCATACCCACGAAACGTACTTTAACCGAGTCAGGCTTATCTGATGTTGCGGAGGAGCTCAAGCAATTGGGTAGGATATGATTGAATGGAAGTCGTCCTCAAGCTTCAAGGCGATGTCCGTGAGAAGGCGGGTACAGATACAATAAAGCTGCCAATTACCGAGAACGAAACGGTGGACACGCTTTTGATAAGGCTGAGCAAGCGCTATCCATCGGTAACGGAGGCGATCTTGGACCCGACGACTGGGGAGCTCAAGGCTTACTTCAACATCCTGCTGAACGGGAGGCGGATTCAGCAACTGCGCGGAATTCATACGAAGCTCAAGGACAGGGATGAGATAGCGATTTTTCCCCCAGTAGCTGGCGGTTAACACTGTCTTTTAAGGAGTTTATTTGAGATTTCATCGGTTTTAATGAGCAATTCGGAGATCGAGGGATCCACCAGTTTGTACTTGATTTTTCTCCCATCGCGTTTACTCTTTATTAGCCCACACACCTTGAGGGCTCGTAGATGATGAGAGATCAACGACTGTTCTTTCCCCAATTCTTTCACGATCTCGCACACGCAGCGCTCTCCGCTCTTTAACGTGAGTAAAATCTTGAATCGCGTTTCATCGCCCAAACATTTTAGCAAGCGAAGTTGCCGTTCAGCCGTCATGAAAACGTCTCCCATCTCCAACGATTTTTGGGTGGTAAAAGTAGCCACTTGTTTTTCTGCAAAGCCACACCAAGAATAGCATTATCGGAACTTCTGTCAGCACTCCAACAACTGTTGCCAATGCTGCATAAGACCAGACAGTAGATTTGGTCACCACGAATAAAGTAGTTGCAACCGCAATGGCTACCTCAAAGTGATTGCTACCGGCGATTATCGCAGCTGGAGCGGCATCCTCATACGTCAGACGTATCGCCCTTGAGACCACGTACGTGATGGCAAAAACAAGTAAAATGTTTACGAATATCCCGACAGTTATCATACCAATTATCCCGGGGATCTCTGTGATGAGGCGGCCCTGATAACTGAAGAGGATTATCAACGTGATGAGGAGGGCGACAATAGCTGACTTGCTCAAAGGTGGTACGAGTTTCTTCTCAAACCAATTCTTGCCCTTTTTCTTTATCGCCCAACTTCGCGTGTAGTGTCCAGCCACCAGCGGAAGGCAGATGTATATCACGATCGACAGTGCTATGGTCAACCACGGCACAGCAATGCCGGATATCCCGAGGAGGAAGGTCGCAAGGGGGGCGTAGAGGACCACCATTGACAGAGAGTTTATCGCCGTCATCACCAGCGTGTGCGCCATGTTTCCCCTCGCCAAGTAGCTCCACACCAAAACCATGGCTGTGCACGGCGCTACCCCCAACAAAATCATCCCTGCCCTGTACCCTTGGATTTGCTCCGGCGTCAAAAATTGGTTGAAAACTACGCTCAAGAATAGCCAGGCAAAAAATGCCATTGTGAACGGTTTTACCACCCAGTTCATAAAAAGAGTGAGGCCAATCGGCTTCGGCGCTTTGACGGCTTTTTTGACCTCTTCAAAACTTATTTGGACCATGATTGGGTAGATCATTGCAAAAAGACAGATGGCTATTGGTATGGAAACATTGGCTATTTCTAATCTCGCCAAAACATCTGAAATCTGCGGGAAAATTTTTCCGATTGCTATACCTGCGAGTATGCACAGCGCGACCCATATGAACAGATATTTTTCCCACAACCCCAACTTTCGCTTCTCTGCCATTTCATTTCTCCAAAGTTTTTAACTCACCTATTAACATGAATGAATATTCACATATAATTAATAATGATATTTGATTGTTCAAGGGCTTGAAATAGCCTTGATGATGAGTTCTTTAGCTTTTTCAACATCTTCCTTCGAAATGTATTCCTTCAGTGATTTGAGATCCTTGGTACCGATGTCTTCGTGAAGCGCTTTCTTTTTCATACCAATGTCTCTTGCGAGCACAATGCTCTTTGCCACTTTGAAGCCAGCGGCTTCCACAATTTTTTTACTGCATTGAAACGGGCAACCGTCGACAGTTAGGACCTTCCTCGCAGCTTTTGTCTTCCCATATACTGGCGGCACATTTGTTGGAAGGCCCGCCAGACAGCCGATGCAAGCTTTTTCCAACCCCAGTTCTTTCACCGCTTCAATGCTTGCCAGCGCTGCTGTGACCCCGATATTCGATAAACCGCCGAAACAAGCGTATATTATGTTCTCATGTGTGGGCATTCCTTCCTGCCAATGTTTTTCTTCAGCCACTGTATCATCTCCTTTTGCTTCTTATGCTGCACTTACTTCAGCCACTTCTCGATCTCCTCTCTAGTTGGGGTTCTCCCCTCGGATTTCACATCTCCATCTACTACCACCGCGGGCGTTGCCATCACACCATATCCCATTATTTTACCCATGTCAGTGACTTCCTTGATCTCCACGTCTATTCCGAGTTCTTCGATGATTTCCTTCACTCTTTTTTCCACAAACTTGCACTTTGGGCATCCGACGCCCAATATTTCCACCTTCTTCATTTCAACACCTCCTTTATCCAACAAGCATTCCGAAAATAATCCCAAGTATAGTTGAAAATGCAATGACCAACGCTATGTAAACGCCGACCTTTTTTGCGCCAATAGTTCTCCAAATCACAAGCATGCTTGGAAGGCTCAATGATGGTCCGGAAAGAAGCAGGGCCAACGCTGGACCTGCCCCGATGATGCCCTGGCTATATCCAAATAGGGTGCCAACTATGGGGACTTCAAGCAGTGTCGGCATGTACAGTAGTGCCCCAATTATCGAGGCGATGAAGCAGGAGACAATTAGATTTCCTCCCATTACACTCCTCACCGCATCGTACGGCATGAAGTATCCTATCACCCCAGTTATGAACACGCCGAGCAGCAAGATCGGTACAATTCTTTTAGCTAGCCACCATGTTTCATGTCCCCATGCACTGACTTCATCTCGTGAATAGTGAGTTTTTACGATCGCTAATGTAGCAATTATTAGCTCGCTAACGATTGCCACCTTTAGGACCAAGGGGACGTATCCAGAGGCCGCAACTAGCAATATGAGCACCAAGGATGCGAAAAAACCAAAACTCACGTACCAAGCCCTTCTCTTTGAATTCCCAATAGGGTTTGTCTCGACGGCTGCCGTCGGTGCAGAAACCTCAGTTTTCTCTTTCCTTTCAAAAACAGCATACATTATTAATCCGATTACTATTGACATCGATATTGCACCAACCGCCCGTGCGATTCCAAGACCCATACCGAGCACGTTTGCCGTTAGAACTATGGCCAAGAGATTGATCGCGGGCCCGGAATACAGGAAAGTTGTTGCTGGGCCTATGCCGCCACCTCTCTTGTAAATGCCGGCGAACATGGGAAGCACAGTACAACTACAAACGGCCAGAATTACACCAGTAATTGAAGCCACACTGTACGAGATCCATTTCTTTACTTTACTGCCAAAGTACTTCAGTATCGTTCCTTTTGAGACCACCGCCGCAATTGCCCCCGCGATGAAAAAAGCCGGAACTAAACATGTCACCACGTGCGCCGAGAGGTACTCCCTCAGCTGCTCTAGTCCAGCCCATAATACTTCCACTAGACCACTCATTCTTCCATTCCTTTTTTTAATAATGAATAATGCTTCATATAAATATTAATTCATATATAAGGTTTATCATATTAATTGAGAATGAACTTTGGTGTCCTCGGTGGAATTCCCCTGTCCCATCTGCGGTAAGCCGATGCGTAAGTTGCCGAAGCCAAGGAAATTTAAATGCTATTTCTGTGGCCAAACGGGCGAGGGCAACATCGTGTGCGAGGCCGAGCACTTCATCTGCGAGAGCTGTAGGCTCGCCAATGCGCAGGAGCTAATCGAAAAGGTGGGCCTCACTGCGACAGAAAATAATCCGATAAAAATAGCTGACCGGATGATGAAGCACCCCGCCATCCCAACCTATGGCGTTGAGCATCATTGCATAGCAGCGGTGGCGATGTTCAAAGCGGTGAAAAATCGAAAGGGCGAAAAAGTTCAGGCGAAGGACATCAGGAAGCTCACGAAGCTCACCCAAAAGATTCCCTATGGTTCATGCGGCTTTTTGGGCGTCTGCGGGGCGGCCGCAGGGGTTGGGACAGCATTTTCCGCGCTCCTCGACGCGAGCTACATGAAGGACAGAGAGCGGACGCTTGCGATGGAGGCGGCTTCGCGGGCAAATTTGGCGATTGCGAAGGAGGGTGGCCCGAGGTGCTGCGTTGCAAGCGTCTACATCGCCCTTGAAGAGGGCTCAAAAATGGCCAAAGAAGTTTTTGGTGTAGATCTAAAACCTGAGCTCCCGCTGAGGGCGTGCGAGTTCGTCGATAGAGCCGAGGACTGCAGGCGCAAGCGATGTCGCTTCTACCCCGGGGGTCGAGCTTGAGGTTAGTCTGGTTTCGCCCCAGAAGGGTGGTTGAAGCCCTCGCGCTCGAGGAGGCCATCCTTCGGCTGAGGCTCGAGAACGGGCTACCCGATACCCTCTGTTTTTGGCGGGGAAGGAAGTGCGTGGTGATAGGCTATAATCCAAATCGTGATAGGGTTGACCTCGAACTCTGTAGGGCGCTTGGAATTCCTATCTGCAGGCGCCACTCGGGCGGAGGGGCAATTTACCAGGACAGCGGAAACCTCAACTATTCCCTAATCGCAGCTCAGGATGGGCTTGGCCTTCCTCGAGATGTTCAAAGAGCTCGGCGGATCATCGATTCCCTCGTCGCCGAGGCCATTTCCAGTTTAGGATTGAGGGCTAATCCGATGAAGGGGGGAGGAATAGGTATAGGAGGCAAAAAGGTCTCGGGCAGCGCGCAGTTCGTCCTCTGGGGCTACCTCCTCCACCACGGGGTAATCGCTGTGAGTACCGACCTAGAGCTAGTGGGCAAATTGTTTCCAAATGGGGGCGAAGTCACCAACCTCGAGCAGGAGTTGAGGAAACGGATCAACATGAAAATGCTAGCGCGGAGTATTGCTGAGAGATTTGCTCGTGGCCTGAGTTCTGAATTGCATGTCGGAAGTCTAACCCAAGCGGAGGCCTCATTGGCGCACGATTTGCTTCGTGAAAAATACCTCTCGAAGGAATGGAACATCTGCGGGGTTTCCTGAATGTCAAAAATTAGGGTGGAACTCTTCGTCGCCTGGCCGCCGACCTCACTTTGTGTGCAGCTCATGGATCTCACGAAGCGCGTAACCCAGGAGTTTGGAGATCGGGTCGAAGTCAACATCTACCAGCAGGGTCAGGCATACCCAGTTCAGCCCACGACTGGCTTCATGAGAGTTAGAAAGACGGTAAGACTACCAGCTATCCTAGTTGACGGTGAGTTGTTGGCTGAGAGGGATCTGCCAGATGAGCGGAAGCTTAGGGCGGCGATAAGGAGAAAACTTAGGAAAAAGTAGCCAGGTTTTTATCTATCGCCTAGTTTCTAAATGATTAAGTTCTCTCAAATTTTCATTGCAACCTTTTCGGAAGGGTTCTTTCATGGAGTTTAATTCCCAATATCAGAAAAGCAACGGAAAAGGCCAGAAGAACTGTGAAGTCCAGCGCTATGGGATAATAGCTCCTACCCTGCACACAATATCTCACTATATCCGTAAAATACGTTAGGGGAGAAATTGAGGAAACGATCCTACCCCAATCCGATAGCTCACTGATTGGAATGAAGATGCCGCTGATGAAGATCAATGGAAATTTGATCACCGTAGCGAGCATCATGATCGTAGAAGGCGTGTCAGTCGGGGGAACTGACAACAGAATGCCAAAAGCTGCGAAGCAAAAAGCAGCTATGACTATGGAGAAGCCCAAGATTAAAGGACTAACCACGGTTACTCCTAGGAAATATCCAATGATGACTGTGAACATCGAGATAATGAGCCCAAAAAGAAAAGATGCCAACACATCCCCCAGAAACATAGACCATGCTGAGATAGGTGCTGATGCCAGTCTCTCCAAGGTTCTTTGCCTTGTCTCAAATGGCATGATTCCAGGCCCGATCGATGTCGCGGTGAAAAAGACAGCCATTCCAAGCAGCCCTGGCATCAGAACCTCAGCCGGCATGTTCCTGCCAATACTAAAGGATAATGCCAGAAAAGCAGGTAACAGTAGCCCAAAGATGAGAGCATGACCCTTGAGGTAATAGATTCGATTCTTCTTCACTATCGCAAATGAGCGCTTGAGTTGCTCCAAGAATGAGGTCGGATCATCCATCTAGCTAGCCTCCTTGGAAAGCTTGACAAACACATCCTCGAGCGAGGGCGCAAGGGTATTCAGGCTTA
>Ga0315280_10006312_pt1 | contig 16431 bp, 9 predicted proteins | sample YL17G06_40_MG_FD_203697 | JGI IMG/M metagenome (GOLD analysis project Ga0315280, IMG submission 203697) | Sediment microbial communities from Yellowstone Lake, YNP, Wyoming, USA - YL17G06_40 | ecosystem: Environmental > Aquatic > Freshwater > Lake > Sediment | place: USA: Wyoming | collected...
TCGGCCAGTTCAAGCGCGGCAAGAGCTCTCTCATGAACGCCATTATTGGCAGAGACCTGCTCCCGACCGGGCTCCTTCCGCTTACTTCAGTGGTCACCGCCCTGCGTTTCGGCCCGGCGGAGCGGCTGGTCTTGATGCGCGACAACTTCTGGCCCCAGGAGGCGCCGGTCTCAGCATTGGCGGAGTATGTCACCGAACGTGGGAATCCAGGCAACGTCAAGAAGATCGGCACGGCCTATGTGGAACTCCCTGTGAGCTTGCTTCGACGCGGCCTGCACTTCGTGGACACGCCTGGAGTCGGCTCCATCCACGAGCAGAACACGGCGACCACCTACGCTTTCCTTCCTCAATGTGATGCCGCATTGTTCGTGACCAGCGTTGACACTCCCCTCAGCGAACTCGAAGTTGACTTCTTGAACACCATTCGCCAGCACGCACGCAAGGTGTTCTTTGTCGTCAACAAGACTGATCTGCTTGCCGCGGAGGAGAGGGAAGAGGTTCTGAGTTTCATCCGCGAGGGCCTGCGCAAGGCAGCGGGGGGCGAGGAGGTGCGGCTTTTCGCGGTGTCTTCCCGCGAAGCCCTGGAAGCGAAAAGGGCGGGTGACGAAGCGCGCTACCGGCGCAGCGGCCTGAAGGAGCTCGAGGACACTCTCGGGACCTTCCTGGTCAAGGAAAAGAGCCGCGCCCTTCTGGTATCACTGCTCGACCGCGCACTGCGGCTCCTGGAGGAGGAATCGGCAGAGGTCAAACTCCAGCGAAGCGCGGCCCTCGCCACCACCGACACGAGACAAGAGCGCCGCGCCGACGTCAGCCGGCGGCTTGAGGTTCTCTCGAAAGAGATCGGAGCCATCGTCCAGGCTGCGCGTGCTCGGCTGACTGGGTGGCTGGAGAGCACGCTCGAGCCAGAGGCACTTAGCCTCCTCGATACCGCAGGAGCCGAAGCGGCGGCCCAACACGAGGCCCTGTTGTCCGGATTTCGGTGGGCATCCGCTGGCTCGCTCCTCCGGCGCGCAATCGCGCAATCCCAGTCACATGTGGTCACTCGCCTGAGGGAGTGGCTGTGGGCACAACAGCCGCGGCTGCATGCCGAGGTGCAGGTCGCCCTGGCTGACTCGTCGCGACGACTGGAGGCGGCGCTTCATTCCGCGCTCCAGGAGATCGCGGAATCTCACGCGACCGCCAGCGCACCCGACGATACCGACGAATCGCAAATATTGCCGAGTGCTCTTTCACTCCAGACGGCTGGGTCCAACTCGCCGCAGCAGCGTCCGGCAGTGCCGGCGTGGCTTTCGTTCATGCTACCCGTGTTTGTCCGCTCTGCCGTGCGTCGAGCATTCGAGGCAGCCCTCGCCGAGCAGACGCGAGCCCTCCACGACGCCGCGATGGAGGTGCTAGAGCACGCAATAGATGATGTGCTGAAGGACTTGGACAAGCGCTGCCAGTCCCGTTTCGACCATCTACGTGCGCGCCTGGACAGGCTGACGACCGGCAAACCTGTGTCAGTTCAGAAGCCTGGCAGCGGTGGGAGCCGGCCGGTTTCCTCCGACAAGCTCGAAGAAACACAGGTGCGTATCGAGCGCATCTCCTCCGAGATGGTTCGTCTTCGTGACGCCCTCCTTCACGGGGAGCCCCAGGCAGCCAGGCAGGAGGCGAAGCGGGAGCAAGAGTCGAAGCGGCTGCCTGAAGCGGCGGTAGCAGCGCCGGCAAAGGTGGCCGCACTGCGTGCGCAACAGTCGGACCTTGCGAAGGACCTGCGCACCCGTGGGTGTCCCATCTGCGACCGGATCGCCGAAGTCGCTTTCGATTTCTTCGCCAAGTGGCAATACGCACTTGGACATGACGTGGAGGCGCAGCATGCCTATGCAACCACGCACGGCTTCTGCGCACTTCACACGTGGCAGTTTGCTTCGATTGCCTCGGCGCAGGGAATCGGCCTCGGCTATCCGCGCCTGCTGCAGCAGCTGGCGGCGGAACTCGAGGCGTTGGCCCAATCGCCGCCCGAACAGGCAACGGGCAAGATCGTCACGCTCCTGCCGCGTCCCTCCGAGTGCTTGGCCTGCGGCATCCTCCGAGATGTCGAAGCCAGCCAGAGCGCACGTCTGCTCTCGTACCTGGAGAGCGAAGAAGGACGCGAGCGGTATTCGCGGTCGCAGGCCGTCTGTATGCCGCATCTTCATCTGCTCCTGGCTGCAGGCCCCTCATCAGAAACCGTCACGTTCCTGTTGTCAGAACAAGCGCGGCATTTCTCTGAAACCGCGGAGGACATGCAGGGCTACACCCTCAAGTTTGATGCTGTGCGCCGGGGGCTTCTCAATAATGACGAAGAGGATGCTCATCTGCGCGCGCTCATACATCTGGTGGGAGAGAGAAGCGTGGTGGCTCCCTGGAGGGAGGATGCTGATTGAAAGAAGACAGGTTGAAGGTATTGCCACTCGGCAAGACGACCTCAGGTGCGCAGACCGAGCATGGGCAGAGCGCGGAGGCTACTGCTCTTTCCTGGGAGGTACTTCGGGCGTGGCTGCCTGCTAGGTGCGCGGTTGCGTGAGGGAATGCCGTCTTCGTATCATGAGGCCAAGGTACAATGCTTAAACAGCACAAGTCTCACCTGTTCTCGACCTATACGACTGTATTGCAGCATCTGGCTGAGATACGCCAGGTAGTGACGACGGGGAAGTCGCCAGCGGGGGGGCGGGTCAAACCGCTCCCCGAAGCGCTGCGTGACAAGTTGCTGGCGTTACTGGACCGGGTGGCTGCAGATCTGGAGGAAGCCGTCAGGACGTTTGTCCCAGACTTCGAACGTGCAACCGCCGAGGTTGGAGGCGTAGCCGTGACTCGCATGTGGGCCAGCATCTTGCTCCGCACCGTCGAGGAGTTGGTCGAGGACATCCACCCGAAAGAGATGAGCCGCCACTACGGAGAGATCGGAGAGGAGGATGCCGACCTACTACGAGGGAAGGTCGAGCCGGTGCTGGCCAGCATTCGCAACGGGATGAAGTTGCTTGAGTGAGCAGCCGCCTGGGCGCGGTCAGACCGGCACTGGTACCCCGTCCTGTCCAGAGATTCATCTGCCCCCAGAGTCCTGGCACAGGCCGTGAGTCAAGCGTGGCCGAGACCGGTTGTGACGGTCAAGCCGCACTGAGACTGGTGTGGCTGGCCCATAGCGGCGCCTATGCGCCCACGACGTCAGTCCCACGGGCGCTAGACCGCCGCAGCCGCTTGCGGTTTCCCGTTGTTCTGGTAGAATACCGATGCATCCTGAGCGTGCAACGGGGCCGGTTCGCGCCTGGGACGTTACAGCGACCTGCCGGACCCAAGGAGCCTGGCTATGGGCACCAAACTGATTCAGACGGCAGCTGACGCGGCCCTCGCGGGGAAACTCAGTTACTCTGCGCCGGTTTTCCGAGGCGTAGTCCAAGAGCTGTTTCCTTCCTCGCATGTGCTGCTGCCGCAGGTGAGCCAGATCTATGAGTTGGACTTGGCCTATGGGGAGGCCCAACGACTCTCTGCCGAAGAGTTGGTCGAACGCGGCGCATACTTCCAAAGCGTCAACGGGACCCCGACCCATCACTACCGCATATGCATGAATACACCAGGCCAGGTGAACGCGAGCGCCCGCCAGGACCGGAAGAACTTCTTCGCAGCGAACATCTTCGCCGTCGGCTACGCCACCCACGGGCTTTTCCCATACAGGGGCAAGTTCCATCCCCAGATGATCAAGGCTGTGATGAATGTCATGGGTCTCAAGCCGGGAGACACGGTCGTGGACCCGATGGCCGGTTGTGGCACGACCTCGATCGAGGCCAGCATCATGGGCATCAACTCGATCTCATGTGAGTTGAGTCCCTTCACGTGTCTAATGGCTGATGCGAAACTTGGCGCTCTCCATATGGACTGCGCTGAGTTCCCGTCCTTGCGGGAACACGCTGTGGACTTGTACCGGCAGATTGCCAGCCCGAAGAGCAGGGTCGCGGCGCGGCGAACTCTTTTCGAGCACGCGGATGCGGAGGAGACGAGAACGCACCTGGCGCCGACGCTTCCCAACCTGGACGAGCCAACTCGCAAACTAATGTCACTCTGCTATCTTGACGCGATGGGGTATGCCAGACGTAGGGCAAACAAGACTACGCGCGACGTTTTTCCCGATCTCGTTTCCCGCTACTTGGCGGCGGTCGAAGCTTTCAACAAGACCCGCGGGGAGCTTGGACTAACGTTGGGCCATGCCCGCGTGATGCAGGGAGACGCAAGACAGCTTGAGATCGAGGACGAGTCTGTGGACGGCATCGTTTTCTCGCCGCCGTACTCCTTTGCCATCGACTACGTCGAGAACGATCGCCCTCAGCTCGAATTCCTTGGAGTGGATGTTGAAAGCCTGAAACAGAGCATGGTCGGGCTCACCGGATCGGGACGGACACGCCAGCAGGTCATCGAGCAGCGCGTAGCCAACTATTTCAGCGACATGGAGCGTATTCTGTCGCACTGCAAGCGGGTCTTGCGGCCAGGACGCTACTGCGTGGTGGTCATCGGATCTAACACAAACCAGACCGGGGGAGTCTCTCTAGAGGACGGTTTGGTCGAAATCTCCAGTAGGCTTGGCATGCCACTCGAGTTCCGGATGATGCGGCAGATTGAAGGCATCCGCAACACCATGCGCGACGAATTCTTACTGTTCCTCCGAAAGCCTGATGACTCCAGCCCGGTGTGCCTGCAGCAATGAGCATTCCGCGTGAGCCCTTCGAGGCATCCCCGGGCCAGCTTGAGGCCCATATCGAGCACTATGTCGACAGCTTCATGAGTGGTTTGCAGAGCTTCTTCACGGTGATGCCCAAAGGCAGCGGGTTCGTTGAGTTCTCGCGTTTTCGCCAGGCTTACGAGACCTTGAAGCTCAGCACCCGGAGTTTTGACGACTTCTCCCCCGATGCAGTGCTCACTGCGCTGAGCCAAGACCCCCTTATTCTGATCGTGCTACGGTCCATGCTCGGCTTATCGCCGCCAGAGTTCGCCCACATGGCGGGGGCGGTCACGAACGTTGAGATCGATCAGTCTGCCGCCCGTCGGCTTGATAAGCGCAGCAGAGAGGGCAAACTGCTACTCGCCACGACCAATCCTAAGACCCGGGAGCAGGTTCGGGCACTTGTCCGTGCCGCAGTCCAGTTGATCAACGAAGGCGCCCCGGTCGTAAGCGAATCGGTACTCCACCGCCTCGACAAGATCGATACAAAGGATGGAATCGATGCCGTAAGGCGTCTCGCTGCAACCGGGGTGCCTTATGAAGCCTTGCTGTATGAGCGTTTCTTGGGCCGACCTTTCGCTACACACCGTGATGCGGTCTCGGAGAAGGTAGGGGAGATCATTGAAGAGGCAGTGAAGGAAAGGCTTGATTCGGCTCGGATTCCTTATCACAGGACCGGCATAGCTGAGCGCTTTGAAGACATGGACCAAGCGCCCGACTTTCTTGTGCCCAGCCAGGTCAGTCCTGGGGTCGTGATAGAGGCAAAGCTAGCAGAGGATGACGGAACTGCACGTGACAAGGTGACGAGAGTGCAGCACTTGGCGGAGCTGCGTGAGCAGCGCTTGCGTGCGGGCGGGGCTGCCTTTGATGTCGTGGCATGCGTGGACGGGCGCGGCTTCGGCATCCGCCGGGAAGACATCAAGAAACTCCTGCTCGCCACAGCGGGTAAGGTTTTCAACCTTCGGACAGTTGACGGCCTAGTGGCGAACACCCGCCTCAAGGACTTCCTGACCTGAACACGGCGGGGGCTAGCGCCGCGGAAGTGAAACGACACAAGGGGAAGGCGAGCGGACCGCAGGCGCCTTATGGTGAGTCCCCATCAGCAGGAGAACACCTGCGATATCTGTCCCCGCGGTTGTTCACTCAGCGACTGCGGCCGCCCTGCATCCTGTTAGTGCCTCCCAACGCGCGAGGACGATATCGCAGTAGCGCGGCTCCAACTCTGCGGCAAAGCAGGTACGGCCGGAGCGTTCTGCTGCTATCAGGGTCGAGCCGGACCCGGCGAAGGGATCAAGGATCAGTCCACGGCCAGGCGCAGAGGCCTTGATGATTTCCTCCAGAAGAGGCACGGGTTTGGGAGTCGGATGCTCCTCAGCCTGAGGTATGGCCTTGGGGTAGGGGAGGACGTTGCGCTTTCCGGTGCCGCCGTACCAACCGTTGGGCCTTCCATTCGATGCCTCTATGATCGCTTCCCAGGACCTGCGCCAACGCCAGCCGAGCCCCGGGTCAATCTTGTCCCAGACAAGCGTGTTGTTGAGTGTGAGGTGCTGGCTGATGGCGAGCAGCGCTTTCGCAAGCACGGGCTCCCCTCCCCCACCTCCGGCAAACCAGTACATGACTGCTCCGCGCTTCATCACCGTCTTGATCGCCGGCAACGCCTGTGCGAGGAACGCGTAGTAGTCGTCCTTTGCGTCATTCGCTATCGCCTGCTTTCTTCTACCGCGCCTGGCAATCTCCGACTGGAAGCCGATGCCATAGGGCGGATCGGTGAGCACCAGGTCGACTTTCTTGCCGCCGCATAGCCTCTCCAGCGCCCCCGGCGCCAGGCTGTCACCACAGTACAGCCGGTGGCGGCCCAGTTGCCATGTCTCTCCCGGGTTTACGCGAGTCGGCGCCCTGAGTCTCTGGCCCTGCAGCATCTCGGCCGCAATGTCGAAGCTCTCTTCGAAGGGCTTTGGCTGCTGCTGGCGTTCGAGGTCGGCAAGCAGTTGGTCGAGTTCCTTGCCGTCGAACCCGGTCAGCGTCTCGTCCAGGCTCGGCAGGTCCCTCAGTTCCTCAAGCAGTTCTCCGAGTTTCGGAAGGTCCCATTCGCCTTGAATCTTGTTGAAGGCGACGTTCAACACCTTGGCCTCTGCTTCCGATACGTCAAGATACACCACCGGAACCTTTGTCATGCCAAGGGCCTTTGCAGCTTCCAGCCTCTGGTGGCCCCCTATGCCGTTGTCAACTGGCAATGGGACACCTCCAGCGGCCCATTGTGGGCCGATAGCGGCGCTTCTATCTCCAGCAGCCCGGCTTCACAGCCGCCTAACAAGGACAGAGGGCCTTTTGTTTTCCCGCCACCTTGGGACTGCCGGGGTCACAGGCTGATTCCCCAGCCGCGGCGTGTGTTCTGCCGTTCGACAAATTGGCTTACTTCCGGCATGTTGGGCGAACGCATGGCTTTGGAGTCCCATTGGATCTTCTTGCCCAGGCCGGCGCGTATGGCCAGATTGCCTAGGAGCACCACTTCCGTAAAGGGGCCGGCGTAGTCGAAATTCGAGCCCGGCAGCGGACCGCCTTTGCAGGCGTTGGCGAATTCCACATACGAACTGCCGAGCGGCACGCGCGGGATGACTTCGGCCGGCATCTCGAAATCCTTCATCCGCTCCACGGGCAACAAGCGGCTGCCGCCGCCGTAGCAGCCCGTGGTCGCCACGCCGTCGTCGCCGACGAAGTACGAGCCGTTGCTGCCGTCACCCAGTCTCGTGCCTTCCGGAACACCTGCAGGATGAGGCGGCATGTACCCGCCGTCGTACCAATAGACCGTAACGGGCGGCAGGGTCGTCCCCTTCCAGGCCACATCCACCTTCTCCCGGAACGGGCGCGCCGGGAACTCGTACTTGATGACGGACTTCGTGGGAAACGTTTCCTCGCTGCAGCCTTCCAAGGTGACGCATTCGACGCCCGTGGGCGTGCCGAGCTGGAGCGCCCAGTTCGCCGGGTCCATGATGTGACAGGCCATGTCGCCCAGGGCACCACAGCCGAATTCCCGCCAGCCCCGCCAGCTGAACGGCGCATAGCCGGGGTTGTAGTGGCGGTAAGGCGCGGGACCGAGCCAGAGGTCCCAATCCAGCTGTTCGGGCACGGCCACCGACGGCAGTTTCCTTATGGCGCTCTGATCCCATATGGGCCGGTCGGTCCAGATGTGGGCCTTGCGGACCGGGCCGATGGCGTTAGACCACAGGATCTCGCACATCTGCCGCACGCCGTCGCCGGCGTGGCCCTGGTTGCCCATCGCCGTCACAACATGATACTTGTGAGCCGCCTCCCGAAGGGCCCGCGCCTCAGCGATTGACCACGCCAGGGGCTTCTGCACCCGGACGTGAATGCCCCGCTGCATCGCGGCCAACGCGGCTACCATGTGGGTGTGGTCCGGCGTGGAGACGATGACGGCATCCAGCTTCTCATTGTCGAGCATGACCCGGAAGTCCTTGTACCGCCGGGCATTGGGGAACTTCTTGAACGTGTCAGCCGCCCGCTCCCAGTCCACGTCACACAACGCAACCACGTTTTCCTCGGCCATGCCCGATATGTCGCCGTGCCCTTGTCCGCCCGCACCGATGGCGGCTACGTTCAGCTTCTCGTTCGGAGAAACCCTCTTCGCGGCGGGACGCCCGAGCGCCGGCAACCCCGCAATCGTCAAGACACTTCCCACCAAGAATGTACGCCGGGTGACACCGTGTTCTGTCATGAATCTGTTTCCTCTCTTCGTCAAGCTTTTGAGCGTCAGCGTTCTTGGCACAAACCGGGGGCTGAATCAGGGTACAGCTCGGGCGTCCCCGCCCCCGCATTCCCCTGCTTCCCAGCTGTCCTGCGATAGCGCTCCCGCCTGGCCACCAGCGCCCGGACGTGCAGTTCCGTGCGCCCCGCCGGAATTCCTTCGCTTACGGCTCGTTGCCCAGCGAGTCAAGCAGCGATCGGACACGTTGCCTTTGTCAAGTGGCAAAGGGACACCTCTGGGCGCCCATCGTAGGCCGGTATCGGCGCATATGGCCATCCTTCTGGTATTGCATTCCACTGCCTACAGGCCTTGGCATCTGCAGAACAGTCCCCTGGCCCAGCAGGTTAGGGGCCAGCAAAGCAGAACTCCATACCGATCCGAACGGCGGCGTACCGTGTGGCAACCGGTGATCGGTCGGACCGGGGCGCGTTCATAGTTCACACCTGCAAGGGGGGCCTGCTTTGACAGGCGATGCTGTACGCAGATTCGAATCCCTCCCGGGGCGCTTACTACTTGATACCTGCGTCCTGAACCTGCTGCAGGATGAGGGCGGCTACATCTTTGAGGGCGAGCTGCCAGATGATGCCAACGAGGATCAACTCAGCCGCGAGGTCCGGGCTCTTCGACTCATCTTTCAAGTCAACCAGCGCGCCGCGTTTCAGTTCGTGGTATCCCCACTCACAGTCGGCGAGCTGGCCGCAGTCCCGCGGTTCGCCGAGAGGGAAGCTCGTGTCCGATGGGCTCTGGACATTCTTGACACGTGGCAGATAGCAGTCTGGGAAGCGGAGGACAACAGTGTCAGGCAAAGGAGGTCACTCCCGCCCGAACTCCTGCAAGTCGAGCAGCATCTCATGGAGATCCCTGACCTACGGAGGAACCCTTATGACAGGTTGCTCCTGCTCGAGACCTTGCTGGCTAACTGCGACGCTTTCCTGACGACGGACGAGAGAACCATCCTGCGGCACCAGAGCAAGCTGCTGGACCTCGGTATACGCGTCATGCGACCCAGCGAGTTCTGGAGGCTATTGGAGCCGTGGGCGCCACTGTGGTTGTAGGGACGTGCGCCAGACTGCAGCGGCTGGCGAGTAGCGGATTTGAGACCGCCAAAACGGCGTTACCGGCAGGATATGTGCCTCCAGAAGGAGCAATCTGTACGGTGCACCTTGGCTGTTATGCGGAACGGAGCTGCTCACATCCTCCACCGGCGATCCCGGCGACCGTCAGCAACCCGCCGAACATCATGAGCGGGTTGGAGGCGGGGATCCGTGTCGCACTGATTGGCACCATCCTCGCAAGCCACGCGCTAGTCAGACTGCGGTACACAGGTGGGCGCGGCACCCGTGGCGCAGGCCTGCTTGAGCTGAGGGCGTGGTAGCGGGGGCAGGGTTCGCGCAAGCCGATGCGACCGCAATCGCGCGCCGCGAACACCAGATCGGCGTCAGCGTGCCGCAGAGCTGCTCTCCGACGCTTCTCGGCATTCCGTTCCTTTGCTCCGAAGTGCTTCCCGGCCAGTTCTACTGCCCGGAAGTCGCCGTTAGATGACGAGTACCTTCGGGGATTCCCGACGGATTCAGGCACACGCTACATGCTGTAGACTCTCGCATCGTCGCCGTGCAGCGAATCCTAGAACTCGCATGCCACTCCGGCCTTGACACATGGAGGAAAAGGACTCGCAAACAGAGACCCTCCACCAGCGGGTGAGGTCGGCAAGTCTGCTCCTGGGTCCTCGCCGCCAAGCGGTGTGGGAAGCGGGCTCTCGCTCTGCCGTCCGATTCCTACGGTCACCCTCGCAGTGCTGTCTTCATCCGTCAGGCTAAGACCGCTGTCCAGGGTGCCTAGCTGGTGTCCCAATACTGTCTGACATCCACAGTTTGTCCCGAGACGCGCAATGCCCGTTTGCTTGACTCAGCGCCGCGTGATCGGTAAACTGACCAAGACAGCGGCAACGCGGCAGGCAGGACGTCACCATGCGTGAGCATGCCAGAGTCGCCAACTTGGCGTCACCCGCATCAACTGGAGGCAGCGGGCACAGTTTTGAGGCTGCCGTGGCCGCCTGTTACCTTGCCGGTATGCTCGCCAGAGCAGCGCCAGTCGGCATGGAGGGAGTTAGCCGGACCACCGAAGTGCAATTCCAGACGCGCTGGAAGGGAGCGGTACTTGACGACTTGTGCGTCACCGCCAAGAGTGACACTGGCAAGCCGCGACGGGCGTTCATCCAGGTGAAGCGCACGATGCGATTCACCAAGAGCGATAGGGCATTCCGCGAGTTCATCACGGCCGCATGGCAGCATTTCGCGCGCAGGGCCTGCGGCTTCAACCCGGCAGAGGATATCCTGGTATCCGCCGTCGGCGCAGAGCTGCCGAGGCACGATGACTTTCGGACACTGAAGGGAATAGCGGATGGATGCCGATCTGGCGTCGAGCTGGCTGCGAAGATACGCAGACGTGGGTTTGCCTCGGATGGCCAGCGTGCAATCTACCAGCTCTTGTGCGACCTGATCGCAGAGGCAAGGGGTGATCGACCCGACGATGACGAGGTGTGGGGCTTCCTTACCTGCCTCGTGATCTGGTACTTCGAGATCGGCGACAACTACGAGCGCAGCACCGCCCTTCTCAGTCGCGAGCTCCTTCGCAGTGTTCTGACCCCTCCGACTCCCGGCGAGGCGCTCAAGCTCTTTGGACAACTGTGTACTCTGAGCAGCAGAATGGCCGCTCGCGCGGGAACCGTCGACAGGGCCAAGCTGTGCAGACATGTGAGGCGTGACGGTTTCAGGCTCGGAGAAGATGAGTCCCACACCGAGGTCACTATCGCGGCAGACTACCTGTGGGGCAAGGCTAGAATGCCCGGCGAGGATGAGATCCACCCCGAACTCGCCTCGTTGAGGGGAATCGAGCGAGTCAGGCGTGACCATGTAGCTGCCACCTCTCTGCTACTGGCCAGCCGGGACTACGCCGGTGTTCTGGCGAATGTCGCGAAGGTGCTGCAAGACGGGAAAGTGGCCACAGCTACTGCGGATCTCGTCGTCGTGCATACACTGGAGGCCGCGGCGCGTCGCGCGCTCGACGAGCACGTCTCTGCGCTGAGGGCGATGGAGAAAGCTCGAGCCATCGAGGTTGCCGAGGATCGCCTGTCGGCCAGCACGGCCGCGAACACCATATTGTGCCTACGAGACGCGGGTGAGGCGAAGCGCGCCCAGATGGAAGTGGGAGAAGCGATCTCACGTTGGCCCGATGATGCTCCTATCTGGCTAGCAGCGGCAACCGTCGCCGCAGACGGCGGTGACCTTGATGCAGCTCACGAGCGCGTCGAGAAGGCAAAGCAGTTAGACCCGACATGGCCTGCGCCGTGGCACGTATCTGCCAGTCTGGCCGCCAGAGTCGGCAACTACTCCCGGGCGCTGGCAGAATGCAGGAAGGCCTACGAGCTGTCAAACGGGGATCCAGACCCCGCGATTCACAACCAGATGGGGGTGCTTCTGTTAAGGGTGACCGAGTCCCAGGGCGGGGTAGACGCAGCAGCCTTAAAGGATGCGCTTGACCAGCTTATAAGGGCTGACCGCGTCACCACAGGCATTGGTCACACAAAGCTTGGGCGGGGTGTGAAGCTCAATCTCGCCATCGCGCGGCTTCTGAACGACCAGCCTGACGAGGCGACCGCGATCCTGAACGGACTGGCATCGACTGGCGACATGAGTTCTGTAGCTTGGGCCTGTCTGGGCGAGTGTCACCTCCGCAGTAGTGACTGGAAGCAGGCAGTGGCGGCCTATGAGCAAGCTATCGCCATGGGGGAGACCGACTCGGCCGTCCGGAACAACCTCGCAGTTGCCATGATGCGTCTGGATACGCGCAACGTTCGGAGCGCGCTACGCAACTTCGCAGCGATAGTCGAAGGCCACGAGCCTGCGGAAGCTGCCGCGGCTGCGAACATGGCCCAGTGCTTCCTGCGTCTTGACCAGCCAGGGAAGGCCCTCGCCGTACTCGATAAGGCGAGCGAACTGGGTGCAACGGACTGGAGGATGACGCATCTTCGGGCTCAGGCGCTGAATCAAACGGGCCAGACTGAAGGCGCAGTGAGCGCTGCCATCTCGGCCGTGCACGCAGCGCCGCTGATCGCTGAACCCCATCGTTTCCTCTGGCAACTCTTCAATACCCACCTCCTCAGCCGGCTTCGGGACACCCTTGCTCGACTAAAGGAGCAGCTCCCGTGGCTCGCAGCAGATCCGCGCCCGTGCGACGAGTTCCTCGACCGCGCAGTGACATGTCTCTCTATCTATGGAGAATCCTTGCAGAATATTCCCCCACCCCCGCAGTCAGAGAAGGTTGGTTCCGAACTCCCATGGCGGCCATGTGCCGAGTGTTGGGAAATCGAGCTCCAGCTGCGGAGGTGCCTCGACCCTCTTGAGAGGGACGTCATCAACACACCGATGATGCGAAGGAGGCGCTCCGACCACATCAGACGCTTGCTGACAGGCGCTCATATCACAGCTTCCCCCCTCTTGGAGGGCCGTGGTGATCTCGCCTCCCGCGGTGCGCTTGTCATGTCGGTCACCGATCGGCGTTCACCTGATACTCAGCTGACAATCCAAGTCGAGCCATCTCCGGAGACCACTCCTGCGTCGCTGGGCGCAGTTGTGGCCGATGATGCTAGCCTGCTGGTGTGGCCGGGGGGCACTTATCTTCGTCTGATAGCAGCGCGAGCTGAGATCGGACGGGGATGGGAGGGCCTGAGTGCGCTTGAGAGCAGCGCGGTTGAGCCGTACGATCATCAGGTAAGGGCTGTGCTTCATGTCCTGAGGAACTGCGATGGGCAAGCGGTCCTGGCTGATGAGGTGGGACTTGGAAAGACTATTGAGGCAGGGCTGATCGCCAAGGAGTACATGGCGCGTGGCATGGTTAGGACCGTGTTAGTCCTGGTACCACCTGCACTTATGCGCCAATGGCTGCAAGAGATGAAGCAGAGATTCGGGCTCGACTTTGCCGAATGGTCGCAGGCATGGAGTGACGAGCAGTGGCAAGGTCAGCCCTTGGTCATCGCCTCGATGTACGCGCTTAGACGTCCCGAGCACGTCCCCATCGTGGACTCGCGGGAGTGGGACCTCCTGATCGTCGATGAGGCCCACCACGCACGCAGGCCGGGGGCACAGCTCTGGCGCCTCGTGGCCAGGCTAAGGGCGACACGCCGCCTGCTCCTGACGGCCACCCCGATCCACAATTCCATGCGTGACCTCTATACCCTTTGCAATCTCGCAAGGCCGGGCGTCTTCGGCAGCTATGCGGCGTTTTCGAGGGAGTTTGTTGATGCCAGCGACCCCGCTGGGCGGACACCGAGAAACGTGCCGGGGCTCCGCCGGCTACTCTCCAATGTCCTTATCCGAACGCGCCGTGCTGAGACCGTGCTCGACCTGCCACCGCGGCGGGTGACTACAGTCGCGGTAGCGCTCACAGAGGAGGAGCGCAACTTGTACGACAACGTAACTGAGTACATCCGGACGCGCCCACGCCGCCTCGCCAGCGGGCAGCCTGATCTGGTGCGGTACGTCATCCAGCGCGAACTGTGCAGCTCTCCCGAGGCCGCTGCCCATACGCTGCTGTCAGAGGCTGCCACTTCCCGGGCTGAACGGCGGACACGTGAGCGCCTAAGTGACCTGGTGGATGCGTGTCACTCGACCCAACGCCGAGCAAAGCATGAGGCGCTCGCGACTATTCTCAACAACCGTCCAGGCGAGAAGTTCGTGATCTACTCGGAGTTCCGACGCACTGCAGAGGTGGTGGCAGCATTCCTCGCTGGCAAGGGGTGGCGTGTGGCGCTCCTTCACGGCGGGCACGAACGTGAAGGTCCACTTAGGGATTTCGCTGGTGGTGCGGACGTCCTGGTCACAACGGTAGTTGGTAGTGAAGGCCTGAACCTCCAGTTCTGCTGGAACGTCGTCAATTTCGACTTCCCGTGGAATCCCATGCGGATCGAGCAGCGGATTGGGCGCGTCCATCGCATCGGTCAGAAAAGAGATGTGCATGTGTGGAATCTGGTCGCCGCTGAGACGATCGAGGAATATGTGGTCGAGGTGCTCGAGAGGAAACTGCATATGTTTGAGCTCGTGGTAGGAGAGGCTGCGACAGTCATACAGATGGTGCGCGAGCAGCTCGACTTCGAGGCGCGAGTCCAGGCGATTATGGACAACGCGAGAAACGATCTCGAGGAAAAGCGGATGTTTGCAGCTTTCGGCGAGCAAATTGCAGATACCGTCGCTCGAGCAAACGCCTGGAGATGGCAAGTCGACATCATGCCCTTGTCAAATGGCAATGGGACACCTCTGAGGGCCCTGTGGGCTTGCCTCTAGTCCCAGGCCATTCTATCATATTGGACGATTCTGCGGCCCCTCAGGTGCCGCCTTTTCTCCTGGAGTGTGCTGCTTATGCAGGTTATTCGGGCAGCCGTGAGCCTGATCGTGCGCTCCGCCGTGTTGAGCGCACAGTATGCCGGTCAACAGAGGCTTCTCTTGCTGCACCAGGCCGCTACCGTAGGAGGGGATACTGGCGAGTTGGCCCGCCTGCGGGACGAGAACCGCCAGCTGAAGTCTGAGAATAGCCTGCTCAGGTCGCGTCTTCGTCAGCTCTCCCGCAAGCAGCGCTATACGCCCATGCAGCGGCTGCAGATTCTGTCGCACATGGCCTACTACGGCATCCCGAGGAAGCGGGTGAAAGAACACTTCTGCATCGCCAGGTCCACTCTTTACCGCTGGCTACATGCGGCGGAGAAGGGCGTGCTTGGAGAGGAGAGGTCCTGTCAGGAGAGCTCCAGGAAGACTCCCGCACAGCTAGCCAAGATGATCTGGGATATCTTTGAGGCAAATCCTCACTTCGGCCGAAACCGTATCGCCGTGACTATGTGGACGCTAGGGGTGTTCGTGGCCGCCTCCACTGTACGCAACATCCTTCTGAAACCCAAGCCCAGGAGAGCAGCTTCGCAGGCGGCCGTGCGCAAGCAGGAGGGGAAGCCACGCGAGATCATCGCCCGCTATCCGAACCATGTCTGGTCGGTAGACCGCACCCGGGTGTGGCGATGGCGGATCTGGCCCACGTGGACTCTAGTGGCCGTGGATCACTACTCCAGGATGGTGACCACTGCCTGCCCTCTCGAAGGGCCCAATGCCGGATGGGTTGTGGATGCCTTGGATAGAGCCTTCCTGCGCCACGGGCCGCCCAAGCACATCATCACGGATCAGGAGACTGTGTTCACCTGCGGTGCCTTTTGTGAGTTGCTCAGTAAGTGGAACGTGAAGCAGCGGTTCGGGGCGGTGGGCGAGCACGCTTCAATTGCCGTTACGGAACGGGCCATCCTCACGCTGAAATATGAGTGGCTTAAGCGGGTTCCGGTCACCCGAGGCATGGATCATCTGTCAGCGCTACTGGACGACTTCGAGGTCTACTACAACGCCTACCGGGGACACACGACTCTGGGCGGGGCGCTGCCAGCGGTGATTCATAGCGGCAGGCAATGGAGCAGACCGGACAAGTCAGCCAAGACGCTTCCGGGTACCGTCCAGCGGCGCGTCTTCACTGACGCGGGTATCACAGCTTACCGACTCGCCGCCTGACTGGATGGGGCTTCGTTCGGTCCGGCGCAGCATTCGGCGCCCCCGCGCCTTCTTCCGCCTGCGTCTCTATCAGTTCTGCCACCGGGCCGGAACGAGTAACCGTCCCGTCAGCGACAACTTCACGTCGCGGAAGATCCGTTTCCCACACCGAAGGAAGTGCTCAACAATTCCGGCCTTGACACGGGTCCCAAAGCAATGTGACAAGGGCAACCTGTCTCATGTGTCACCGGTCGGTTGAAAACCAGCCACTCGCGGTCGGTTCAAAACCAGCCAGTTAGTTATCCTTCTTGAGCTTCTCATTCTCCTGCTTGGTTGACGACTTGATGGCCGCTTCTTGGGGTTTG
>Ga0315280_10006314_pt1 | contig 16428 bp, 12 predicted proteins | sample YL17G06_40_MG_FD_203697 | JGI IMG/M metagenome (GOLD analysis project Ga0315280, IMG submission 203697) | Sediment microbial communities from Yellowstone Lake, YNP, Wyoming, USA - YL17G06_40 | ecosystem: Environmental > Aquatic > Freshwater > Lake > Sediment | place: USA: Wyoming | collected...
AATTAAATTAAAAAAATATCCAGAAACAAAGGCAAGCGCTCAAAAGGCTTTATTGAGAACTCAGACTATGACTTGCGGCCCCAAAAAATACAGAGGAGCTGTCTATGACCGGTCGCTTCTCGAACCGAGGAACAAAATAAAAGGGCCTTCGCTCGTGATCGATTCTGAATCCACAACCTTCCTTCCTCCTGGATTTACAGCTCGGGTGGACGGCTTTTTGAATCTCATCATCGAAAAAGGATGAATTTCGGATGGAAAAGTTTGACCCGATTGAGCTAGAGCTTTTCAAGAATATTTTTATCTCCATCTCCGAAGAAATGGGTGCCGTGCTCGGTCGAACGGCTCTTTCCCCTAATATAAAAGAGAGGAAGGACTTTTCCTGTGCTCTCTTTAATCAAAAAGGAGAGACATTTGCCCAGGGCTCTCATATTCCTGTTCACCTGGGAGCCATGCCGCTATCAGTTCAGTCCGCATTAAAGACAACCCATTTTGAGGAACAAGACCTCGTCCTACTCAATGACCCTTATCGGGGAGGGACACACCTGCCTGATATTACCTGTATTTCCCCGGTGTTTGTGGGCAGGAAACTCTCATTTTTTGTTGCCAATCGAGCCCATCACTCAGATGTGGGAGGAATGACGCCCGGGTCCATGCCCCCCGCCACTGAAATTTTCCAGGAAGGATTGATCATCCCGCCATTGAAACTCATCCAGAGGGGAAAGCTGAACACTGAGATTCTTGATTTTATCCTGGCCAATGTCAGGACTCCTGAAGAGCGTAAAGGAGATCTGCTCGCCCAAATGGCGGCCAATGCCAAGGGCAAACAGAGGCTAGTGGAAACAATCCAGAAATACGGATTCCAAAAAATTGAGCGCTACACCTATCTTATTCAACGCTACACAGAAAAGATTTTGAGAGAAACCATTCGAGACATTCCTGATGGAAAGTACGGCTTCACAGATTATCTCGACAATGATGGGGTTTCTGCGAATCCGGTCAAAATTGGAGTGGAAATAACCATCAGGCAGGACGAAGCCATTATTGATTTTAGCTCCTCATCGCCCCAGGTTGCAGGCTCGGTCAATGCGAACTATGCTGTGACTTACTCCGCAGTCCTCTATGTTTTCCGATCGTTGATTGAAGAAGATATTCCTTTTAACACCGGGCTGATGAAGCCTTTAAAAATCAAAGCTCCAAAGGGCCTTGTTGTCAATGCCCAGTATCCCGCAGCCACGGCCGGAGGCAATGTCGAAACTTCCCAGCGGATAGTGGATGTTCTCCTTGGCGCGCTCTCCCAGGCCATTCCCCAAAAAATACAGGCTGCCAGCTCGGGCACGATGAACAATGTCGCCTTTGGTGGATACGATCCCGCTAAAAAGGCGAACTTTGCCTACTATGAAACAATCGGAGGCGGAATGGGAGGGAGCTTTGAAACACAAGGTCTCAGCGGAGTCCATACCCATATGACCAACTCTCTCAACACGCCACTCGAGGCGCTTGAAAATTACCTCCCTTTGAGAATAAATAACTATTGCTTGAGGAAAGGTTCAGGAGGAACTGGTTTCAGAAAAGGTGGAGAAGGAATTATCAGAGAATATGAGTTTCTTGTCCCCACTCAGGTGACGATCCTTTCTGAGAGGAGGGAATTTCCTCCCTATGGGCTTTGGGGAGGCGGTCCGGGAGCCAGAGGAAAAAATATACTTTTTTCTTACGGCAAAAAGATACCCCTGGGTTCCAAGGTCAACCTCCGAGTTCAGCCTGGAGACAGGCTCCGCATCGAGACTCCAGGAGGTGGAGGATATGGAAAGGAGTTTGAATGAAAAAGCATAGCGTTTTTATTTTGGTTTTATCGCTTCTGGTCTCAGGATATACGGCTCGAGCCGATTCCGTGATTCTTTTAAAGGTCAGAGTTCTAGTGGCCAATGTGCGCTCGGAACCGGATCCGGCAAGCCCAGTCATTGCGCGGGTTAAATTCGATACCCGGCTCGAATCAACCAGAAAGATAGGTGATTTTTATGAAATATCCATTACGGATAGCCAAGGGAAAATAGTAACCGGCTATATTCACTCTGCCGTCGTCGAAGTAGTTGAAAGCAAAGCTGTGGAGACGCTTCCCAAGGAAGAAGTTCCAAAACCTCCTGTTCCACGCGAACGCTCCGCAAAAATGGGCCCGGGAATTTTTGGAGGATTTGCCAAACTGTCTGATTATGGGGGAGGCGCGGCCTATGGAGCCAATTTTTTCCTTCGGATTACTAAGAATATAGGCATTGAACTCAGCGGCCTCAGGTTCCAAAGCTCAGTCCAAGAAAAAAAGGGGAAAAAAGCAGGCGAAGAATTGAGCAAAGGAAAATTATCCGTTTTTCCTATCCAGCTCAATATCCAGGCCAGATACCCCCTTAACGAACATATCATCCCTTATGCGATCGCAGGTGCAGGCTACTATCTCATAAGCTTCAATCTTGAGAGTGAACAAAAAAAATCATGGGAGGCTTTGGGGTTTGATATCAGTGAAAAAGTTGATAATGCTTTTGGCTATCATTTTGGAGCTGGTGTCGATTATCTTTTCAGCCGGCATTTTGGCTTGAATGCAAGCTTTAAATATTGCCTTGTCAAAACCAACGGGAACTGGAAACTCAAAGACCTGGGGAGCAATACCGAAGTTGCCGGCGAACTTAAAGAGATCAGGCTGAACTCTATCCTGCTGGACGTCGGCATCAGGTATCTGTTCTGATGATTGGAGAGGATGAAACCATGACAAAGAAACTTAAAATCGATCGTATTACTTGGCTATTCTTGGCATTATTGGCCTTTTCGATGGTTCTTCTTCCGACAAAGGCCACAGTCCGGGAAAACTCAAACCGGAATACAGACCTCGCCGCTCAAAATGGCCTTTCCCAACTGGGCAATCCTAAAATGGAGTATGCTTTATCTGAATTGTTTGAAATCTATTCGACTCAGGGAATTGAGAGAGCTAAAGAATTTGTGAAACAAAGAAAAATAGATCTGGAAGATAATCGCGTCCGGGTGGTGGTCGAAGGTCACTCACCAGAGATAGGACAAAAAACCAGAAGAACCTCGCTCTTGGAGTACCAGCTTAGAGGTTTTGGCGCAAAAATTGAGGCAACTTATAACCAGCTCATCCAAAGTTGGGTGCCGGTGAGTAATCTCCAAAACATTGCCAGTCTGCTATCTGTGAAATATTTGAGACTTCCCCTCAAGCCCCGGCTCTTGACGATAAGTGAAGGAGTGGCCAAGACAGGGGCAGACCAATGGCAGTTTCTAAAACCTTACCGGACTCAAGAGAACGTCAAAGTCAGTATCCTGGACGCCGGTTTCGAAGGCTATGAGAGCTTACTGGGGTCAGAGCTCCCCTCGACAGTCACAGCCAAGTCCTTCAGGGCAGATGGCAATATCCAGGCCGACATAAAACATGGCACTGCCTGTGCTGAGATTGTCCATGACATGGCCCCAGAGGCCGATTTTTATCTTGTCAATTTTAATACAGATGTTGAGCAACATAATGCTGTTGACTGGCTTATTAGCCAAGGCGTGAAAATTATCTCCTATTCCATCGGCTGGACAAACGCGGGACGCGGAGACGGAACCGGCCCTATCTGTGAAGATGTTAAAAAAGCAGCCGACGCAGGTATCACTTGGGTCAGCGCAGCAGGAAATGATGCCAAGGACCATTGGGAGGGGACTTTTAATGACCCGGATGAAGATAGATGGCATAATTTTGCTGGGAATGAGGAAATCTTACGGTGGTGGGTACCTGCTTATAATTATGTTGCAGCTTATTTGAACTGGGATGACTGGGGAACATGGAATGGCTTGGATTACAGTGGGTCCGGCCAAAATTATGATCTCTATCTGTTCCTCCGGCAGGGAGGGGCCTGGATTCTTGTGGATAAATCAGCAAACCTGCAAACAGGGGCGCAATGGCCGATTGAAGGCATTGGTTACTATTGGTCAAGTGTTTCTACTTACTGGGGGATTGCGATTAAAAAGACAGATGCCACTCGAGACTGCAAACTGGAGCTTTTTGCCGTAGGGAATCAGGATCCGATTGAATATAACGTTCCCGAAGGAAGTTTGACCATTCCCGCAGATTCAGACAGAGCTGTGGCTGTTGGAGCCACTGACTGGAGAGATGATTCATATCATACTTATAGTTCCCGCGGCCCAACGATAGATGGAAGGACTAAACCCGATTTTTCGGCTCCTTCGGGAGTCTCAACTATGTCCTATGGCCCTACGGCATTTTTGGGGACATCTGCTTCGGCCCCTCACGTGGCCGGCGCTTTCGCTCTGCTCAGCGGAAAAACTCCTTACTCGCTGGAACAAATCTACGCCATTCTCCAAAATCGCGCTGTCGACCTGGGGCCCGCGGGAAAAGATAATCAGTTTGGGTATGGAAGATTGAATCTCAAAAAGAAGCAGTGATATTTAAAAAGTAAGCATCCTAAATTTCCTGATAAAGGGGCTTTGAAAAGGACTGCGGCGACCATCGCGGAGATCAGCCTGAGAGACCCGTCTTACGAGGGTAGCCGCAGGCCTTCTTCGGGCCAAGGCTCCGAGGATGGGTTACCGCAAGTGATTTTGGGGATAAAGGGAAGCATCTTTTTTCTGTGATGATTTAGCTGTCATCAAAGTTGGGTGGCACGGCGGAGGGGCTCTCCGCCCGCCCGGAGCCTCACGGCGCTTGAATCATCTCCTCTGCGGTATCTTGCGGGAGCGGAGGTGAGGACGGACGGGGAGGAGCCGTGACAGGACCCTATTCCTGATCATGGCTCTCACAGAAAAAAGATGCTTACGGGAAAAACCTATTTTTTGTCCCCAAAATAAGATAAATTTGCCTGGAGCCTTGGGCCGGAGAAGCCGAGGAAGACGGGTCTCTCAGGCCACCGATCGGAGCGGGGAGCTAAGCCCTTTTCAAAGCCGCTATTCAATCATTAAGGAATTTGGGATGCTTCCCCTTTAAAAAGTAAATTTGATCCCTGCCCTCACCGAAAATCCTGAAAGGTTGATGGCTGCTTCATGCACATTGAGAAAGGAAGAAGACTCCGGTCTCTCCTCATAAAGACCGACCAGGGGATATTTTCGTGTTTCAGAGCTTAATTCGAAATACCAGAGGGTCCTCTTTCCTCTCTCGCTGTAAGAGCCTGAACTGTCCTTCCCCTCTAAAGTCCAGTCTCCACTCAACCCCTTTAATTCTGCATACCGGCCAAAGCCTTCAAGGACTAAGGCCAGATGAGAAGTTAAATGGAAACCAATGCCCAACCCACCCTGAAAGCCAATTGTGCCTTTCGATGCGGTCCATCGCTCTGTGCCGCGGTCGGAGAACCCTTGAGCTTCAAAAGCATATTGATCTTCCCATTTCAACTCGCCCCAATAATAGCCCAGCCCTGCATTGAGGTTCAAAGAAAAAAGCCGGAAGAGAGGGAGATTGTAATAGACTCCCAATGTGAGGGGAACAACGCTCACCCTGGGATGGATCGTGTCTTTGGCAGAAATAATCCAAAAGTTGTAGCTGACCGAGCTTTTTTTAGAAGCTTGGAAATAACCAGATCCCAACGCAACCCCAAGACGAGGAGTAAGATTCAGAATCAGCTCGCCCTGAAAATCAAATCCTGCATGGAGCTTCTGGTATTGGCCTGAAACATTCAGGTACTCGTCTTTTGAAAAGTCATTAAGCCCTTGGAGCCCTTGGTTCAAATCGCCCCCTGCAAGATAGGCCCATCCTCCTGAGAGCTTCAAACTCCATTTCCAGTCTGCGGTTCCGCCTCTAACTGGCAAAAGGAAGACAAAAAAAATAAAAATTCCCGCTAAAAATCTTTTTGTAAGTCTCACGTCTCCTCCTGGCACGGCCATTTTCTCCCTGGAATCATATTTTTCTGAAATATATACCCATGGGGTTCTCCTTGTCAACGAAGGAAGCATCTTTTTCCCGTGATGATTTAGCTGTCATCAAAGTTGGGTGGCACGGCGGAGGGGCCCTCCGCCCGCCCGGAGCCTCACGGCGCTTGAATCATCTCCTCTGCGGTATCTTGCGGGAGTGGAGGTGAGGACGGACGGGGAGGAGCCGTGACAGGACCTTATTCCTGATCATGGCTATCACAGAAAAAAGATGCTATCTAGGGGCTTTGACCCAAAATTGCCTATAAAAAATTAAGATGAGCCCTGGACGGTCCCTGGGTGCTCGAAGAGCTGGGGGGTGGGTGGGCTTGCGGCAATTTTGGATTTGATTTCTTTATTTTCATAAGGTATAAAATATATGCTTAAAAATTTAGAAAGGAGCGAGGGGAAATGAAAAGAAGTATTTTCGTCATTGCTATCGGAATATTCATTCTCTTCCAAGGAAATGCCTCTACCCAAATCAACCAGCCCATGACTAAATCCGAAACAAGAGGAGTCTGGATGCATCCGGGCTTATTTGGCACGGATGAAAAGGAAGCTATCAAAAAAATTCAATCCACACTCGACGAATATGTTCAGGCTGGGATCAACACTCTGCTAATGCTTGTCAAAAACACAACCGGTGAAATTTATTTCAAAAGCAAAATCGGCGTCCCTGACCCGGCCTGGAATTGGGATTTCTTCGACGTTTTCTTGAAAGAAGCGCAGAAAAGAAAAATGACTGTTCACCCCTGGTTCTGTGTCTTTCCTGAAGGAAAAATTCTGGGACAGGTCCGGGAGCATCCTGAGTGGCTGATCATCAGCAGCAAAGGAGAAATGGTGACTTCTGTCAATCCTGCCCTTCCTCAAGTCCGCGAGTATGAAATCAGCCTGATGAAAGAGCTTGTGCTTCAGTATCCAGTGGATTGGGTTCATCTGGACTATATCCGGTATCCCTGCTTCCCAGACGAGCCTTATTTCAGTTACGATCCCAAGACGCGAGCCCTGTTTAAGGAATATTCGGGAATTGAGCTACTCGACATCAAGGCCACTGATTCCGGTAATATGATCTGGAATGAATGGATTTCTTGGAATCGAGAACAGGTCACTCAATTTATCCGAGAACTCCGTGACGCCCTTAAGACTTCTGGGCGGACAATAAAAATTTCAGCAGCCGTCTTTCCAAATGCGGATAATGCCAAAGTGCTGATTGGCCAGGATTGGGCCAGCTGGGCAGAACAGGAGCTCGTAGACATGCTCTGCCCGATGCTCTACACCAACCATACTGTTTTTTTCGAAAAATACGTCAGCCAAGCAGTGAGGATTGTAAAAGGCCACTGCCAAATCTGCCCTGGGATCGGGATTGGCACCTCACACAACCAAAATACCCCTGAAGGCATGCTCGAACAGTTGAAAATCAGCCGCAATCTGGGCTCGGATGGCGTCATTTTCTTTTCCTCGGGAAGCCTCAAGAGCGAATTTCTTACAAAATTGAACGCTTCTAACTAACAGAAGAGAACTATCTAAGTTTCTATTTTTTCACTTTCTTTAATTTTTGTTTTTCGATCAAAAGCTGGCCCTGATAAGAGACATAATTCAGAAGAATCATGACTCTTTCTTTCTCGCCTATCTGTTTTTGAAAGATTCCTTTAAGGCCTTTGAGCGGACCTTCCACAACTTCGATCTCATCCCCTTCGACTGGCTCTTCCCCATACTTCTGGAGTTCGATGAGGCCATCCACTTCCCTGGATTGAATTTCATGAATCACGCTTTCAGAAAGAGGGATAGGCCCTTCTCTATTCCCCACAACTCTTTTGACTCCCCGCGTGTAACGGACGAGCCGGTACTGGCTGGGATAATCGAAATAAATAAATTCGTAGCCAGGGAAAAAGGACGTTATTCTGTTTTCTTTCAAGTATTTGGGCAGGTAGATTTTAAACCCCACCTCTCTGAATATTTTCTCTACATGGAATTCTTTTTTGGGCTTGGTGTTAAGGACAAACCAATTTTCCATCTCTCTTTTAATCCTCTAATTTAGCCCCTGCTTATTTTCCTTTTCCTGTAACGGATTCCACATCTTTGATGGTCTTGGGAATGGATTGGCCAAGGACTCGATGCCCTTTGGCTGTGACGAGAACATCATCCTCAATCCTTACTCCACCAAAATTTTTGTATTGTTCGACTTTTTCGTAGTTGATGAAATTTTTGAATTTCTTCTCTTTCTGCCATTGATCGATCAGGGCTGGAATAAAATAGATTCCAGGTTCAACGGTCACCACAAAACCGGGCTCAAGCTCCCGGGCCAGCCTTAAATAAGCCAGGCCAAACTGGTCGCTTCTTCTTATTTTATCCGTATACCCTACATAATTCTCGCCCAAGCCCTCCATATCATGGACATCGAGGCCCAGCATGTGGCCCAAGCCGTGAGGGAAGAATAGGGCATGAGCTCCTACTCCGACCGCCTCCTCCACATCGCCTCTCATCAAACCTAAGTCCTTCAATCCAGAAGCTATGACCCGGGCAACTTCAAGATGGACATCCCTGTAGGGAATTCCAGGCTTGATCAGCTGAATGGCCTTCATCTGAGAAGCCAGCACAAGCTCATAAATTTCTTTTTGCTCAGGGGTAAACCGGCCGCTCACAGGAATGGTTCTGGTGATGTCGGACGCATAATGGAGCGGAGACTCAGCGCCGGCATCGATGATCAAGAGCCTTCCTTTTTTCAGGAGGTTCCCATGATAGTGGCTGTGAAGGATTTGCCCGTTAATGGTCAAAATTGTGGGAAAGGCGGGGAAACAGTTTTGAGCAATCATCATTCCTTCCATTCTGCCCACGATTTCTCTCTCATAAAGACCGGGTTTTGTCATCTTCATCGCTGTCAGGTACATTTCGTAAGTGATGACAAAGGCTCTATTGATCTCGGCAATTTCTTCCTTTATTTTGATTGACCTTTGGCTCACGACAGCCTTGATCAGCTCTTCAGAGGCATGGGCTTTGGCTTCTTGGGCTGGAATTCCCAGCCACTGTTCAATTTTGGCTGAGGTCTCTGCCCTGTAGAGAGGCAAATAGTGAATGCACCTACCCTGCTCTTTGGCCTGTTTTAACTTTTCCGCAAGTTTATCCAGGGGAGCAGTTTCCTTGACTCCGACTTTAGCGGCTCTCTCCTTGAGTTTGGGGAGAAACCCCATCCAGATGATGTCCTCAAGATCGATATCATTGCCATACAGGGCATCCTTGTTCTCATCCACATCAACAACTCCAGCCAGCCCCGGCGAATCCAGCCCAAAGAAATAGAGGAACGAGCTATCCTGGCGAAATTCATACGTATTGGCAGCATAATTCATAGGACTATCGTCATGCCCAAGAAAAAGAATCAAGCCCGATTGAAGCTGGTGGCGAAGAAGCTTTCTTCTTTGCGCATAAATTTTTGGATCAAACATTTTCTCTCCCTCTTATATTTTTTAAATCATTGAACGTAGATATATCAGATTATAGGATCGAGTTCAACGATCAATTCAAAACAAAATCAAAATGCCTATAGCCATATTGATACGTACAAAGAATGAAAATCCCCTCCTTCTAACCTCCCCCCACAAGTGGGGGAGGATAAAGGAGATGGGGATTTTCTAGAATGAATCATGTTCTGTCCTCTTTATGATTTCATTCTGAAGATCGACTCCGAGGTCAACGAAATAATCGCTGTAGCCGGCCACTCGGACGATGAGGTCCCTGTATTTCTCGGGATGTTTCTGGGCATCGCGGAGGGTGTCGGCTGTGACCACATTGAACTGAATGTGATGCCCGTCAAGCTTAAAATAAGACCTTATCAAATGAAGCAGATTGTCCACTCCGGCCTCATCGGCCAAAAGCTGGGGAGTGAACTTTTGATTGAGAAGAGTTCCGCCCGTTCTCAGATGGTCCATCTTGGCAACGGATTTGATGACGGCTGTGGGGCCGTGCCTGTCTGCTCCCTGCACCGGTGATACGCCTTCGGACAATGGCTCATAGGCTTTGCGGCCATCGGGCGTAGCGCCTGTCACTTTTCCAAAATAGACATGGACTGTTGTCGGCAGCAGATTGATGCGATAAGTCCCGCCTTTGGTGTTGGGTTTTCCATTTACGGCATCATAGTACATATCAAAAATCGCTCTCATAATTCCGTCAGAATAGTCATCATCGTTTCCATATTTTGGGGTTTTGTTGAGGAACCTCTGGCGCAGAGTTTCATGTCCCTCAAAATTATCCTTCAGGGCCTTGAGCATCTCCTCCATGCTCATCACTTTTTTATCAAAAACATTGTATTTGAGGGAGGTTAAAGAATCGGTAAGAGTTCCTATCCCCACGCCCTGGATATAAGAAGTATTATACCGGGCTCCCCCATCATGATAGTCCTTCCCTCTGGCGATACAATCATCGATGAGCAGGGAGAGGAACGGCGTGGGCAGATACTCGGCATAAATCCTTTCGATAACAGAGTTTCCTCTGATTTTGATATCCACGAAATAATTGACCTGCTTTTGGAAAGCATCCAACAGCTCTTCAAAGGAGCGGAAGGAAACGGGATTTCCTGTTTCGAGGCCAATCTTTTTCCCGGTTCGAGGGTCAACTCCGTGGTTGAGAGTGATCTCTAAAATCTTGACGAGATTGAAATACCCGGTGAGGTTATAATTTTCTTTCCCGAAAACTCCGACCTCTACGCACCCGCTGGAGCCGCCAACGCGGGCATCATCCAGAGTTTTGCCCTGCCTGAGGAGTTCCTGGACAATTGCATCGGAATTAAAAAAGGAAGGCTGCCCAAATCCTGTCTTGATAATTTTGATCGACCTTTTGATGAGACGGTCCGGGCTCTTTTTGCTGATTTGGACGGATGAGCTCGGCTGAACGAGCCGCATTTCTTCAACAACATCCAACAAGAGGTAAGTGAGTTCATTGACCGCATCCGTGCCGTCGGGTTTAATCCCTCCCAGATTGATCTGACAAAAATCAGTGTAAGTGGCGCTTTCTTCTGCTGTGACTCCAACTTTCGGCGGGGCAGGCTGGTTATTGAATTTAATCCAGAAAGCCTGCAGAAGCTCTCTCGCCTTCTCCTGAGTCAGCGTGCCGTCCTCCAATCCTTTTTTGTAAAAAGGATAAAGGTGCTGGTCGAGCTTGCCAGGGTTAAAGGAATCCCAGGTGTTGAGCTCGGTGATGACGCCGAGATGCACGAACCAGTAATACTGTAAGGCTTCCCAGAAATCTTGAGGAGCGTTTTTGGGAACATGGAAGCAGTTCTCGGCAATTCTTTCCAGCTCTCTCTTTCGCTGCGGATTTTTCTCTTTTTTGGCTAAAGCTCGAGCTTTCCGGCCGTGGCGTTCGGCAGAGAGGATGAGCGCATCAGCAGCAATGGCCATTGCCTTAAGCTCTTCGCTCTTTTTGAATGCTTCGGGATCATTCAGATAATCGAGGTTGGCCAGACTCTGTTCAATATCTTGCCTAAAATCGGCAAAACCTTTTTTATAGATCTTATCGTCGAGCACCGTATGCCCAGGAGCTCTCTGCTCCATAAACTCCGTGAAAATTCCAGCTTGAAAAGCCTCTTTCCATTCATCCGTCATCTCCGAGAAAATCTTCTCTCTGATCGACTGGCCTTTCCAGAAAGGGATGATTTCTTTTTCATAGATTCTCCGCGTTTCTTCGTCCACCTTGAACGAAGTCCTTTCCCTGGAATTGAGGATATCGAGGTCCTGAAGGCTGTGGACATTGATCTCGGGATAAGTGGGTGTCGCCTTAGGAGCAGGCCCCCTTTCCCCGATGATCAGCTCGCCCTCGCCGATATAAATCTCCTTATTTTCCAATAGATATTTAAAAGCCAGAGCTCTTTTGACTGGCGCAGACAGGGTGGCAGATGTGTTTTTTTTATAAAATTCGGTCATAAGGACCGCCCGTTCAGGAATGATATAAGGCCTAGCTTCAAGGCTCTGTTCTCTGAGCTTTTTGATTCTTGCGTTCATTTTACTCTCCGATAGTGACCATAAAACCATAACCTTCTAATTTTTTCTTGATTCGGTCAATGCCCTCTTGCCGAGGAAGATTGAAATCCTGGAATTTTTTTTTGCTCAATCTTTTGTGCTTGTCCTGGCCCAATTTGTGATAAGGCAAAAGGCTGATGTGTTTGATATTTTTTAAAGATTGGATAAATTTCGCAGTCTTCTGAATATTTTTCTCGTCATCATTAACTCCTGGGATGAGGGGAATGCGGACGATGACTCTTTTTCCTTTTTGCGCCAATTTTCTTAAATTGCTGAGAATGAGCTTGTTTGATTTCCCTGTGAACTTTTTGTGTTTTTGATCATCCATCATTTTGACATCATACAAGAAAAGGTCAACTTTATCGCCAATTTTTTCCAGATTCGTAGAGGAAGCATAGCCACAAGTATCAACCGTGATGTGGATATCTTTTTCTTTGGCTCGAGTGAGAAGGGCGGATAAAAAATCGGGCTGCAGCAACGGTTCGCCTCCAGAAAAAGTGACTCCTCCACCGGAATCATCATGGAAAATCATGTCCTTCTCCACTTCCCGCATCACTTCCTGGGGATTCATCTTTCGGCCGACAATTTCAATAGCTTCGCTCAAGCAAACTTTGGCACATTTCCCACAGGCATCGCACTTCTCTCGGTCAATGACAAGAATCTGATCAACCTTGGCCAGCGCCCGCTCCTCACAGACAGAAAGGCATTCTGTGCAATCTTTAATGCACTTGTAAGATTTGACCATGATTTCGGGCTTTGGCGATTGCCCTTCAGGATTGTGGCACCAGGGGCAATGGAGCGGGCATCCTTTGAAAAACACAGTCGTTCGGATCCCAGGGCCATCATGAATGGCGTACTTTTTAATGTCGAAAATAATACCTTCGCTCATTTAGATATTGGTCAACTTGGCCATAAACTGTGGCGCCCGGGTGTAATACTTGCTGATAAATTTCTCTTGAACTCGATAAGACCAGTGAACATCCCGGATGAAATGGGCGGCTTCATGGAATTTGCCCTGTTTGATGAGTTTCAGCAGCTCCTCATGCTCATGAATGGAAGACTGTTCCCATTCTTTAACAAAAGCTTTCTGGCGGGGAAAATCATACAATCTCTTCTTGAGGTTGTTGACAATTTTTATCAGACTTTCATTTCCACACAGATTGAGATAGATGTTGTGAAACTTTAAATTCTTATCATAATAAAGGTCAAAATTATCTTGGCTAATGGCCTTCTTCATGTCTTCGATCAACTTTTTCATATTCTGGATGGCCAGCTCGTTGATTTTATCGCAGGAGAGGGCGACCGCTGCGCTCTCCAGAGCGCCTATAACCTCGTAATATTCCTTAATGTCTTTAAGCGTCAGGACATTGACCATGACGCCGCGCCGCGGAAGAATCGAGACAAAACCCTCCATTTCAAGCTGAAAGAGGGCATCTCTCAGGGGTGTTTTGCTCACCCCCAGTTTCCGGGAAGTCTCTTCCATGTTGATCACCGAGCCAGGAAGCATTTTGCCTTTGTGCAGCTGCTCCCGCAGATATTCATAGACTTGTTCCTTCAAAGACTTTAAATTGAGAGGCGAATTTTTTCCCAAGTTTAAGACCTCCTAACTAAAATCTTCTCTTTATATTTTTAATATATTAGATATTAGACATGATGTCAATAGGCCCTATGGCAAAATTTTTTATTTTTGTGATAAGATAAAATTGATAATGAACCTTTAAGAAGAAATGAGGCCGAAATTCCATGAAGGGCTTTTTTAACCGTCTGCTCAGGATTAATCTTTCCCAGAAGAGCTTTCATTATCAACATATTCCAGATGAGCTATTGTCAAAAACCCTCGGCGGCAAAGGGCTGGGCACTTCCCTCCTCCTCAAAGAAAATCCTGCTGGAATTGATCCCTTCTCTCCAGACAATAAATTTATCATCGCCACCGGGTCTGCCACCGGGACCAAGATGTGGGGTCAATCGCGGTTTGGCGCTTATTCCAAAAGCTCCGCCACGGGTGGCTTTGGAGAGTCTTACTGCGGCGGGACCATCGCGCCCAAAATCAAAGGTTGCGGTCTTGATGCGGTCGTCGTGGAAGGAAAATGCGAATCTCTCTCTTTCCTGGCCGTCGCTGAAAATAGTGTTAGATTTCAAGATGCCACAAGCCTCAAAGGTCAGGATACGGTCCGAACTGAAGAATTCATATTAAAAAATTCGCCACCGGGAGCGAGTGCCTTGACCATCGGTCCAGCCGGTGAGAACCTGGTCAGGTTGGCCTGTATCAAATCCGATAGATGGCGAAGTCTCGGCCGGTGTGGATTGGGCGCAGTTCTCGGCTCAAAAAACGTCAAGGGCATCTCTTTTTCTGGCAACAAAAAAGCGGAAATCGCAGATGAAGAGCTGCTGCGAAAAGCAATCAGAGACATCGCCCAAAAAGCAAAGGATATGCCGGTGACATCTCTCTATCAGAGACTCGGAACTCCCATGCAGGTGGCCACCACCAACAGCCAGAATTGTTTTCCCACTCGCTATTGGCAATCCGGGCATTTCTCTAAATGGGAGAACCTCTCTGCCGACTATCTTCTCAAAAATTTTGAAGTCCAATCCCATCCTTGCCCGAATTGTTTCCTCAGGTGTACAAAATATTGCCGAATCAAACACGGCCGTCATCAAGGGCTCGTGCTGGAAGGGCCTGAGTATGAAACAATATATGCCATCGGCGGGCTTAACGAACTCGACAGCCTTGAAGAAGTGGCCTATCTGAACGACATCTGCGATAAACTGGGGCTGGATACCATGAGTGCAGGCAACATTTCAGGCTTTGCCATCGAAGCTTACAAGAGGGGAAAGATTGATTTTGACATCGATTACAACCAGCCTGACCGGATGGCCGAGCTTTTTAGATTGATTGCCGCCAATGAAGGTGTTGGCCGAATCTTTGCCAAAGGAATAGAGGAAGCCTCCAAGGAATTGGGGCTTGAGGACCTGGCAATTCATGTGAAAGGTCTTGAACCCGCTGGCTTTGAGCCGAGGGTGCTCAAAGGAATGGCTCTTTCCTATGCCACCTCAGCCCGCGGAGCTTGCCATTTGAGAGGCACGTTCTACAAGGCGGAACTCTCGGGGCTTGTGGACAGAGACATGATTCAGGGCAAAGCCGCTTTTCAGATCGATTATGAAGATAGGGCCGCACTTTTCGACTGCCTCATCCTCTGCCGGTTCTTCAGGGATTTTATTTTGTGGGATGAGCTTTCGACAATTCTTAAAGCAACGACTGGACTTAGTTTGAACAAAAACGAGCTTGAAATCTTGGCCAACTCCATCACTCAGAAGACTCGCGAATTTAATGCAAGAGAAGGCGTGACTGAAACTGAGGACAAATTGCCAGAACGATTCTTGAAAGAAAAAACTGCAGAAGGTGCCGCTTTAACCCGAGAACAGCTTGAGATTATGCTCAGAGAATACAACGAGATAAGGAAATCAAGAAGGGAAACCAATTAATAGATACCTTCCCTGGCTGCATCCGCATAGGCTTGAATATTCTCAAGAGGGGTTTCAAAAAAATGGTCGGAAAGGGAGCAAATATACCCACCGTTGCGGCCGACTTTTTCGAAAAGCTCATAGACTTTTGCCTTGATCTCTTCTTTCGTCCCGTCCGTTAGAACGCTGCATTGATCCAGTCCACCGATGAGCGCGAGCCTGCCCCTTATTCTAGCCGCAAATTCCCACGGCTCTTGATTTCCGCCGATGCTCTTGGACGCGAGTGTTTCAGAGACATCACTACCATTGGCGACGATCATCTCTTCAATTCCGAGCGTCCCGCCGCAGGCATGCTGCCAGCAGCCAGCCTGCTCTCCCCAAACAAAACCGCGCAGGATGCCTCTTTCTCCGACTCTGTCGTAGAGCTCGTTCACAACCTTCCTGTTAAGCTTCGGCACAGGCAGATACTTCCGGATGAGCTCAATATCCTCATCATGCTTGACCAAATAGTCTGAAATCCAGGTGGTTTCTTGGTTTCCTTCCGTTTTGAACCTGAGAACTCCCGCAGGAGTCTTGATAGCATAGTCCACAAGCCTCTTATCCGGGCTATCACTTATGACTTTGGCACTCACCTGCCAATCTTTTGTTGAAGTCTTTGAAGTCGCTGTCCCGTCCTGAGTCTGGCCGACTTCTCCAAAGTGCTGAATTTGTGCATCCAGGCCAAACTTCTCAAAAGCCTCAAGGTCGGAAATCCCGGCCAGATACTTATTGAGATGGTACGATTGCCACTGGTGGACTGTAACAGGAAGCCGGTCTGGCTTTTCCTGGTTTATGGCAATCAACATTCGCTCTTTTGAAGTCATCCTTGGCTCCTATTACTTTTTACCAGGTCTCAAGCGAGGCAAAGATAGGGCTGATGGAGTGACAGCCAAGCCGCCGAGAGAAGTGCACCTGAGTTCGCTGGGCAGCATCTTGCCTGAGGCAAAAACGGCATCGATGGTTTCATCCAACGGGATCGGATTGTGATAGCCTCCCAGGATCAAATCCGCGCAAACAAAAGCGC
>Ga0315280_10006315_pt1 | contig 16428 bp, 13 predicted proteins | sample YL17G06_40_MG_FD_203697 | JGI IMG/M metagenome (GOLD analysis project Ga0315280, IMG submission 203697) | Sediment microbial communities from Yellowstone Lake, YNP, Wyoming, USA - YL17G06_40 | ecosystem: Environmental > Aquatic > Freshwater > Lake > Sediment | place: USA: Wyoming | collected...
GGGCTCCGGCCGCCGCCTTGGCCACGGTCTCGGTGAGCCCCACCGCGCGCCGCTCCGGCACCACCACGCCGCCGGCGCCGGCGGCGTGCGCAGTGCGGATGATGGCGCCCAGGTTGTGCGGGTCTTCGACTCCGTCCAGCACGACCAGCAGGTGCGCTGCGCTGAGAAGGTCTTCCAGTTCGGAGTACTGATGCGTGGCGCCCAGCGCCACCACGCCCTGGTGCGAAGCAGCGCCGGCTACGCGATCCAAGGCCTCGCGCGGTTCGAAACGAACCGGGATGGAAAGCTCCCGGCAGAGATCAATGATTTCTTGCAGGCGATGACCGGAAGAACCCTGCGCGATCAGGACGCGGTTGAGCGGGCGGCGGGCGCGCAGGGCTTCCAGGACCGGATGGACGCCGATGCGGGCGGGCACAGACTCATCATGTCACAGCCCATAAAACTTCGACTGGTGGCCACCAGTTTCCTCCAGGGTGCCGCAGAGCGGCTGGCTGCTTTAAGGATAGCTCCGGGGCTCGGGAGAGGTGCTCTGGGAGTGCGCTAACTGTCTCAAAACAAACACAAGAAAAACTCGCGGGGGGCGTGATTGGACTTGGGCCAGTTGACGTGAAGGCCCAGTTCCCGTAGGATGGCGGATGTTCCAGTTGGGATGGAGGGATGGCAGACGCGGGCGTAAATCGGCAGGAGGCTCCTGAGATACCGGACAAGCTGTACTTCCGAATCGGCGAAGTCAGCCGTCTGGTCGGGGTGAAGCCCTATGTGTTGCGTTACTGGGAGACGGAGTTCCCGTCCCTGGCGCCTAAGAAGTCGGGGACCGGGCAGCGCTCGTATCGCCGCCGGGAGGTGGAACTGCTGCTGGAAATCAAGCGGCTGCTTTACGAGAAGCGCTACACCATTGAAGGGGCCCGGCGGTATCTGGAGAACGCCGGAAAGAGCCAGCGCCCTCGGTCCAGCCCGAAGGAGGCGCAGGGAGATCTGTTTGCCGCGCCCGCGGCCGACCTGGCGGAGATCCGCAAGGAACTGGCCGCCATCCTGGAATTGATGAAGTAGCCGGAGGCGGTCAGGGGCGGCCTTGGGCCAAGTGGCGCAAGAGCCGGAGATGGACCTCTGCTCCCTCGTAGTGGTCAGTGCGCCGGCGGCGCAGGCGAGTCAGGGCGTCTCGCATCTGGAGGGCAACGGCCCCCAGCAATTCCAGCCGTTCGAGAGTGCCCGTGGGGCAATCTGGCGGGGACGGGTGGAGTTCAGCAGAGCGATCCAGCTCGGATTCAAGGCGGGCCACATCGCCAGCCTGGATGGCGAGCAGGATCCTTCCGGCTGCCCAAGTTGAATGGCCGGCTGTCGCGTACACTGAATCCCTCCTCACTGGGCTCATCGGCCCGGCCGCCTGGAGTTTCAGTGGAAAACGCCCAGACTTCCTCACCGCAGAGACGCCGAGGAAACGCAGAGAAAAACAACAAGATTGCCTCTGCGCCTGCTCTGCAATCTCTGCGCCTCGGCGGTGAATTCGAAACCCAGAACCCTGGCGAGCAGACGATAAGTGTGGTGGGAAGGTTACGACCATGATCAGGCTGACGCGCCTGAACCACGTTCCGCTGATGATCAATTCGGACTTGATCGAACACCTGGAGATGACGCCGGACACTGTCATCACCCTGACCACCGGGCAAAAGATCATCGTGCTGGAGTCGGCTGAGGAGGTCCTGGAACGAGTGATCGAGTTCCGACGGGCCATCTACCGTGAGATGTGCCAATGCCCCACGTTGCACAGAGTGGAGCAGCCGGAGGCCACGGAGGGCCAGCTCTAAAGACCTGGAAACTACATGGCCGGGAAACCGAAATCGGAGAAAAGCAAGGGCAGCGGGACCAAGCCGGACATTGCCACCCTGGGCGGGCTGGCCCTGGCCGCGGCCGGGATCCTCGGGGGAATGGTCCTGGAGGGGGGCAAGATCCAGGAAATCCTGCAACCCACCGCCTTCATCATCGTGTTTGGCGGCACCCTCGGCGCGGTTATGGTGACCACTCCGCTGCATGTGCTGATCAGCACCATGCGGAAGACGATGCTCATATTCCTTGAGAAACAGCAAACCCCGGACGTGATCATCGAAGAGGTGATCGGCTACGCCACCAAGGCGCGCAAGAACGGCATTGTCTCGCTGGAACAGGACGCCGAGCAGGTCCAGGACCGCTTCCTTCACAAGGCGCTCAACCTGGCGGTGGACGGGACGGACCTCCAAGAGATCCGCAAGATGATGGAACTGGAAATCGGCGTGGAGGAGCACCACAACGAGTCGGAAGCCAAGGTCTTCGAGGCGGCCGGCGGCTACTCACCCACCATCGGCATTATCGGGGCGGTGCTGGGCTTGATCCAGGTCATGAAAAACCTGGCCAACATCGATGAAGTGGGAAAGGGCATCGCGGTGGCCTTCGTGGCCACCATCTACGGGGTGGGTTCAGCCAATGTCTTCTTCCTGCCAGCCGCCAACAAGCTGCGCGCCCGTGCGCACGAGGCCATTCAAATGAAGGAGCTGATGCTGGAGGGGGTGATCGGCATTGTCGAAGGCCTGAACCCGAAGCTGATCCGGACCAAGCTGGAGGCTTACGCCGGCGTCCACCGAAGCGGCCAGGGCAAGAAAGCTAAGGCTAAGGATGTGAAACAGGGCGCTCCGGCCGCACCCGCCGCGGCGGCGGCCCAGAAATAGAGCCGCGGAGTCTAGCCCGGATTTCTCACCACGGCCGTAGCGAGGCGCGATGAGAGGGTCCGAGATACAAGACGCGCGAAGGTCGGCGCCCGGAGGCCCGGAACGGGTCGAGGACGCCGGCCCAGCGCAACCGAGCCGATGCGGCCCTATCGCGCGCCGCAGTAGGTTGTTGGTGAGAAATCCGGGCTAGGAGCCTTGATGCTGGAGACTTGGTGCAAATGAGTCAACTTTTGATTCACCGCAGAGGCGCAGAGAACCGAGAGATCTCGCAGAGAAAATACAATCATAGTTTTCTCTGCGTTTCCTCTGCGGCCTCTCGGTCTCTGCGGTAAAGACTCTGGTCCGTTTGAGGTCGGAGACCTCACTAGGATGAGCCGAAAGAAGAAGCAAGCCGCGCACGAGAACACGGAACGCTGGCTGATCTCCTACGCCGACTTCATCACCCTGATGTTCGCCTTTTTCGTAGTGATGTTCGCCTCTTCGCAAACCGATAAAGGCAAGGCCAAACAAGTGGCCGAGTCGGTCAAGAAAGCGCTGGAAGGGGAGCAGTTCTCCGCGATCGCGGCGGTAATCCTGGGCGGCACAGTGGACGATAAAGGCAAAGGCAATGCCATGCTGAAGGGACCGGGCGGGGCGCAGCCGGAGGCCAAGTACAAAGAGGCCCACGAGCAGGCTTTGGCGGAACTGCTGCCATCTCTGCAATTCCTCACCAAGGAGCTGAAGGAAGAAATCGTCAGCGGCAAGCTGCAAATCAAGCTGCAAGGCCGCGGGCTGGTCGTGAGCCTGCTGGAAGCCGCCTTCTTTCCGTCCGGAGAAGACACCATTGACCCGAAGACCTACCCGACCATCGAGAAGATCGCAGGCGCCGTCCGCTCGCTTCCCAACCCGGTGCGGCTGGAGGGACACACCGACTCGGTCCCCATTCACAACGCGCGGTTTCCCAGTAATTGGGAGCTCTCCGCGGCGCGCGCGGTGGCCATGCTAAACCTGCTGATGGGACGATACCAGATCCCGCAACAACGGCTGGCCATCGCCGGGTACGCCGACACCGCGCCGGCGGATACCAACGAAACCGCGGAGGGCCGCGCCCGCAACCGCCGGGTCGATCTGGTCATCTTGAACAGAATCGGGGTGGAAGCCGAGCCGCCACAGAATTGAATCATTGAGTCATTGAGTCACTGATTCATTGATGGGGTGGCCGGCTCAGGCGAGGCTTTTCAATGACCCAATGGCACAATGACTCAATGACTCAATTCCCCAGCGGTCCTCCCCCCTGCGCCAGGGCCGCCAGCAGTTTTTCTTTGCGGTTTTCGGCGGCGCGGACGGCTAAGTCCATGGCCACCCGGTAGCAGCCGGCGCCCATCAAGGCCGCCAGCGCCAGCGCGCCGAAGAAGGCAAGCTGGCTGTCAAATGCGTAGCGGGCCAGGTAGGCCGACAGCACGGGCAGTGCCAGTGCCGGGAACAGCAGCCCGGTCAAGACCCCGGATCTGCCCGGTGAAGCGGCGCCCCAGGTTTGGTCCGGGTCCACGGCCCGGGGGTAGTACAACGAAATGAGGTTTCCGGCGGCCAGCAGGTACAGGGACAGGACCAGCATCACGGGGTAGGCTTCCAGGATTTTGGCGAAGCCTACCGGAAGGCGCAGCAGCAGGCAGACCAGCCCGATCAGGGTCACTTCGAGCACCACCAGGATGGCGGCGGCCAGGTTTTTGCCGGTCAGCACCCTGGAAAACGGAAGCGGGGCTGCGAAATAGAGCTGGGCCGCAGAGCGGTCGAAGCCAAACACGTTCCAGAAGACCACTTCGGTGAGTAACAGCAGGGCATACACGCTAACAATAACGGGAAAGTCCTGCGGGGGTTGCGACTGGATGGCGCGATAGCTGTGCCAGAGCGGCACCCAGATCAGGAAGCCGAAGGTGAAGCCCATCAGGAAGACCAGGCGGAAGCGTGGAGTGCGGAACAGAGAGCGCAGCTCCTTCTCGACGATGGCCGCCAGTGGATCGGGCAAAAGCCACCCTGGCAGGCGGTAGAGCGGTTCGGTCCAGGCGCCGGAGGGTCCCAGCGCCCGGTCGGCGGCCTCCGCCGCGGCGGCGTCGAACCGCAGGCCCCGGCGGAACTGCCACCTGCCCAGGAAATAGGCGGCCAGTGTCCAGGCGCACAGAACTGCCCAGGGCGTGATGGTAGATTGGCCGAGAGCCAGCCTGGCGGCCGCAGTCCACGGCCAGAGCCCCGGCGGGCTTCCGGAAAAGACCCGGCGCAGGAACGGCGGCAGACCGGTCACCGCAAGCAGTTGCGGGAGGGCGGCTGAAAGCACCACCAGGAGAACCAGAACTTCGCGCACCCGCTTGCGTGCAGCCAGACGGATGAGGAGGCTGCGCGAGCCCGCGGCCAGGAGGAGATTGAACAGAACAAAGAGGGGAACGGCGACCAGTGCCGCCGGCCGGGGCACCCCCGGGTTGAGAAGCAGGCCTACGCTCACTCCGCCCAGGACCAGCAGCATCTCCAGCCCGGTGGTGAGCCTGAGCAGCACCTCGACGACGAACAGGCGCCGCTCGGTAATGGGGTAAATGAGCAGCTTGTTCAGATTCAGGGCAGCGCCCAGGTTGCCAGTCAGGACGGGCGCCAGTTGCCAGTAGACCAGGATCAGCAGGAATGCCCACGGGAGGGCCACTTCCAGGAGCGCCCGGCGGGCGGGATTCCAGACCAGCACGGCCGCGCCGGCGGCCAGGGCGGCCCAGAGTCCGTACCACAACACCATGGCGCCGGCGCCCAGGATGCGCCCAGCGAGGGCCTCGCCAGGCCGCAGAACCCACAGGCACCGCCACTCGACCGACAGGATGGCGCGGATCTGGGAGAACATGCTTAGAGCCAGTCGAGCTTCTCGAAGGCCCGCTCGGCGCCCACCAGGCGCACGAAAGCGTCTTCGAGCGTCTCCGAGCCGCTGCGCAGCGCGGCAGTGGCGCCCTCCATCACCAGCTTGCCCTCGTGAATGATGGCCACGGTGTCACACAACCTCTCGACCACTTCCAGCACGTGCGAGGTCAGGAAAACGGTGGCCCCCTGGCGGACCTGGCCGATGAGCAGCTCCTTCATCATGCGTGCGCCTACCGCGTCCACGCCCTCGAAGGGCTCATCCATCAGGAACAGCTCGGGGCGGTGAATCAGCGCGGCGGCCATGGTCAGGCGCTTACGCATGCCCCTGGAATACTGGGCGATGAGGGTGCGCAGGTTGCCGTCGAGCTGGAACAGACCGAGCAGTTCGCGGGCCCGCTCGGCGGCCACCGGGCGCTCAAGCCCGTACATGCGCCCGGCGAATTCCAAAAACTCCCTGCCGGTGAGGCGATCAAACAGGATGGATTCATCCGGCACCACCCCGATCTTGCGCTTGATTTCGGGGGCGCGCTCAGGCATCGGCATGCCCAGTAACTCGATGGCGCCGGAAGTGGGCGGAGCCAGGCCCAGCAGCATGCGGATGGTGGTGGTCTTTCCGGCGCCGTTGGGACCCAGGAAGCCGAAGAAGCAGCCGCGCGGGACCCTCAGCGTCAGGCCATCGACGGCGGCCTTCGGGCCGTAGAGTTTGCGCAGATTGTGAACCGCGATCGCGGGCGACACTTCCCATGGTACAGCCAAACGTTTCGCGCAAAGGCGCAAAGAGAACGCAAAGGACGCCAACAAAACAGGATTATGCTTTGTGCCCTTGGCGGCCCCTTGGCGTCTCTGCGCGAAATATTTTCACAACGGCAGCCGCAGCCGGGCTTCGCAGCCCGGGCCGGCGGGCCGGTTCTGGAGGGTGAGACTGCCGCCGTGGGCTTCGGCAATCTGCCGGCTCAGCACCAGGCCGATTCCTGAGCCGCCGGGCTTGGTGGTGAAGAAGGGGACGAAGAGGTTGGAGCTGTTGGTGACGCCCGGGCCTTCGTCCTCGACCAGAATTCGACGTAGCTGGCGTTGCGCGTCCAGCGCAGGGTGACGCCGCCCCCGGTGGCCAGGGCGGCGTCCACGGCGTTGCGCAGCAGGTTGATGAGCAACTGCTCGAGTTGGTCCGGGTCGGCCTGGATGGTGAGTGTCGGACCGGGCGCCAGGACCACTGGGGTGCGGGTCTCCAGCTCGACCACCCGGCGGATGCAGGCGCCCAGATCAACGGGCTGGAAACGCGGCTGGGGCAGGCGCGCCAGGCGGGAGTAGGCTTCCATGAAGCGGCTGAGGGCTTCGGCGCGCGAGGCAATCACGGCCACGCCGCGCTCGAAGTCCTCGCGCCAGTCCTCCGGCAGCGGGTCGCGCGCGATGAGGCTCTCGAGGCTGCCGGCGATGGAGCGGATGGGCGCCAGGGAGTTGTTGAGTTCGTGGCCCAGCACGCGCAGCAGGCGCTGCCAGGCCTGACGCTCTTCCTCCCGCAAGGCGCGGCTCAGGTCCGAGAGCACCAGCAACTGGTGAGGCAGGCCGCCTTCCCGAAAACTGGTGCGGCTGATGCCCCAGCGGCCCATCCCACCCGGGAAGATCATCTGGGCGGTGCGGGGGACCTCGCCCTCCAGGCAGGGGGCCAAGCCGAGTTCGGCGGCGCTGCGCCCCAGCAGCCGCTCGGCCGGCTGGGTCAGCAGGCGCTCGCCCGCGCGGTTCACCAGGCGCAGGAGCTGCCGGCCATCGAAGGTGAAGATGGCCACGTCGATTTCCGACATCACCGTGCGCAGCAGGGTGGTGGCCTCCAGCGCGCCCAGCCGTTGCTCGCGCAGCGTGGCCCCCAACAGGTTCACTTCCGAGATGAGCTCCCCGAGCGCATCGTCGGGCTGAACGCTCCGCACGCGAATCGAGAAGTCGCCCTCGCGCAGCGCGGCTAGCAGGTTCGAGAGCGTCTGCAATGGACGCACCACCCAGCCCTGCGTCGCCATCGAGAATCCCAGCCAGAAGCTGGCGATCAGGACGGTGAGGGTCCACTGCACCTTGGGTGTGAAATCGCCCAGCCAGAGCAAAACCAGCGCCACCAGGGCCGCGGGAAGCCCGGCCAGCATGGCCAACAGCAGGATGCGGCGCTCGTGGCTCAGTCTCCAGCTCTGTTTGGGAGGCATGTTGGGGCCTCACAGCCCATAGCGCTCGATGCGGCGGTAGAGCGCGCTGCGGCTCAGGCCCAGGGCGCTGGCGGCGTGGCTCACGTTGCCGTCAAAACGCGCCAGGGCCTTCTTGATCAGGAAAGATTCCACCTCTTCCAGGCTCATGTCTTCCAGGCGGGGTGCGCCCTCGCGCTGCGAGCGCAGCGCCAGATCACCGGGCCTGACCTGGCTGTCCTGGGCCATCAGGACCGCCCGCTCGACGGCGTGATCCAGTTCGCGGACGTTGCCGGGCCAGGGATGCTCGAGCAGCACCTGTACGGCGGCGGGGTCGAACCCGGTCAGGTTCTTGCGATAGCGCTGGGCATACAGCCGGAGGAAGTGGCTGGCCAGCAGCGGGATGTCTTCGCGGCGGTCGCGCAGTGGCGGCACGCGGATTTCGATGGTATTGAGCCGGAAGAGCAGGTCCTCGCGGAAGCGGTTGGCGGCCACTTCCTTGCTGAGGTCGGCGGTGGTGGCCGACAGCAGGCGCACGTCCACGCGGCGGGTTTTGGAAGATCCCACCCGCTCGAATTCACCGGTTTCGAGCACGCGCAACAGCTTGGTCTGCTGCGTGGGGGTGATGTTGGAGATCTCGTCCAGAAACAGGGTGCCGCCGTCGGCCAGCTCGAAGCGGCCCACGCGGTCCGCCTTGGCGTCCGTGAAGGCGCCCTTGACGTGGCCGAAGAGCTCACTCTCGAAAACGCCCTCCGGGAGGCCGCCCGTATTGACCGTGATAAGCGGCCTGGCGGCCCGGGTCGAGACGGCGTGCAGGGCTTGCGCGACCACCCCCTTGCCAGTGCCGTTCTCGCCCGTGATGAGCACGTTGGCGTCGGAGGGGCCGATGCGGGAAATCAACTCGATCACCGGCCACATAGCGGGGGCGCCGGCAATCAGGGTAGGCCGGCCTTCGGCGCGCAGCAGGCGGTTCTCGGCCTCCAGGCGCTGGCCCCGGCGCAGGGCCTGGCCCAGCTCGATTTGGGTGCGCAGGATAGTGAGCAGCCGGGCGTTCTCCCAGGGCTTCTGGATGAAGTCGCGGGCGCCGCGGCGCATGGCCTCAACGGCCAGCTCGACGCTGCCCCAGGCGGTCATGACGATCACCGGCACGCTGGAGTCGAGGGCCTGGATGCGATAGAGCAGATCCAGGCCTTCCTGGCCCGAAGTGGTGTCCCGGGTGTAATTGAGGTCCATCAGGATGGCATCGAAGTCGCGGTTCTGGACCGCGGCCAAAACGCCGGAGGGCGAGTCCGCGGATTCGGCCTCGTAGCCCTCGCCCTTGAGCAGAAGGCGCAGAGCGATCAGGACATCGGGCTGGTCGTCAGCGATCAAGACTCGATGGTTCTGGCTTCTCATGCGGTCCTTCATTCGTAGCGCAGTGCTACCAGCGGGTCCACGCGGGTGGCGCGGCGGGCGGGGAGGTAACTCGCCAGGAACGCGATGAGGATCACCACCAGCGTGACCCCCGTAAAGGTTGCGGCGTCGTTGGGCCGGATGCTGAACAGAAAACTGGTCAGCAGACGGGTGGCCGCCAGCGACGCCGCCACACCGATCAGCACCCCGGCCAGGACCGGCAACATCCCCTGCCCGACCACCTGCCGGAGCACGTCTGCCGGTTCCGCCCCCATGGCCAAGCGCACGCCGATTTCGTGCGTGCGCTGCGTGACTGAGTAGGCGATCACCCCGTAGACGCCCACCGCCGCCAGCAGCAGGGCCACCGCGGCGAAAGCGCCCAGCAGCACCAGATTGAAGCGCGGCCGCGCCACGTAGGCATTCAGGATCTGCTGCATGCTCCGGGTGGATTCCAGGGGCAGGTTGCGGTCCACGGCCCGGACTGCCGCGCGGATGGCGGCGGCTACCTGGGTGGGATCGGATGCCGTGCGCACAGCCAGACCCAGGTACGGGTAGGCCGCCTTCTGAAATGGTACATAGACCTCCATGCCGGTCCCGGACTCGAGGCCGAAATTCTTGACGTCGGCGACCACCCCGATGATCTCCCGGGACTGGTTGCCTTCGAAGATCAATCGCTTCCCAACGGGGTCCTCCTGGCCCCAGTAGCGGCGCGCCATGGCCTGGTTGATGATCACCGCGTCTGCTCGCGAGAGGTCTGCATCCGTGAAGTAGCGGCCTTTGAGCAGGGCGATTGCGAGGGTGCGGAAATAGTCCGCGGTCACGGCGCGAACAAAGACCGAGAGCCTCTCACCGGTGGTCTGGCGGCCCTCAATGGTGAAGTCCATGCTCAGGCTGAAACCCGAGGCCATGGGCAGGGAATTGGAAAAGGCCGCGTACTGGACCGCCGGCAGCGGCCGGACGCGCTCGAGAACCTGTTCGACGAAGGCCACTCGCTCGTGGGGCTGGCGGTAGGTGGCTTCCGGCAGGGTGATCGACATGGTCAGCAGGTTCTCCGTGTGGAAGCCGGGGTCGACGGCCTTCAACAGGATGAAACTACGTAGCAGCAGGCCGGCCCCGGTGAGCAGGACCAGGGCCAGGGCCACTTCGGCGGCGACCAGGACGTTGCGCCAGTGCCGGCTGCGGCTGCCTCCTCCGGCGCGGCCGCCGCCCTCCTTGAGCGCCTGGTTGACGTCCGGTTTGGAGAACTGCCAGGCCGGCAGCAGCCCGAACAGGATGCCGGTGAGGACGGAAATGGCCAGGCAGAATGCAAAGACCCACGCGTCCGCGCGGACCTCCTCCAGCCGCGGAATGTGGCCCGCGTGCAGGAGCGTGATCAGGCGGACAATCCAGGAGGAAAGCAGCAGCCCGAGCAGACCCCCCGCCAGGGCCAGCAGCAGGCTCTCGGTGAGCAGTTGGCGCACCAGGCGCAAGCGCCCGGCGCCCAGCACGGTGCGCACCGCGATCTCCTTGTAGCGGGCGGCCGTGCGGGCCAGCATCAGGTTGGCCAGATTGGCGCAGCCGATCAGCAGGACCGAGCCGACCGCGCCGAACAGAATCAGCAGCGCCGGCCGGATCTCACCGGCGATCTGCTCAGAGAGCGGCACCAGATTCACGCCCCGGCCCACGTTGCGCCGACTCTCCGATTCCAGGCGCTTCGAGATGGTGTCCATTTCCGCCTGGGCCTGCCGGATCTCGATGCCGGGCTTCAGCCGTCCGATCGCGGTGCAGATCTCCCAGCGCCGCTTGGCGGTGAAATTGTGGGAGATGGGGGCCCACAAATCGACTGCATCACTCATGTAGGGAAGGAGGACCCGAAAGCCGGCCGGCATGACTCCCACCACTATATGGTCGACGCCCTCCAGCGTGATGGTCTTGCCAATGATCCCCGGGTCCCCGGCGAAGCGCCGCTGCCAGAACCCGTGGCCCAGGATGGCCACGCGGTCTTTTCCGGGTTCCAACTCTTCGCGCAGGAACGGCCGGCCCAGCGCCGGCGACACCTTGAGCGTGGCGAAGAAACTGAAGGAAACCAGCCCCGCAGAGATCCGCTCGGGTTCTCCTGCGCCCGTCAGGTTGAAGATCCAGCCGCGGTAATAGGCCACGTTCTCAAATGAGGCATTCAGTTCCTGCCAGCGCTCGACCAGGCTGCTGATGACCAGGGTCTTGTTGCGGGGCAGCCCTTTGGCCGCCGGCTGCATCAGCGCGTCGAGCGGGCGGTTGTCGGTCCCCCACATCACCACCACCCGCCCGGGTTCCGGGTAGGGCAGGGGCTGGAGCATGACGGCATTGATCACGCTGAAGATGGCGCTGTTGGCGCCGATGCCCAGAGCCAGGGTGAACAGGGCCGCAATGGTGAAACCGGGGCTCTTCAACAGCGTGCGGCCGGCGAAACGGAGATCTTGGAAGAATTGAATCATTGAGTCATTGAACCATTGAAGCTAGCCGCTGGCACCTGTCAGTTCAACCGCACCCGATCGTAGGCGTCCCAGGCGGACATGTCCGAGAGGATCACCTGGTTTCCGACTTGCAGGCCTTCGAGCACCTCGATGGTGTTCACCGACGTGCGGCCCAGCTTGACCTGGACGCGCAGGGCGCCCTGGCCATCCGGCTCCAGCCGGAACAGGCCCACCGTGCTGTTGGGCTGGCCGAAGGCCGGGCGGCCAACATAGACCACGTTCTCGAGGTGTTCGAGTTCGATGGTGCCGTCCACGCTGAGATCGGGACGGGCGCCCTGGGGCAGCGCTCCGTCCAGCTTCACGTCCACGGTGACTGTGCCGGCCTGCACGGCCGGGTCGATGCGGATGACGTGGCCGGGGATCACCCCGTTGCGCGTATCGATGGCAGCCTTCTGGCCGATGATGATGTCCTTGGCCTGGGTCTCCGGGACTTTCAGTTCGGCCTTGAGGCGTTCCGGCTGGGCGACCTTGGCCAGGAGAAAGCCGCTGCTGACACGCTGGCCCACCTTCACATCCAACTCCTGCAACACGCCGGTAGCCCCGGCCCGGACTTTCAGAGACTCGACCTGGCTGCGCTTGAGCCGGGCCAGCGCGCGGAGCTGCTCGACGCGGGCCTGCTGAGCAACCAGTTGGGCCTTGATCGAGTCCTCGTTGATCTTCAGGCGTTCCTGCTCGATTTCCACGCGCCGGGATAACCGCTCTGCGGAGATGTTGGAGAGCTTCATGGTGAGCTCGATGAGCAGGCCTTCCTTGTACAGGTTGGAGTCCCGCTCCGCGGTGAGCCGGGATTGCTGGTACATAGCCTCGACCTCGGCGGCCTGGGATTTGAGGGTCAGGCGGTCGCTCTCGAGCTTGACGCGGGTGTCCTCGAGTTGAGCTTCCTGAGCTTTCACTTGATAGTCGGCGTCCAGGGCGGCTTGCTGCAACTCGGGGTTGACGAGCTCGATCAGCAGGGTCTCGGCGGCAACCGGGGTGCCGGGCAAGGCCAGGATGCGGTCCACGCGGCCTTCCATGGGCGCCGGGATCCAGAGCACTTCTTCCGGGATGAGCGTGCCCAGGCCGCGCACCTCGCGGGTCATCGGCCCGCGCTTGACGGTATCCAGCCAGACCGTGGCCCGTTCGACGGTGGGTGCGGCAGGCTTCAAGCGTGAAAGACCCCAGCTAATCAGCGGGATCAGAATCAAGACCGCCAGACCGTACAGCGCACGGCGGATGCGGCGCTTGCGGGCTGCTTCCGGGCGTGGGATATCCATGACGCCAATCTCTCCAGCGGAGCTGGGGCAATTCCCATACCATCTCCCTGGTGGCTAAATGATTGCAGAAATTAGGAAAGCCCGGGGAGCGGCAGGGTCGGGTGTCCGATATTGGGATTCGCTGTCCGGTTTCGCGCAAAGACACAAAGATTCACGAAGAACGCCAAGCCCTATGAGCTGACGATCCAGCCGTCCAGGAGTTGGATGATGCGGTGACCGTAGGCGGCCCAGTTCTCGTTGTGGGTCACCTGAATGATGGTGGTGCCCTCATCGTTCAGCCTCTTGAACAGGTCCATGATCTCCTTGCCCTGGCTGGTGTGGAGATTGCCGGTGGGCTCGTCGGCGAGGATCAGCTTGGGGTTGGCCACCAGGGCTCGAGCGACCGCTACGAGCTGCTGCTGCCCGCCCGAGAGCTGGCTGGGGTAGAGATCCTTCTTGCCCACGATCTGAAACCGGTCCAGGGTGTCGCAGACGATGCCGGCGCGCTCCGAGGACTTGATGTTGCGGTAGGAGAGCGGGATGTCCAGGTTCTCGTACACCGTCAGGTTTTCCAGTAGATGGTAGCTCTGGAACACGAACCCGATGTACTTCTTGTTGAGTTCCACGCGTTGCCGTGGCTTCATCTTGTGGACGGCTTGTTCGACGAAGTAGAACTCACCCGACCAGGCGCCGTCGAGCATCCCGACAATGCTCAGCAGGGTGGACTTGCCCGCGCCCGAGGGACCCATGATCGTGATGAATTCCCCCTCTTTGACCTCCAGGTTAATGCGGCGCAGGACGAACGTTTTGGTGTTGCCTGCCTGGTAGAACTTTTCGAGATTCACTAGCCTGATCATCGTTTCCATTCTATTCGAAACCGCTCCCTGACGGTCACGGAAGAATTGAGTCATTCAATCATTGAGTCATTGAGCCATTGGAAGACTCGACCATTCCACTTGCTGCCCCATCCCAGCAATGACCCAATGACCCAATGACCCAATGACTCAATAGCTCAATTTTTTCACTCATAGCGCAGCGCCGTGATGGGGTCCACCTTGGTGGCCCGGCGCGCGGGAAGGTAGCAGGCCAGCAAGCCTACCGCCGCCAGGAGCAGGGGAACCGCGGTGAAGGTGACCGGGTCGCTGGGGCCGACCCCGTGGAGCTCGCTGGCAATCACTCTCGCCAAAGGGAACGCGACGGCCAGTCCGATGCCCGTGCCGACCAGAACCAGGCTCAGGCCCTGCCGCAACACCAAGCGGAACACATCCCCCCGGCTGGCGCCCAGGGCCATGCGGATGCCGAATTCGCGGCTGCGGCGGTTGACGAAGTAGGACACCACGCCGTAGAGGCCGATCATGGCCAGCAGCAGTCCGAGCAGGCCCAACCCGCCCACCAGCCCGGAGGTCAGGCGCGGTTCCATCAGTGGAATGCGCATGTGCTCTTCCATCGTCATCAGGTCAAAGACCGGCAGGTCCTTGTCCAGCGCCTGCAACTCCCGGCGCACCGGTCCCGCCAGCGCGCGCGGGTTGCCAGCGGTCTGAATCAGAAAGGTTATCTGCTCCTCATGTCTCTGCCCCCAGGGCAGGTAGAGGAATGGCTGAGGTTCCTCGGTGAGCTTCCGGTACTTCCCGTCACGGACCACCCCGACAACCTCAAGATCCACTCCACGCGGCCCTGCCAATCGCAGGCGCCTTCCGAGCGGGTCGCCGCCTGGAAAACGGCGCGCCAGGGTCTCGTTGACCAGCGCCACTCTGGGGCCCGAGAAGTTGTCGCGCTGGTTGAAGTCGCGCCCGCGCAGGATGGGCGTTCCCATCATTCGGAAGTAGTCCAGCGCCACGGTGTTGAAGCCGATCTGAAAGCTTCTGCCCTGGGAGGGCGGGGCGCCCTCGATTTCCACTTCGATGGCAGACCCGCCGAGACCCAGCGGCATGAGGCGCGCCAGCGTGACCCCGGTAACCCCAGGCAAGGCTTGAACCCGCTGCTGGAGTTGTTCGAACAGAGCTCTCGACTTGACTGGTTCATAACGGTTCAGCGCGGGGATGAGCGACACCAGCAGCATGTCCTTGACCTGAAAGCCCGGATCCATAGCCTGGAATTTCCAAAAGCTTCGGACCAACAGCCCGGCCCCGCTCAGCACGATCAGTGACACCGCCACCTGGCCGACCACCAGCGCGTTGCGAACGGAGAACCGCCTTGCACGGCCCACCGCGCCGGTTTCGCTCTTGAGCGCCGGAATCAGGTCAGGCCGGGAGGTCCGCAGGGCGGGCGCCAGTCCGAACAGCAGCGCCGAGAGCACCGTCAGAGCAGAGGTGAAGAGAAGGACCCGCGTGTCCATGCGAAAATCAAAGCCGATGGGCCACTGGGTGACGGGCATCAAGGCCGGCAGTGAACCCACCGCCCAGCAGGCGACCATCAGACCAGCGGCGCCGCCCAGCAGCGCCAGCAACAGGCTTTCGGTCAGCAACTGGCGGAACAGCCGGAGGCGCCCAGCGCCCAGCGCCTGCCGAAGAGCGATTTCACGGCGGCGCGTCTCCGCTCTGGCGAGCAGCAGGTTGGCCAGGTTGGTGCAGGGAATCAGCAGAATCAGGCCCACAATCGCCAGCAGCAGCACACTGAAAGAGGCCGGCCCGGCGCCGCTAGCGCGGCTTTCCGAAAGCACCACTGCGGTCCGGCCTTCGTTGGTCTTCGGGTAGGCCTGCGCGAGCTGGCGGCTCAGACTGTCGAGTTCGGCCTGCGCCTGTTTCTCCGAGACACCCGGCTTCAGGCGCCCAATCATGCTGAACGACCCGAAGCCCCGCTCCCGCAACTCTGCTCCGGCTCGTAACGGGAACGCCGCGACCGGGACCCAAAGGTCGTACGACATAATCCGTTCGGTACCCCGGAAACGTCGTGCCGCCACCCCGACAACCGTGAAATCCTCGCCGTTCAGCCGGACTCGCTTGCCGATCACGCCGGGGTCCGAACCAAACCGCCGCTGCCAAAGCCCGTGGCCCAGAATGACCACCTGGCGGACGCCGGGCGCGCCATCTTCTTCCGGCAGGAAGGTGCGACCGACTGTGGTCCCTACGCCCAAGGTGGAAAAGTAGTTCCCGGAGACGATGTTGCCCCAGACCACCTCAGGCCGCCCGTCCGCGCTCATGCTGAACGGAAACAGGCTGTAGACGGCCAGGCCGGCGAACACGCGGTTGTGATCCCTGTAGTCAAGGTAGTCCGGGTAGGAAGACCGGCCCCGGGTGTACTCTCTGCTCTTGGTGAAAATACTCACCAACTGCCCAGGCTCCTTCACCGGCAGCGGTCTCAGCAGGAGAGCATCCACGAAACTGAAAATCGAAGCGCCGGCCCCGATTCCCAGAGCCAGGGACAGCACCGCCACCGCGGTGAATCCCGGGCTCCTGGACAGGATGCGGACGCCGTAGCGAAGGTCTTGGAGAAAGTTGGTCATTTCCCCTTAGTCGCTGCCCAAAAATAAGATGTCATAATAAAGCGTAGGTCTTTCAGTTTGATCTTGGCCAGGACACATCAGTCCAGACGCTTGGCAATCGTTAAACATCAATAGAGTCGGTAGTCTGAGGCTGTCACC
>Ga0315280_10006316_pt1 | contig 16428 bp, 15 predicted proteins | sample YL17G06_40_MG_FD_203697 | JGI IMG/M metagenome (GOLD analysis project Ga0315280, IMG submission 203697) | Sediment microbial communities from Yellowstone Lake, YNP, Wyoming, USA - YL17G06_40 | ecosystem: Environmental > Aquatic > Freshwater > Lake > Sediment | place: USA: Wyoming | collected...
AGCCGCAATTGCCGACACTCGATCGGTGTATAATGCGGCTTCTCCAATTCATAACAGAGATATCCCAAGGATATCTTCTTGTCGTAACTGTCGATGGGAAATATCTCCCGAAACAGAGCTTCCAGCCCTATGCACTTGCGCTGGGTTGGCGGCAGGTCTTTCTGTAACAGGCGTTCGTAACTCTTTTTCTGTATGGCAACGAGGTCCGGAACCTCAATGGTCTCCTGGACTTTGCCAAAATTGCGAACCGTTTGTAAGGCCATCTGACACTCCCCGGCTTAACATAGACTTTCCGGTCACACCAATTCCACCACCGCACCGGCAGCTTCGAGCTGCTTTTTGGCTGCTTCAGCTTCTTCCTTACTGACGCCTTGTTTGACGGGCTTGGGAACGCCATCGACCAGTTCCTTAGCTTCTTTTAATCCCAATGTTGTCAAGGCTCTGACTTCTTTTATGACCTGAATCTTCTTATCGCCAAACGATTTTAGCACCACGTCGAAAGTGGTTTTCTCCTCAGCTTTCTCGGCTGGTGCACCTGCTGCCGCTGCGGGCCCTGCCATCATTACGGCACCTGCGGCAGGTTCTATGCCGTACTCGTCCTTGAGGTAATCGCCAAGCTCCTTAGCCTGCATCAATGTCAGGCCAACGATTTTGTCTCCGATCTCCTTAATTTGACTGCTCCACTTCTTTGTCTGTTTGGCCTGTGGTGAGGCTTCAGCCTTCTTTGCCTGTTCCGGCTGTTCAGCCTGCTGGGTTTGCTCTTCTACCTGCTGAGGTTCTTTTGCTTGCTCTTTTGCCATTTTCTGACTCCTATTTAGATAGTGTCTGGTGGTAGCCGAAACTCCATCGCTTCGTTTTGACCCGTTGCCGGGACAACCACGCAAACAACAACAATCGTTGACCCTGATTCACCGGAACTGAAACCTCCGCATGCGGCCGCAAGCTGGCAGCACTCATCGTGTACCGCACGCTTTTATGCACCTTTAAGACATCACTACGCCGCTTGTTTTTCAGTCTTCTCGACGATAGTCTTTATGCAACCTGCAACAACTGCTGCAGGTGACCCGAAGCTGGCAATCAATCTGCCTGCCGATGATTGTATCAAAGTGACAATTTGGCCCAGCAATTCAGTCCGTGTGGGCATCTTTGACAGAGCCGCCGCTGCTTGGCCGTCTAAAGCTGAGCCACCCAGGAAGGCGCCCCTGATCTGGATCACCGGGATTTTCTTGGTCCACTCAGCCAGCTCTTTTGCCACGTCGACGATGCTATCGCCGCCGTATGCGACTGCGCAAGGACCAGAAAACAGGGCCGCCGCCGCATCCATCTGGCGACTGTGCATTGCTCTCTTGAACAGAGAGTTCTTCACTATCATCAACCTAACGCCCTTTTGTTTGAGCGCACCACGCATCAGGTTGTTGTCGATGCCATTGACACCTTTAGTGCTGACCACCAAGAACTCATTTAGGTTCTGATCAGCAATTTTCTTCTCAAGTTCCGCCTGAAGTCGCTCTTTTACGTACTTGCTCATGTTACTGTTACCCGTAAACCTTTAGCAATCGATGCTCTCTGCCGCCTTTCAGACAGCCACCGCCACGGCAGGGCTCATCGCAGCAGATACACACATTTTTTTGATATATGTGCCTTTGGCAGTTACTGGCCTAATTTTCTTTATGTGTGAGACAAACATCTCGATGTTTTCTATCAGTTTTTGAGCTTCGAAACTCTGCCTGCCAACTACCAGATGAACGTTGCCGCCCGCATCGTTTTTGAACTCCACTTTGCCGGCAGCGAATTCAGCTATGGTAGTTGCCAAATCCTCAGTTACCGTTCCTTTTTTGGGCGAAGGCATCTTTCCCTGTGGGCCAAGTGTCTTGCCGAGCTTGCTCACCTTGGCCATCACTTTTGGCGAGGCGATTGCCACATCGAAATCCAGCCAGCCCTCGGAGATCTTCTTGATCAGCTCATCGCAGCCGGCCTCGATAGCTCCAGCCGTTTTGGCTGCCTCGATGCCGGAATCTTCGCAGAAGGCGATGACCTTCTTCCGCTTGCCGATGCCATGAGGCAATGATATTGAGCCGCGGATCAACTGCTCGGCCTGTTTAGCGTCGATGCCCAGTTGCAGCACACATTCGACTGTCTGGTCGAATTTGACCGATGTGAAAGACTTAATTTTTTCGACCGCCTCAGCCAGGCTTACTGGTTCTTTGCCGATCTGTTCCGACTCTTTTTTGTATCTTTTACTTCTGGGTCTCATATCCTAATCTTCTACTTGCTTGCCTCTATTTCTATGCCCATGCTGCGAGCGGTGCCTTCTATAATCTTCACAGCCGCCTCCAAATTGTAGGCGTTCAAGTCTTTCAGCTTCGTCTCCGCAATTTTTCGGACCTGTTCGGCTGTGACTTTTCCAGCCTTTTCCTTATTTGGTGTACCGCTTCCTTTGGCTATCTCGGCAGCCTGCTTCAGCAGCACCGCCGCCGGCGGACTTTTGACTTCAAATGTAAAGCTTTTGTCCATATAGACAGTGATAACAACCGGCACGGTCGTGCCATTTAGCTGTTTTGTTCGTTCGTTGAACTGCGAAACGAACTGCCCGATGTTAACGCCGTGCTGACCCAGCGCCGGTCCTATCGGCGGGGCGGGCGTTGCCTGACCGCCCGACGCCTGCAATTTGATCTTTAGTTTGATTTCTTTTGCCATCTTTTGACTCTATTATCTGGTTTGCGGCCTACGAACTCCGGGGCCGTCGTTCAAACTAAATCTTTTCGAGGTGCCAGTATTCTATATCCAACGGTGTACTTCGGCCGAAAACAGTAACGATCACACTGACAATGCCTCGCTCGACGTCAATCGAATCGACGGAGCCCTCGAAGTTGTCAAAGGCCCCTTCTCGAATCTTAATTTGATCACCTTTTTTGAACTCGACTTTGATGCTCGGTGCTTCTTCGGGCTTTTCGGCTTCTAACAGCATTTTTGCCACATCCGTATCGCGCATCGCTGTGGGCATTCCCTCCGTGCCGATGAAATCTCCAACGCCGCCGGTCGCCTTGATCATAAACCAGGCCTTTTCAGGAACCCTACCATCTTCGGTCGGCTGCATCTCCATAAAAACGTAGCCCGGATACAACTTGCGTTTATGGATTGTCTGTTTGCCCCCGCGGATGCGCTTAATCTGCTCGGTGGGGACCTCAATTCTGCCGATCACATCAGTCAGACCTTCCTGCGTCACTTTTTGCGCAAGGGTCTCCTTGACTTGTGCCTCTTTATTTGCCGCAACTCGCAAAACATACCACTGCATTTTATATCTCGCCCCGGGCAGCGTCCCGCCCTTGTCAATCGCAATTTTTCAGCGAAGGATCCGATCAAAAAACAGTCGGAAGCCTATGTCGGTCGTTCCCAAAAGTACAGCCATAAAAACTACAACCACAATAACCACGAGCGTCGAAACCATTATTTCTTTTCTGCTTGACCAGCTTACCTTTTTCATCTCGCCTTCAGCGGCGATCATGAAATCCGCAACGCTGGGTTTGTTCACGAGCCATAAAACCAGTACGCTCAATGCGACAAGCACAGCAACCGGAACCATGGTTTCGATCCACAATCCGAGGTAAGCGGCCTGCAACTTCCTATAAAGCTGTAGACAACCCAATGCTACAACTATAACTGCTGCGACAGCAGTCCATATCCGTGTGTACTTGCCCTGGCCGCGCTTGTAAATATCAAAAGCCACGCCTTGTGAACCCTATTTGACTTTCTCTTGCCTCTTTGCCGACAATCGACTCTGCTCAGATCAGGCCAGAAGGGAATCGAACCCCCAACCTTCGGTTTTGGAGACCGACGCTCTGCCAATTGAGCTACTGGCCTACGTGTCTACTGTCGTCATTGTTCGATAATCTTACTTGCGTCTTATCTTGTGAACTGTGTGTTTATGCTCCTTCTTGCAGAATTTTTTGAGTTCCAATTTCGGTGCACCTGCCGCCACGCTAATGCTTGTACGGTAATTCCTGCTGGTGCAGTCGGCACACTCCAGCCACACACATTCTCTTTTGCTCTTTTTAGCCATAGACGTCTATTCTGCCGGGCAGCCTAACTTGCTACTAAACTCGTGCAAAATTGAGATTAAGCACACTTTGAAAAGGAAAAATTCGTTGTCTTGTTTAAGCAGAGATGCTCAAGCAATGACCTTGGTTACAACACCGGCACCGACGGTCCGTCCGCCTTCACGAATGGCAAATCGCAGACCTTCCTCCATCGCTATCGGCGAAATTATCTCCACCTCCATCGCAATATTATCGCCGGGCATACACATTTCCGCGCTCTTGCCCTCTCGGCTCATCAGTCCCAGCACAGCACCGGTCACATCTGTAGTTCGGAAATAGAACTGCGGTTTATAGCCAGCAAAGAACGGCGTATGACGACCGCCTTCTTCTTTAGTTAAAACATAAACCTCCGCCTGAAACTTCGTATGCGGAGTTATGCTGCCGGGTGCTGCGATAACCTGTCCGCGTTCCAGGTCTTTTTTCTCCACGCCACGCAAAAGCACGCCTATATTGTCTCCAGCTTGGCCTTCGTTGAGGGTCTTATTGAACATCTCCACCCCTGTTACTATGGTCTTGCGGGTCTCTTTGGCAAGTCCAATGATCTCAACTTCCTCTCCTACTCGGACTTTGCCTCGATCAACGCGGCCAGTGCCGACCGTGCCCCGCCCCTTGATGCTGAACACGTCCTCAACCGGCATAAGAAACGGCTTGTCAATATCACGAAGCGGAATTGGGATGTAGTTGTCCATTGCGTCGAGCAGCTCAATAATCGCCTTGCAGGAAGGGTCATCAATGCTCTCAGCCCTCATCGCCTTTAAGGCGCAGCCACGGATCAACGGAGTATCGTCGCCTGGAAACTCATATTTATTCAGCAGCTCTCTTATCTCCAACTCGACCAAATCAATCAATTCAGGGTCGTCAACCAGGTCCACCTTGTTGAGAAAGACTACTATGCTGGGCACGTTGACCTGGCGGGCAAGAAGAATATGCTCACGAGTCTGCGGCATTGGACCGTCGGCCGCGCTGACCACCAAGATGGCACCATCCATCTGGGCTGCGCCGGTAATCATGTTCTTGACATAGTCGGCGTGGCCTGGGCAATCTATATGGGCGTAGTGCCGATTTTCCGTCACGTACTCCACGTGGGCCGTTGCGATCGTCAGAATCTTCGTTGCGTCGCGTCTGCCCTGAGACTCCGACGCCTTGGCAATTTCGTCATAAGTTTTGAACTTGCAGAGTCCTTTGAATTCCATGACCTTGGTCATTGCCGCCGTTAAGGTTGTCTTGCCGTGATCCACGTGACCGATCGTTCCAACATTGATATGCGGTTTTGTCCGTGCAAATACCTCCTTAGCCATCTTAACGTAAACCTCCAATATGCCGGGTTAATATTTTTACTTGCCCGTTACCAACTGATTCGGAAAAAACTTATTTACGCCCATTAACCAGCAGACACCTACATAGCCCATGCTTTTTTCAGGCTATATCGCTCCTGGCCTGTTTGCACTTAGCTGCTGATGGGAATTGAACCCATGCCCTCGTCCTTACCAAGGACGCGCTCTACCGGCTGAGCTACAGCAGCAATGTAACTGTCTTCTTTTGGTTCCTATCCCAATAAGTCAAAAGATAAAGAAAGCCTTCCTGTTTCCCCAAACCGGCAAAACAAACCTTCCTTACTGTCTGCTCTGTGCGTAAGCTTGTGACGCACGACCAAAGGTTTGTACTTGGCGCACTTCTAACTGAACTTTTACAAAATTGGGATTAGGCACATTTTGAAAAGGGAAAATTTGTTGTCTTATTTTTCCTTTTCAAACATTAACTACTTGATAGATAATTACTTAGCTCGGTTATTTAAGGAAATCAAGGAACGGATTTCCTTAAATAATATGTGCCTAATCTCCATTTTGCAAAACTCTTGTTCTAATTATAAGCTCTGTAATTTATGAAAATATCACGGATAAGGCAACCATAAAATGAAAAAATCTCAAAAAAGAATTTCCCGCTGTCTCCACTATCCAGTAAAGGCGATATCACGACTTATTGTTACCTTGCCTTGGTTCGTCCGCACCGGTAAGCTTACCCAGCCGCTCGGCCCAGCGTTTTAGCTGCCCCAGCCACATCGGTCTGGACCGCGGGTTTTTAATCTCTATTTCAAAGATGGCCTGCATGACAGCGTTAATATCGGCTCCAGCCGGCGGGCTACTCAGATAATCATCAATCGAGCGTACAACGCTGCTGTTTGCGTCCAAATCCCTCTCCAGCAGACAGTTCTCGACCAATTTAGCCACACGGTCAATCTTGGGCCACCTCAAATAGGTGTCGAGCAGGTCCGGTAAAATCGCTTGTTTGTCCTCTGCTGTGCGAGCACTTTCTCGCACGAACTCCAGATACTTTGCCGCTTGCTCAAACTGGCCGGTTGTTCTATAAAGCCAAGCCAGCCTTGCTCTTAGATTCATTAACGTTGCGGGCTTGTTTTCGGCTAATGCCTTTTGTTCTGCGATCTCCAGAAAAGATATCCTTTGCTCGACCGATGCCTTGTTCTGGCTGCTGTCTGAGCCGAATTTGGCTACCCATTCGCCCAGGGCATCCGCTCCCAGGCGTCTGAATATCTTGAGCATTGCCTGCCAGGCCGGCTGGTCTTCACCGGTTGTGCCTATTTTCTCCGCCAGCCAGGCCAAATCTTCCTGGCCGCCCACCTCTCCTGCCAGGTCTATCAGTTTTTTTCTCACTATGCTGCTGGGGTCGTTGACGAAATCTTTTCTCAGTCTGCTCAGCGCGGTTACCCTATCTATATTGATAAGGCCGTCTATTGCTGCTTGCCGGGCCAGGTCTGCACTTTCATCTTTAAGCGCTTCCTCGAATAAAGGCCTGAAGGTTTTCGCCGCTTCAGCCCGGCAGACGCTTCTCTGCGCACACAAACTGGCCATAGCGCTAAGCAGCTCGCCACGCAGGGTGCCGTCAGTTTTGGTTTTCTGCCGACGATATTTTTCTGCAAGCAGACCAAGGTATTTGGCAATGTGCTCCGATGTCAATCCATTCTGCTCGAGGAGCTTCTTTATAACTTCGGCACCGTTTTGTACTTTTTGCGGGTCGGCCTCGGAAAGAAATTTCGCTGCCCAGGCCAACGTCCGGTCTCTTATCTCGGGCGAAACCTTGACAGGCGGATTGGACAAGCTGGCGCTGGAAACTGCCACTCCCAGAGCAATAAAGACCTTGGTCTTGACCTCATCATCCCGCTCACTCTCAAGCTGTTCCAGAAGTTTTTCGGCTGAATTCAACTCCCCCATCAGGGATAGCAGTTCCGCCGTTCTGAGCCGAACACCGCCGTTCTGGTCCGAAATTAAGCTGATCAGAATAGGCCCGAGCTTAGCCGGCAATGTCGTTTTTGATGGGCTGCCCACTCGGCTCTGATAGACCTTCTCCACCGCCCACAATTTCACCACCGGGTCTAAGCTGCCTAATTGCTCGGCCAGGAAATCGGTCTTGGCTGCCTCATCGGCTATGGAATCATATCTCTTGCTCAACTCTGATAGATACCGGTTCTGCCACGATTTCATCTCCGTATCTAGGTTGCGCAGCTCTGTTTCCAAGCGGATCAACCGTTTTCGCAAGAACGCGACTGGCCCTTGACTTTGAAGCCTATCTATGTCTTGCTTTCTTGCTTCTGGGTCTTTGCCTACAGGTATGCCCAGAGAGTCCAGGGCCTTTCTCGCAACGGCAGCTACCTTACTATCAGGGTCATCAACCAGAGCTATAAGTCTGGTTGCAGCCCTGATATCCGGATACAGCTTCAGCACGTACATAGCGTTCAGTCTTACCTGGGCCGGCAGGGCCGTGTTTGTCACCATTTCTTCGAGCTGTTTCTGCATCAGATCATACTCAAACATCAAGGTTGCTTCAGCCGCCAATCTTGTCGTAGCCGTATCCTCATCGGTGCCAAGAATACCGATCAAAGGCTCGACAAAATCACCCTCATTCTGCATAGGCTTCTGCACCAACCTGGCTTGGCTCAACGCCTTGCAGACCGCCATCCGGGCGGGGGCGTTCTCGCCTTGTTTCAGGGCGTCGAGCAAGATTTTTCTAGCCAGCGGGTTTTCACTAAACAGCATCACTGCCGCCGCTTTTGTGCGTATTTCTTCGCTTGGGCCTTGCAGCAGGGCATTTTTGTTGATTTCCAGTTGTTCGTCAGGCTTGGTTTCTGTGGCTGCCTCTTTGACTGGTGAGGTTGGCTGCTCCTGGCCGAGCCCAACCCTTTGGCATACTATTGCCAACAGCAGTATCACCGCATACAAGCGATTGACGTCCATTCGGGTACCCCCGACCCCGCAACAAGTTGCGGGGCTAAATATTTAGCCCCCAAATTCATTTGGGGGTTTTCTTACCTGCGGTTTTGGCGCAGGTCCGCCCGCTGCCGTTATGATAACATCCGAACTCCGAATTGGCAATTGACTATTGAAAATTGACAATCTTATGGCCTCGGGTGGAATTTCTTGTGAATCCTTCGCAACCTTTCCTGGTCAACGTGTGTATATATCTGGGTGGTGGCTATATCCACGTGGCCGAGCATTTCCTGAATACTCCGCAAATCAGCTCCTCCTGCCAGCAAATGCGTTGCGAAACAATGTCTCAGCGTGTGGACGGTCAAATTTCTGGGCATACCGGCACGGGCTGCGTATTTTTTTACCAATCTCCAGATTTCAATACGACTCAGAGGCCTGCCTGTTCGGGAAAGCAGCAGAAAATCGTCGCCCCATTTTACCGCCGAGTCCGCAGAGCACGCTAAGATTTTTGACTTCGATTTCTGCTCTGTGGTCTCTGCGTTCTCCGCGGTTAAATTTCTGCCCGGACGCGCCAATCTGGGCCGCAGGTTCCTCAAGTATTCGGCTACCGCTGCAATGGCGGTTTTGCCGATAGGTATTATTCGCTCCCTGCCGCCTTTGCCCACGCAGCGCAGGTAGCCAATATCCAGGTTCAGGTCCGGCATTTTCAGGCCTGCCAGCTCACTGGCACGCACTCCGGTGGCATAAAGTAATTCGAGCATTGCCTTATCGCGAAGGTAAAAGGGTTCGCAAGGCTGCGGAGCATCCAGGAGAGTTATTACCTGCTTTTTACTGCAAACGATAGGCAATTTCTGCCAGACCTTTGGGAACTCCGTAGTTGCAGCCTGGTCGTCTTTGACCAGTCCCATAAGCCTGGCAAATCGCAGCAGCATCCGTATGGCTACAAGGGCCCGCTTAACCGATGATTCGCTTTTTTGGCTTCTGCCGAGGCTTCGCAGATAACCCTGAATTACAACCGGCTTTATCTGCTCCAGCGTCTCGACCGAGCTGGATTTACAGTATTCCAGAAACTGCTTGAGATCACGACCGTAAGCCAGGATAGTGTTGCCGGATAGACCTGCCTCAACGGTCAGGTAATCAAGGAATTGCCTAACAGTCTGTCCCAGCGGCAGACAGAGCAGTTTTTCGGCAACCGATTGTGTCTGTGTCAAGGGCATCAGTACCGGAATTTAGAATGTAGAATTGAGAATTGCTCTTTCTTGATTCTTAACTGAACTTTTGCAAAATTGAGATTAGGCACACTTTGAAAAGGAAAAATTTGTTGTCTCATTTTTCCTTTTCAAACATTAACTACTTGATAGATAATTACTTAGCTCTATTATTTAAGGAAATCAAGAAACGGATTTCCTTAAATAATATGTGCCTAGTCTCCATTTTGCAAAACTCTTGGTTCTTAATTCTCAACTCTAAGTTCTTATCGGCGTTCGGTCGCAATAATCTTTAGTGCGCCAACCGCGGCGTTAAATGGAAACGGTCTTTGAGCGGCTGCGCGGCTGGCACACCGAGAATTTTCAATTGGCAATTGTCAATTTTGAATTAGGCCTTAGAATCTTATGTTTAGCCCCCAATTTATTGGGGGCTCCGTCGCCGTGCCGGCGACGGCTAAACGTTCGGGGAACCGATAGGTCAATGCGGTACGCAAATATGGCAGGACATAGACTATTTCTGCTGGCTGGTTGTGTCGCACTTGGTCTGTGGGCGGGATGTGCGACAACGCCGGCTCGCCAGGAGCAACGTGCTGAGGTCGAACAAGTCTGTGCCACTAATATCGACAAGTCTCAGGCGGTGCAGATAGCCGAGGACGTGCTGGCTGAAATGCACTTTGCCCTCGAAAAGGCTGACGCCGATACTGGCCTTATAAGAACAAGGCCCTTGGCGGCGGCACAATTCTTCGAATTCTGGCGGACTGACAATGTCGGACCTTTTAATGCGGCTTTAGCAAATCTGCACAGTATTCGAAGAACCGCGGAGGTACGCATACAGCAGCAGGGCGACAGAGTGTTTATTCGCTGTGACGTCCAGATACAGAAGTTAAGTTTGCCTGGGCATGAACCTGCCGGCACCACCGCTGCCCCGACAAAAAGGCTGAGCCTTAGTCCTGAACAAGGCAAAGGTCTCACCTGGATAGATTTAGGCAAGGACGCCTTGCTATCTGCCGAGATTCTAAACCACATACAAAAACATATACTGGCCCGGCGCTCGTTTCTCGTGTCGCGAACGAGCGACGAGTCACAGGCGATGAGCAACGAGAAATGAGAATCCTAGTTTGTGGCGGAGCGGGATATATCGGAAGCAACATGACGGCAATGCTGGCTGCCGCGGGACACGAGCCGATTGTTTTTGACAATCTTAGCAGGGGCCATCGGGCAACGGCTAGGCAGGCCGAGTTTGTAAAAGGAGACTTAGCCGACCGGGAATTGCTCGTCAATACGCTCAAAAAATACAAAATCGAGGTGGTAATGCACTTTGCCGCCCTGATAGAGGTTGCTGAGTCGGTCCGAACGCCGCTTAAATACTATCAAAATAATGTCTGTAATACACAGAATCTGCTTTCGGCGATGGAAGCAGCCGGCGTGGAGAAATTCGTTTTTAGCAGCTCCGCCGCGGTATACGGTATGCCTGCCAAAGTGCCGCTTACCGAAGACTCGCCTAAAGAGCCGATTAACCCTTACGGGGAAACCAAACACGCCGTGGAAAGGATGTGTCACTGCCAGAGTCGGGCAGGCAAACTTCGATACGTATCGCTCAGGTATTTCAACGCCTGCGGTGCCGGAAATAATTGCCGGCTTGGTGAAGACCATCGGCCCGAATCGCATCTGATTCCGCTGACCATACAGGCGGCAATGGGAAAACGCGATGGGATCAAAATTTACGGCACCGATTATCCTACGCCCGATGGCACCTGCATTCGTGATTACATTCACGTGGATGATCTGTGCAGAGCTCATCTGCTTGCGCTGGACGAATTACGGCAAACGCCGGAATTGGTGTATAACCTGGGTAATGGCAGAGGCTATTCGGTCAGAGAGGTAATTGCCGCCGTCAAGAAAGTCTCAGGCAAGGATTTCAAGGTTACAGAGGCAGACCGTCGGCCCGGCGACCCGCCGGTACTAACCTCTGAAGCGACAAAGGCATACAATGAGCTGGGCTGGAGGCCGCAGTTGTCCGATTTGGAAGAAATTGTCGCCACCGCCTGGCAGTGGCACAACCAGTATCCTGATGGTTATCCTGATTGACCAAGTTAGGAGGTTAAGTTGTGAAGAGCAGCAGCAAGGTTAAAAACTTTCTGAAAAAAAACGGCATGGACTCGGCAGACATAAATATCGAGCAGGTTTGTCGGGTTTTTCTTGGGGAGATGCAAAAGGGCCTTGCCGGGGCGAAAAGCTCTCTGGCAATGCTGCCGACTTACATAGAAACTGAGGCTGAGATACCGCCGAATAAGCCCGTCATAGTGATGGATGCCGGCGGGACGAATTTTCGCGTTGCGACCGTTGTTTTTGCCGATGACGGAAAGCCAAACATTGAGGATTTCAAGCTGTTTAAGATGCCCGGGCTGACGGGCAAGATCGGCAAGGCGGAATTCTTCAACACAATGGCCGGCTATATGGAGCATGTGGTAAAAAAGAGTGACCGTGTCGGCTTTTGCTTTTCATATCCGATAGAGATGTCTGCGAGCAAAGATGGGCGGGTGTTGTACTTTTCCAAAGAGATTCAGGCGCCGGAGGTCCAGGGCCAGATGATAGGCGAGAACCTGAACCTTGCCATAAGCCGGGCGGGACTTAGCGGTAAGAAAAAAATGGTCCTGCTGAACGACACGGTGGCAACACTCTTGGCCGGCAAAGCAGACCCGAGCCGAAGGAGTTTCGACAGCTACATCGGCTTTGTTTTGGGTGCGGGCACAAACTGTAGCTACATCGAGCAGAATAAGAGCATTACCAAGGCCAGAGATTTGGATCCCGCCAAGAGTCAGATCATCAACGTGGAGTCCGGCGGATTCGGCAAGGCGCCGCAAGGAGCGATTGATAAGAAGTTCGATAAGTCACTGGTCAATCCGGGAGTGAACGTATTCGAGAAGATGATATCAGGGGCGTATTTCGGGCCGATATGCCTTTGGACGATTCAGGCGGCAGTAAAGGCCAAGTTGTTTAGCGGCGCACCAGCCGAGAAACTCGCCGGCATAAAAGAGCTGAGCACAAAACAGGCCAGTGACTTCATGTATAATCCACAAGCCGGCGACAGCCCGCTCTCGACGGCTATGGTGGACGCCGATGAAGAAGACCGCGTGACACTTTACTTGCTCATCGACAGGATGATCGAGCGGGCGGCCAAACTGACGGCGATAAATTTATCGAGCGTGGCGCTGGCGAGCGGCAAGGGCAAGAATCCGACTCGCCCGATCTGCATCGTGGCCGAAGGCACAACTTTCTACCACCTGACGTCACTGAGGCAGAGGGTTGAGTATTACCTGAAGCAATATCTCGTGGAGAAGAAAAACGTATTTTACCAGACCATAAATGTCGACAATGCCACCTTGATCGGCGCGGCAATCGCCGGGCTGACAAACTAATTCAGCAGCGTAACCAAGAAGTGGTCAGTATTCACGACACAATGGAGAACAGGGAAACGTGGTAGAACTAAGGCCGAAATCCAGCTTCGATGATTTCGTCAGCACTTGTACTCCTCTGCTCAAAATCCCTGAACTTGAGGAACAAATGCGTGCCCGTGTACGAGAAATCGTGGCAGAATTGCTGAACTTTCAACCTGATGCAGACCCCGCCAAGAACCTTAGACAATTTCTTCAGAAAGACAAGGACTTCTTGGGCGTTCTCCTTGCGATAACTAACCTTTCTCAAGAAAAATTCTTGAGAATCCTAAGCGCGAAGCGTTTTGCTAACGGAGACTTTGGGCGAGAATGGGACGCAGAGCGAGTTTATCGGAAAATCAGAACGGATGACACTTTTGCGGAGACCATCGCGGGGCTATTCCTCGAAGGTCGGGATAACAGGCTTCTCGTTGAACAGGTGGCGGATTTCTACCTCGACCAACTGTCTCTGCCTGCCAACTGGCCAGAATTCATCAGGGACCAGAATATAGTGGCTAACGTTGTTCGCAAGAAACTAACAGGCGAGTATACCGACCAGAAAGGGGAATGTATCGAGAGAATTGTACGAGGCGTTCTTGATGGTGTGGGAGGCAGGCATGGTATCGCGCACACTCGCGGACAAGTGTCATTTTTGGCTAAGCAGGTAGACCATGTCATACCATCATTAGAAAACCCCTACATCATGGTGATGGTTTCCTATATGGAGACAACATCAAGCGGACAAACGGCTCGGGCCAACGAACAGCAGGGGATGTATGAGAAAGTTGTTGGTGAAGACACACGCTGGGCCCCACGTAAGTGTGTTTTTGTGAACATAGTTGATGGAGCAGGCTGGCTTGCCCGCCGTTCAGATCTGCGGAAGATGCATGCGGGATGTGACTATTGCTTGAACATGAAAACGCTGGACCAACTCGAGGCCATAATTTGTCGGTACGTTCCTGAGCGGTACTTTCAGAATCCGCCGAGTTAATCCCGAAAGGTATTACCATGTTGGCAAAATATATAGACAGAGTAACAATCGGCGATTGCCTCAAGGTCATGTCCGACATCGAAGATAGCAGCGTGGACGTGTGCTTTGCCGATCCGCCTTTTAATCTCGAAAAGAAGTACGCATCTTATAAAGACCAAAAACCAGGTGAGCAATATCTGGATTGGTGCAGAAGTTGGCTCTGCGAGATGGTACGGATAACGAAACCAACCGGCTCGATATTTGTACATAACATCCCCAAATGGCTGACCTACTTTGCCGGCATTTTGAATGGCATTGCCCATTTTCGGCACTGGATAGCCTGGGACGCAATGAGCAATCCCCTTGGTAAAACGCTTTTGCCCGCACACTACGGAATACTGTTTTATACAAAATCGCTGAGCGGTTTTAAGTTCTACGAAATCCGTGCTCCGCACAGGCGTTGCCGAGTCTGCAATAATTACGAGAAAGACTACGGAGGGAAAAAAGACCAGATGCACCCTTTTGGGGCACTAGTCAGCGATGTCTGGACAGACATCCATCGAATAAGACATAGTATCCGACGCGATGACCACCCTTGCCAATTACCCATACCCCTCTTGGAGCGCATTGTACTAATGAGCACAGACCCGGGTGACATCGTGCTGGACCCGTTCTTGGGAACAGGTACGACAGCGGTTGCGGCAAAAAAGTTGGGGCGCCACTTCGTGGGAATAGATGTTGACCCTGAGTACGCCAAAATAGCTAACGAAAAGATAGAGAATGTTGCCGTAACGATGTATAAAGGCTATTATGTGTCTTCCTTTTTGGGAAAGATACAAAGTATCCGTGATATCGACGCCGCCAAAATATTTCCGCTGCAACTTACATCCATTGAGAAGAAACGAATGCGCAAAATAATGGCGGGCGTAAACACCGCGAAAAAGAGGGCACCTTCGCTTTTTCAACCGGACTTTGGGAAAAATCTGATTGCGATGGCTGAGGCGGTCCGCCCCGCCGCTGCCGATTCTGTTGTTTTGGGACAAACTAATGCTGAAAAACGAATTTGAATTCGTACGCATAGTAGGAAACGAAAGGCGGGTAGGCCCGACACTTGGCAGCGTGTCGCGACACTGGCAGGACAAAAAGGAGCGTTTTTTAGTCGTAAGCCCCCACGATGACGATGCGGTTCTGGGAGCGGGACTGCTTATACAGTTAGCCAAGAGAGAAAATGTGCCCGTGCACGTGCTGATCGTTACCGACGGCAGTATGGGCTATTGCAGCCTCGAAGAAAAAGATGCCATTATCCAAATTAGGCGCGGTGAGAGCTTTCAATGCTACCAGGGTTTGGGCGTACCGAAGGACAATATCGTTCGGCTTGACTTTCCCGACTGCCGGTTAAATGACTGCCGCGGCAGAAGGCCGGCCAAACCAAGTGACCCTCCGGCAATCTGCGGTTTTACGGGGCTGCAAAATAGTTTCACTTATCACCTTCGCAGCGTAAGGCCCACCCAGTGCTTTCTGCCCACGTGGAATGACTTGCACCCCGATCACCGTATTGTCTATGAGGAATTTCTTATTAGTTTATTCCACGCCGCCGGCAACATTTGGCCGGAGCTGGGCAAGCCTTTGGCCAGCGTCCCTTACGTCCACGCGTACGCTGTTTACTGCGATTTTGCTGCCCCGCCGACCCTGCGTATGCGGACGCCGCAGTCGTATCTGGACAATAAGCTGGCGGCAATCGAATCTTTTCGCTCGCAGCGGCAAATATCCGCCCTTATCGAGAACGTTCGCCATTACGGCCCGGAAGAATATATAAAAGCTTTGGAGTTCAAGCTGTATCATCCCGCTCTTTATCGCGATATGTTCGAGGAAAGGGGCGCGATCAGCGTGCTGCGATGAAAGCCCGGATCACTTTTGCTGCTTCGCCTCAGGTGTACCCAGCCTGAGCGTAGCCGCGACCGGGAAGTGGTCGGAAGGCCAACGGCCTGCGTACTGCGTGCGAATGATCTCGGCCTGCAGGACTTCCAAATCGGCTGGCACAAATATGTAGTCGATTTTTAGCCCGCTGCGCTTTCCCTGCAATTCATTGAATGTCCCAACCTCTTTGTCGTCCGGATGCAACACGCGGAACGTATCGGCCATAAGAACCGGATTTGGAGTCGGATTGTCCTTATTCAGAAGGACCTTACCCTTTAGGTACAAGATGGCGGGATTATCTTCGCCGGCGTTGAAATCGCCGGTCACGATGAAAGGGTCAGGCTGTTTTCTGCCGGCGATGCGCTTGGCCAAAAGCACCGCACTTTTTTCTCTGGAAGGCTGCGAGACGTGGTCCAGGTGAAGATTGAAGGCGTAAAAAGCCAGGCGTGATTTCTTTTCGATAAATCGTGCCCAGGTGCAGATTCGGGTGCAGGCGTTGCCCCAGGTGATTGAGCCGGGCGCCTCAGGTGTATCCGAGAGCCAGAAAGTGCCCGATTCATCCACATCGAAGCGGTCAAGGCG
>Ga0315280_10006317_pt1 | contig 16424 bp, 12 predicted proteins | sample YL17G06_40_MG_FD_203697 | JGI IMG/M metagenome (GOLD analysis project Ga0315280, IMG submission 203697) | Sediment microbial communities from Yellowstone Lake, YNP, Wyoming, USA - YL17G06_40 | ecosystem: Environmental > Aquatic > Freshwater > Lake > Sediment | place: USA: Wyoming | collected...
CGGAATCGTTTTTGAGGTCCGGAGGATCCACCGGAACCCTGACCCTCCCGTGGGATGAATGATGGTATTCCGTCCAGGAGCCAGAGTCAAGAACCAGTGTCATCTACTCCCATTCGTCCGTCTCTTCGCGGGTGAAATACGAATGGGATCATTTTGAAGAGTGACTCCGACAGGGAAGGCATATGTCGCCTATTCTAGTCAGGCCAGGTGCCGGTCAAGCCATTGCAGGATGAGCTGGCGCATGGCAGGAAGCTCGACGTGAGCGCAGTCGAAAAGCTCGATGCCACAGTCTTCCTCTTTGCCATACTTTCGATACAGAGGTAGCAGAAAATCTCGTACTAGCTCCACGCCATGGGGCGGTGTCAACGGATCTTGACGGCCGTTGACGCTCAAGCGCGGGCGCGGGACGATGAGTTCGTTGATCTGGCTCGTGTTAAAGTGCTGGAGCAGGGCCGGGACGTAATAGTAGATGCCGTGCCCCTCCAGTCCATGGGCCCGGATCAATTCGTCATAATCCGTCAGGCAACAGACGTCCAAACAGAGGCGCACGCGAGGATCCAACGCTGCTAACCACCAAGCCTTAGTGGCCCCCATTGACATGCCGAGGACTGCCAATCGATGCGGATCGACTTCCGCCCGGCTGGCCAGGTAATCAAGGGCACGGAATTCATCAAACATCATCATCCCGTATAGCACTCTTCCACGCCAGAGCATTTCCTTGAAGGCGTCTCGTTCTCCCTCAGCACCGTCGGCGACATGCTTGCGCTCACCAAAGCACCAACTGTCGATCGCCAGAGTGACGATGCCTTTTTCTGCGCAAACAGGAGCATAGGCCGGTTGCACGTCGACGCCCAAGAGCAATTGCTCTTTGCCGAGATCGTACATGCCGCCGTGCCAATGAATGTAAAGCAAGCCAGGTGCGGGCTTGCGGCGTTTTTCAGGGATGAGCAGGATGGCCGGAACCGGTTCGAGCCCATTGAGATCGAGCACTAACCGCTCCAGAGTGTAGCCTTCATGCTTCTCGGTCTTGACCAATTGGGGTGGAGCGGGTTGATGCTTCCAGGGAAGATCGCCCAGAATCTCCCAGAGCTGCTTCCGCCTGGCCTGTTGGTGCAATTCGAATTGATTTGCCGCTGAATTCTTGTCCATGGAGTTGGCACCTTCCACCAGGGAGCCGCTGGCGCCCCAAGCAAGCAGGGCAGCCCCTTGCTTTAAGAATTCCCGCCGGTTTGCGGTCATGGTTCCCTCGCTCTTCATGGGCAGAGCCTAGGAGGCGGAGTGCCCTGAGTTATTGCGTTTGGGGTTGCTCTTTTGAAGACGCTCCTGACCCGACGCGGGAAGCTGCAGCCACGAGAGCGACCTGCTTTACCTCCGGACGGGGTTGAGGAACTCGTTCACCGCTCGAATGAACATCCCCGGTTGATCGACGAATGTCATATGCCCGCTTTTGGGCAGGACGACGAGCTTAGAGCCGGGGATTGCCTTGTTCATTTCCTTAGAAAGCGAAGGTGCGCATTCGTCATGGTCGCCGACCGTAATCAGTGTGGGCACCTTGATGGAAGAAAGCCGGTCGCCGTATTCTACGGACATGAGGTTCCCGTCCACCACGTACTCCCCATGCGAGCCCCACATCTCGCGATAGAGGTCCCACGACATGTTGCCGTTGAGTACCGGGTCGTAGTTCGGGTCGGGGTGGTTCTGGTACAGATACGGGAAGTATCCCTCGCCCCAGGCGGCAATTATGTAGTCGTTCGTGTAGCGGTTCTTCTCGTAGGCCTTGCCGTGCCCGAACAGGCCCTCGGCCTCCATCTTATCGATGCGAGTCCGCAGCTCGGGGGACATCTTCGCCTTCATCTGGCGGAACACCTCGTTAAGCGCCTTGGTGCTGTGGAAGGTGCTGCAGAGGATTAAGTGTGACAGGTTCCCTTGGTACTTGAGGGCGTAGGCCTGCGCCACGACGCCTCCGTACGAGTGCCCGAGCAGGTTGATCTTACCCAGGCCAAGGGCGACCCGCACTGCCTCAACGTCTTCGACCATCGCGTCCACGGTGTAGTTGGAAACGTCCTCCAACTTCTCCGACTTGCCCGAGCCGCGCTCGTCGATAAAGATGAGGCGGTTCGTGCGGGCCAGCGGCAGTAAGTACGGCAGGAAGTAGTCGTGCGAAGCCCCTGGCCCTCCGTGGACCACGACCAGCGGTGCCCCCCGACCCATCGAAACGGTGTAGATCAGGACACCGTTCGCATCCACGAACTGTTCCTCCAATGGGTAAGTTGTGAGGCCAGTCTTCTCGGCGCCCGCGGCGGCCTCCACCCCCAGCACAACGAGAACCGCAACGGCGAGCAGCATGCAATTCAGGAATTTCGTTTTCATCACATCTCCTACATCTCCGGGATTATTTTTGTTCTATTTTCGAACCATTCGAGGCGACGCACTGCCAACGGCCAGCTGTCTTGACCCAAGTAACCGTCCATTGATTCTGGCCACTGGCATGCGTTCCTTTGTCTTGCCCCGTCCGTAATCAGTTACTTCTTCGGAACGGGCTTGGTTTTCGTAAATTGACCCTCGAAGGAGGGTGCCCAAGCTTTGCCATCGGTCGAGATCTCAGCCTTCGCCGCGAAGCTCATCGAGTCCGCCGCAAATATCATGGTGTTCTTGACCATATACGGCTTGCCTCCGACAATGACCTTTCCTGAATAGGTTGCTGTGTTTCCATTGAAAACGTACGCCCGGAAAGCCATAGTTCCAGCGTCATAGTACTCATTGCTGAAAAAGGTCTTGTTCGCAGGGTCGTACCCGACAATCTCAATGCCTCGTGTCTCTCCCATAGCCCCTTTTTCTGTAAGCTGGAACTGGATAAAGAAGCCTCCGAGAATCCTCTTGCCGGTCTCTTCTCCGGTGACCTTGCTGCTAGGCCCCAAGGGGCCGGCCTTGTATTCTCCTTCGTAGGTCCAATGACCCAAGAAGACATCGAACTTCTTGAATTCGGGATCGGGCTTCGGAGCTGCCGTTTGTGCCCAGAGCGAGACCGCGAAAACCAAGATGACCATGCCAGCCACAACAGCAATGCGTTTCATAAATACCCTCCTTTTAATATGATTCAGAGATGCGGGGACGGAAAGGATGGATTTTTCCTAGATGCTGACCTTCGACTTCCCCTAATCCCTTGCTGGTTAACTTATAACACCGTAAAAATGCGAAATCAATCCGGCAAGCGGCCCATCCTGCCGTGTCAGATACTCTATGGATATTCACTCGGATTTGTTTGCTAATTCCGCAGGTGGCGCCCAGGAATCAAGCGAATTCATGGCCGGCCTATGCTTTTCTTACTATCGCAGATTAGCAAGGGGGTAATATCCCATATAAATGCTTATTGGGGGGAGATGGGTGGGTGTTTGTTCTGGGGCTATGGAGAAGTTTGGATATTAAGAACAAAGAAACATGATTATCTCATATCCTTGATAATTGGAACCCTCTACCTGATAGCTTAATCCTGCCCTAGTAAGCCAGACGCCTAAGGGTCACTGCCTGAGGTCATATATCCCTGGGTGATTCCCGTGACTTAATATCAAGTTCGTCCCCGCGAGTGCCTGAGTGACGTGCAGCCATATGGAATGCATAGCCATCTCTAGGCCGAACAAGCCCGTTTAATGAGCGGTCTATGTTCGTACGATCACGTGGACTATAATATTAGGGGAGGTTGCGATGCGCGGATTGAAAGGCAAACGAACTGTCGTCACGGGCGGGGCCCAGGGCATCGGGGCGGCCATCGCGGCCCGTTTTCTCGCGGAGGGAGCCCGGGTAGCCATCCTCGACAGGAACGAAGCGGCCCTCGGCCGTGTGACGAAGCAGCTCCCTAGCCTGGAAGCGGTCCTCCGAGCGGACGTTTCGGAGCCCGGGTCCGTGGCCGGCGCTTTCGCCCGGCTGGATGATCTGTGGGGCGGACTCGACATCCTCATCAACAACGCGGGCATCAGCCTCCGCCACCGCTTCCTCGACATCACTGAGGCGGAATGGCGGCGGGTCATCGACACGAACCTCAACGGGGTGTTTTATTGCGCCCGCGAAGCCGCCCGGCGCATGGCCGCCGACTCGGGCGGCGTTGTCCTCAACATGGGATCGACCAACGGTATCATGGGCTATCATTACTACGCCGACTACAACGCCTCGAAGGCCGGAGTCATAGAGCTGACCCGGTCCATGGCCCTCGAGCTCGCGCCCAGTGTCCGAGTCAACTGCGTCTGCCCGGGCTTCATCCTGACGCCCATGCAGGAGGCCGAATACACGCCTGACAAGCGCCGAGTCTTCGAGGCCAAGGTGCCGCTCGGCCGGCTCGGCCGGCCGGACGAAGTAGCTGCCCTGTTCGCTTTCTTGGCCTCCGATGACGCCGCGTTCATTACGGGCCAGTCGTTCGTCATCGACGGGGGGGAGATCGCTGGCGGTCTGGCCAGTCAAGGAGAACAATAGGCAACCTGGCGGCCGAGAATGACCGCCACAGCGTATTGGAGCTGGCCGCCGTCCTTCAACGGATCGGCAGCGTGGAGATGCCAATTTTCCTGGACCTCATCCCTCCTCCTTACACTCATGCTTAAGGGGGGGCAGGTCGGACCTGTTCCGTTGACAGTCCCTGGTCCCTGTGGTATATCGAGGGTCGCTTCGCGACGGGGCGAGACCTTCATGAATCCAAAAGCATTTGAGATCGTTTCCCTCGAAGGACGGGTGGCCGTCATTTCCGGTGCCGCTTCGGGAATCGGGCTGGGCACAGCCCGCCGGCTGGCCGAATTCGGGGCTGGGGTTGTCCTTCTTGATGTCCACCGGGAGAAAGGAACTGCGGCCGCGGCCGGAATCGCCGACCGCGGCGGCCGGGCGCTCTTTATCTCCTGCGACGTCCGCTCGGAGGCCGATTGCCGCCGGGCCGTTAGGGAGACGATTGGCGAGTTTGGTCGCATCGATATCCTCTTCAATAACGCCGGCGTCATTGTCCGGAAGAACGCTATCGAACTCAGGGAAGAAGAGTGGGACCTTACGCTCGACGTCATGCTCAAAGGGACGTATCTCCTATCACGTCACGTCATACCCCATATGATCGCCGCCGGAGGGGGGAGCATCATCAACATGGGCTCCGGCTGGGCCCTCAAAGGCGGCCCTGACGCTGTCGCCTACTGTGCAGCCAAGGGCGGAATCCTCAACCTAACCCGGGCCATGGCCATCGACCACGGCCGCCAGGGCATCCGGGTCAACTGTGTTTGCCCGGGCGACATCGACACGCCCTTGCTCCGGGACGAATGCGCCCAGCTCGGTCAGGAGGAGGCGGCGTTCATGGCAGCCGCTGCCCTCCGGCCTCTGGCTCGGGTGGGGACGCCCGAGGACGTGGCTAACGCCGTCCTCTTTTTCGCGAGCGACCTTTCGAAATGGGTGACCGGCGCCTTCCTCGTCGTGGATGGCGGCGGCATCGCGTAGCGCCGTGATCAGGGCCCGCCTTTCCCGCACGAGACCGACGGGCCGCCCGGCCGAAATTAGAACGACTGATGAACGCGCAGTCCAACCCTTGAGGTGCCCATGAGCGACGAAAAGCCCTTTGTCCATCCCTACATCCCGAATTCCGTCCCCGAGGTGAAGGAACAGATGCTGAGGGAGATCGGCGTCCGGAGCGTTGATGAGCTTTACGGCGATATCCCCGAGCGGCTGCGTTTCCGCGGCCGGATGAACCTGCCCGAGCCGCTGACATCGGAAGCGGCGCTGAAACGGCATGTCGAGGGCATCCTCGGCAGAAACCGGTCCTGCGCCGAGGCGCTGAGCTTCCTCGGCGGCGGCTGTTGGCCACACTACGTGCCGGCCGTCTGCGATGAGATCAACCGCCGATCGGAATTCCTGACGGCCTATGCCGGGGAGCCGTACGAAGACCACGGCCGCTTCCAAGCCCTTTTCGAGTATGAAAGCCTGATGGCCGAGCTCCTCGACATGGACGTCGTCAACGTCCCGACCTTCGACTGGTGCCAGGCGGCCAGCACGGCGGTCCGGATGGCTGGGCGGATCACGAAGAGGGGCGAGGCGCTCGTCGTGGACACGACGGGTCCCGACCGTCTCCTGGTCATGAAGAATTATTGCCGCGGTGTGATGAGCCTCGTCCCGGTCCGCCATGACCCGGTGACGGGCGGCATGGACCTCGAGGACTTGGCGGTCAAATTCACGGAAAGAACGGCCGCGGTCTATTTTGAGAATCCCTCCTACCTGGGCTTGCTCGAAACCCAGGGGCAGCGGATTGCCGAGGTGGCCCACGCCCGCGGCGGGTTGTGCGTCGTCGGCGTGGACCCCATATCGCTGGGCGTCATCGCCCCGCCGAGCCACTACGGTGCCGACATTGTTTGTGGTGACATCCAGCCCCTCGGTATCCACATGAACTTTGGAGGCGGCCAGGGCGGCTTCATCTCAACCCGGGACGAAGAAAGGTTCGTCATGGAATACCCATCGCGGCTCTTCGGGATCGCCAAAACGGCGGTCGAAGGGGAATGGGGCTTTGGCGATGTGGCTTACGACCGGACCTCGTTCGGCGTTAGGGAAAAAGGCAAGGAGTTCGTCGGTACGGCGGCAGCTCTCTGGGGGATCACGGCCGGCGTCTATCTGGCTCTTATGGGGCCGCAGGGGATGCGGGAGCTGGGACAACACATCCTTCAGAAGTCCCAATATGCCGTGAAAAGAATCGCCACGTTTTCCGGCGTGAAAGCCCCCCGCTTCAGGTCGCCTTATTTCAAGGAATTCGTCGTCGATTTCACGGGGACGGGGAAGAGCGTGGCCGATATCAACCAAGCCCTCCTCGGGCGTGGGATTTTCGGGGGAAGAGACCTAGGCCGGGATTTCCCCGGCCTGGCGGGCTGTGCCCTTTTCTGCGTCACGGAGGTACACACGAAAAACGACATCGATTCCCTGGCGGCGGCCCTCGAGGAGGTCCTCCGATGAAGCTGCGGGCTTTCCACCAGGCGAAATGGGACGAGGAGGTCATCTTCGAGCTCAGCACGAAGGGAGAGAGAGGAATCCTCGTCGCGCCGGTCGAGAATGCTATCGCGAATGAAGTCGGCGACGGAATCTCGGCCCTTCCCGAATCGCTTCGCCGCAAGACCCCGCCCGCGCTTCCCGAGATCTCTCAGATGAGGGCCCTGAAACACTACCTCCGCCTCTCCCAGCACACGCTCGGCGCCGACCTTAACGTGGACATCGGCCAAGGGACGTGTACGGTCAAGTACAACCCGAAGATCAACGACGCCCTGGCCGCGTCGCCCAAAGTGGCGGAGCTCCACCCCTTCCAGGACGAGAGCACCGTCCAAGGCGCCCTGGAGATCATCCACCGGACGGATCTTTTCATGCGGGAGATTTCGGGGCTTGACCGGTTCTCCTTCCAGCCGGCTTCAGGCTCGGCGGCCATCCTCGCTATGGCCTCGATTATCCAGGCCTGGCACGAATCACGGGGCGAGGGGAAGACACGCGACGAGGTCATCACGACTATCTTCTCCCATCCCTCCGACGCCGCAGCGGCCGCCGTCAAAGGCTACAAGGTCGTCACGATTTATCAGACGGAAGACGGCCTTCCCGACCTGGAAGCCCTGAAGCTCGCCGTCTCGGAGCGGACGGCCGGGCTCCTCATCACGAACCCCGAGGACACGGGAATCTTCAACCCGAAAATAGACGAGATCACCCGGATTGTCCGTGCGGCCGGCGGGCTATGTGGCTATGACCAGGCTAACGCCAACGGCATCCTGGGCGTGACCCGGGCGCGCGAGGCCGGCTTCGATATGTGTTTCTTCAACCTCCACAAGACGTTCGGGACGCCCCACGGCTGCGGCGGCCCGGCCTGCGGCGCCCTTGGCGTCGTCCGAGAGCTCACAGATTACCTGCCCGTCCCGCTCGTCGATTTCGACGGCGAAAAATACATGCTCCGCCATGACCTGAAGTACACGATCGGCAAGGTCCGGAGCTTTTATGGTGTTTTTCCCGCGATCCTCAAGGCCTATGCCTGGATTATGAGCCTCGGTGAGCGCGGCCTGAGGGAGGCGGCGAACGTGGCCGTTCTCAACAACAACTACATTCTGGAGAAGGTCAAGAGGATTCGGGGGGCGAGCGCCCCCTTTGCCCCGGGCCGCCACCGGATCGAGCAGGTCCGGTACAGCTGGGAGAAGATGACGAAGGAGACGGCCGTTACCACGGAAGACGTGGCGCTCCGGATGGCGGATTTCGGCTTCCACCTTTGGTCAAGCCATCACCCGTTCATTGTGCCCGAGCCCTTCACCATCGAGCCGACGGAGTCTTACTCGAAAGCCGAGATCGACGAATACCTGGCCGCCCTGAGAAAAATCTCTGACGAAGCGTACGAGGACCCGGCGAAGGTCAAAGGCGCGCCTTACCGGAGCGTCGTCCACAGGATCGACCACAGTTCGTTCGATGACCCGGCGAAATGGGCCATCACCTGGCGTTCTTACTTGAAGAAGCACGGGAAAGGCATTTGACCTCATGTTTTTCGGACTGCTGTAATCATGACCGCGACGGGAAACGCCAAGGCGCACGTGCTCGCTTTGGGGGACGTTCACGGTGTCGCCCAATGCAACTTCGCCGGAAAATACTCCACGACCTTCGGGATTACAGACTGAGTGAGAAACCTGTACGACGGCCGAGTGGACCTCATCCCTGAAAAATGATCCACCCATAATGTAAATAACCCAGAAAGGCCGGACGGCAAGGTCATCTGGGGGCACGATTAAAAAGAAGACGTTCATCGCGGAAGCGCGTCTCGCAGGGATAGAAGTTTGAGGAGGTGCGTGCAATGCTCGGATCTATCGGACCAACCATCTACTAGAATTGAGGAACAGATCTCATGAGGTGACGGAAACGCACCTAGGGGGGTGATCGAATGACGACACAATTTTCCGTTTCGTTCTCCTCGCCCGAAGCCGCCGGGCGGTGGGCCAAGGGTCTCCGTCCGTGTTATTTTGAGCGGATTGTTCGACGAGCAACCGGTCGTCCATGAACTCTGCTATTTCTCCCCTCTATAAGATTATACAGTTTGAGCCGGCAAAGGTTCCCGAATACTTAGCTCGCCATTTGGGCTCTAAGAAATCCCACAATATCGGCTTGTTCGGCCGCGCACTCAGTCGGGATAACTCATTCATATACAATCAAATAGATCCTCTCTGATTCTCCCCAATGGCTGAACTTCGAATCCCACACACAGTCCGATGCTCGCCACTGCCTCATTCCTCTTCATTCACCATCAAAGCAGCGAGCCGTCCAATAGGTCAATTCATAAGAGCAGGGCTGGTCAGAATTGGGAGTCGTGGGTAGAGTGGTCGGGCAACATAACAAACGCGGTTCAGATCGCCCTAAAAAATTGAGCAGAGATTGTACAAACTCTTGCTCAAAATAGCTCAGTCTAGCCTAAACGTGATAAAACCACCAAGATCGCTAAATGCAAGAAAAACAAGCCAGATGCAGTCCAATAGGGGAGAATCCGTCGGTGCCGGATTCTGCCGGGATCGTTTTTGAAGTCCGGAGGATTCACCGGAACCCTGACCCTCCCGCGGACTACATGATGGTATTCGCCCCAGTAACCGGTGTCAAGAACGATTGACTTCCCGCTTATCCCTCTGGTAATCTGAGGCCAGGCCAGGGAAGGGGATTCCGAGCCTCACGGGAAGGCAAGACCACACAGCGCTAACACCCGAAATCCCGCCTCCCCGCTCTCATTGAGGGAAAAAGGGGAGGGACGATCTTTCGAGAGGAGGCCGTTCCTCCGGGAGGGATTAGCATGAACCGGGCAAGAATCAACCGAAGAGAGTTTCTGGACAGGAGCGGAAAGCTGCTCCTGGGGGCTGCCGCCGGGTCTCTGGCATCAGCGCAGACGGCTTGCGTAGCGAGGGGGGAAAAAGCCGTGGTCAGCATTGTCAAAATCCGCAACGATAATATCGGGGCAGCCGTCGAGGAAGCGATCGACCTTCTTGGCGGAATAGGCGGAGTGGCCAAGGGCAAAGAGCGTATCATGCTCAAACCGAACCTCGTATCGCCGTTGCCTCAGGCGACGACCAAGCCCGCCGTCATCAAGAGCCTGGCCGAGATGATGAAAAGGGCCGGGAAAGAGGTCGTCATCGGGGAGGGCTCAGCGGCCTCTCCTCCGTTCAACGTCCAAGGCCAGGAGATATTCCGGACGAAGAAAAGGGAGCTTCTGGACCGGATGCAGGAGTTTACCTTTGACTTTCTGGGCTATACCAAGCTGGCCAGGTCCCTGGGCATACCTCTCGTCAATCTCCACTCCGGCGAGCTGGTTGAAGTCGAAGTGCCCAATGCCTTTGTTTTCGATAAGCTAACCGTCCATCGCTCGCTCACCGAGATCGATCTGCTCTGCTCGGTTCCGATGATGAAGACGCATACGCTGGCCCATGTCACCCTGGGGATGAAGAACCTTATCGGCTTGTATCCAGGTACGGTGTACCAAGCCGTGCGGGGACGGATGCACGACCTCGCTTCTGAGATTGAGCCCTCGGGAACGGCTGTGGCCATCGTCGATATGGTCCGCGCCAATAAACTCGGCCTCGTCGTTGTGGACGCCTCAATGGCCATGGAAGGACAAGGGCCGACTGATGGGACGCTGGTGAAGATGGACTTGATCATCGCTGGGACGAATCCTCTGGCAACCGACATGGTGGCGGCTAGCTGCATGGGATTCGAGACCCATGAGATCCCCACCTTCACCTGGGCCCAAAAGGCGGGATTAAAGCCGGCTCAATTAGTAGACGTCGAGATCCGAGGCTTGGCCTTGGATAAGGCAGCGAGGAAATTCGCGCGGCCGACTATATATGCTTGGAAGGATATCAGACGGAGCTGGGGGGCCAGGGAAATATAGTCATCGAAAAGTCCGGCAAAGGCACGCTCTCTTGTCACCCCTATTGACCTGAAAAAATCGATGACCTACAGCTGGGATATTGATTCCTTGACACCTGTCCGGGACCGGAATATTCTTCTCTCGCGAGGGGAAGGTTGGATTCAGAACCCATGGGCGACGGTCCTAAGATCGGGCTGACCGTTTCGCACTACCGGATCCTGGATAAGCTCGGCGGCGGCGGAATGGGGGTGGTTTACAAGGCCGAGGACACCCGGCTCAAACGCCCGGTTGCACTGAAGTTCCTGCCCGAGGCGCTGTCCCAGGACCGCCATGCGTTGGACCGCTTCGAGCGAGAGGCCCAGGCGGCTTCTGCCCTTAATCACCCGCACATCTGTACCATCTACGACATCGATGAGCACGAAGGGCAGCACTTTATCGCCATGGAGCTGCTCGAGGGCCAGACTCTGAAACATCGCATCCTCGGGAAGCGGATGGGGGTGGACGAGATCCTCACGGTGGCGCTCGAGGTGGCCGACGGTCTCGAGGCGGCGCACGCCCGAGGGATTCTCCATCGGGACATTAAGCCGGCCAACATCTTTGTCACCAGGCGGGGACAGGCCAAGATCCTCGATTTCGGGTTGGCCAAGCTAATGCCGGAACGATATGCCCCTGCCCAAACCCTTACGGCCGCCGAGCCGCTGACCAGCCCGGGCATGGCCGCCGGGACGGTGGCGTACATGTCTCCGGAACAGGCGCTCGGGAAGGACTTGGATGCGCGGACGGACCTGTTCTCGCTGGGGGTGGTGCTTTACGAGATGGTGACGGGCAGCCAGCCTTTCCGGGGGGATACGTCGGTTGCGGTGTTTGACAGCATCCTCCATCAAGCGCCGACCTCGCCTGTGCGCCTGAATCCGGACGTGCCTGGCGAGTTGGAGCGGATCATCAACAAGGCGCTCGAGAAGGACCGCGAGGTCCGCTACCAGTCGGCCAGGGATCTGCTGGTCGACCTGACGCGGCTGAAGCGTGAGCGCGAATCCGGACGAGTGACGTTCGCTCCCGGCGTCGTGGATCCCCAGCGCATGCAGTCATTGGCGGTGCTGCCGTTCGTCAACCTGAGCGGGGACAAGGAGAACGAGTACTTCAGCGACGGCCTAGCCGAGGACATCATCGACGCCCTGACGCAAGTGCCGGGTCTACGAGTGATGGCCCGGACCTCGGCCTTCGCCTTCCGCGGCAAGGAGCAGGACGTCCGCAAGATCGGGGCCGAGCTCAACGTCGAGCACATCCTTGAAGGCAGTGTGCGCCGGGCGGGCAACCGCCTCCGTGTGACGGCCCAGCTGGTCAAGGCGAGCGACGGATACCACCTGTGGAGCCAGCGCTTCGACCGGGAGATGACCGATGTCTTCGCTATTCAGGATGAAATTTCCCAAGCTATCGTGGAGAAGTTGCGTGTGCGGCTGGCAGGGGAACGTCCGCTCGTTAGGCGATACACGGAGAATCTCGCTGCCTATGACCTCTCGCTTAAGGCACGATACAACATCTTTAAGCTAACGCAGGAGGGTAGCGAAGCGGCTAGGGGGTACTGTGAGCAAGCCATCAGACTTGACCCGAACTGCGCCCTGGCGCACGCCGTGCTGGCTGAATCCAACTTGAGGGACTCATTTTGGGGCTTCCTGGATCCGCAGGAGGCACTCCCTAGGGCCAAGTCTGCGGTGCTCGAAGTCCTCAGGCTCGATGACACGATCGCCGAAGCCCACGGCGTGTTGGGAGCCATCCTGGGCGCCGGCGAGTTCGATTGGCCTGGAGCCGAACGCGAATGCCTCCGGGCCCTGGAACTGAACCCCTCGTCGGCGGCGGCCAGATACTATTACGCGGACTGGTTCCTTCTACCCCAGGGGCGTGTGGAACAGTCCTTGGCCGAGATACAGCGAGCGATAGAACTGGATCCGCTCGATCCATTCTACAACGCGCACGCGGGGTACGGCCTTCATGTCGTGCGTCAATTTGAACCAGCGATCGCACGGCAGCAGCACGCCATCGAACTGGACCCGACGTTCTGGTACCCTTATTGGTACCTCTCGATCACTTACGCGCTGAGCGGACGGTGCGACGAGGCCATTGCCGCCGCCGAGAAGGCGAAGGAGCGCTCCGGGGGCAATGCATTAGCGCTGGGACTACTGGGCAGAGCCTACGGCTTGGCTGGCCGGACCGCCGAGGCGCGACAACTGCTGGAGGAACTTGAGGTCCGGCGTCGCTCGACCCACGTCCCACCTTCTTCTATCGCGATGATCTATCGAGGCCTGGGAGATCTCAAGAAGGGTCTGGAGTGGTGGACAAGGGGCATCGAAGAGCATGATTTGCTGCTGGCGCTTACACTTAAAAGTGAACCGGGCTACGATGCCCTGCGGTCTCACCCGGCCTATCAGGACCTGTTGCGAAAAATGAACCTGGAGCCCTAAGCGGGCATCCATTCCCAATTCTATTGACTCCGGATCCAAAGGTCGGAGGTTCGAATCCTCTCAGGCACGCCATGTCTTCATCCCTGTTGAACTCTGAAGGCCGAAAATTGACGCAGAAAGTCATACTCCTGAGCCTCTGGCGCGCATGACAGGCACTCGTTTACTTCATTTTGTTGAGGAACGACGCTTCGACCCAGTAGATATCGCCCTTGCCGCGCTCGCCAGCGGTGAAGAAGAGGTATTTCCCGTCCGGCGATATCACGCCCTGGCCGGCGTTCAGAAGCCCGAGGTCGATCGGCCGCGGCTCTCCCCACTTTCCGTCGGGACTTCTGAAAGAGATGAGAAGGCTTGCCTGACCTGCCGGAGCGGTTCGGCGATTGAAGATGAGGTAGCTTTCATCCGGCGCGATGTAGGGATAGTTGTTGATCGGACCGGCGTTGATGACGGCGCCCGGGTCCTCCAACTGCTGATAGGCTCGGTCCTTTAGCCGAGAGATGGCGATCCGGTTTCTCGCCATTCCCGCGGAGATATCGGCTGTGTAGATCGTTCCTGCCGTCGTCATCGAGATGAACATCGTCTTCATCGGGTTGAAGGGCGGGCCGGGGAACTTGGGCTCGCTCCAGCGGTCTCCTTCCCGCTCGACGTACCAGATGTTCAGCATCGGAGGCCCTTCCAGCCCGGGCTGTCCGGGGAAGGGACGGTCGGAAGAAAAAAAGAGCCGCTTTCCGTCGGGAGTGACCATGGGCTCGAACGACATCCCGTCCGGCCGGGCCCCCGGCGGAGTATTGAACGGGACGGGTGTCGGAAGCGTCCAGACCCCATCGACGTGCTTCGAGACCATGATCAACGTCGAGCTTTGAGGGGTTTCCCTCCGAGTGAAATAGAACTCCTTCCCGTCCGGCGTGAACGAAGCGGAAAACTCATGCGCGTCCGTCGAGACGATGCCGGGGGCGAAGACCTGGGGGGACGTTCCGGGAGGCTTTTGTCCGAGATAGGGGCCTTGGACGGCTTGGCTGTGCCTGCCCGGGACGTCCGCGGCCGCTCCCAAGAGAAGGCAGGCCACCGCGGCGGACCGCCTCAGCGAGTGGATCCGATGGTTTGTGGTTCTCATATGATTCCCCTCTGATCAAGATACCACCTCTAAAGCGATATCTTCAAGCCGATGGCCAGCTACCCATTACGGAATTGATTATTACATACCGCGGGACGCCATTGGCCTCCGGATCCAAAGGTCGGAGGTTCGAATCCTCTCGCTGACTCCACCAAATCCCCCCATATGAGCCTGATAATTCAATCAGTTACGTGATATCTGCGGCCAAGAGGGCTTTACGTCCATTTAAGCCGTTTTAAGCTTGCAACTCGACAAAAACTCGACAGCCATTCTGCCCCATCTTCCAGCCGATTTTCAGCCACAGGCGATTGTGGGCGCATTAAGTGCCGGGGGGCGTGACGCGGCCTAAAAGCACCCAGGCCGATGCCGAGGGGGTATGGAATCAACGCCCTGTTCCAAGCATAAAGGTCTACGGGTCTTATGAGCTGGGTGGAAAAGCGGGGAAACTTTAGGATACCCTCAGCCCAAGGCGACTTGCAGTATTAGAACATATGCCGGGCGACCGTGAAAATTAGGTCGATACAAACATCATGAGATTTTCACGCCAGGTAGATTTCCACAGTTGGCTTCCCCTTTACCAGGATGCTGAGTCCTCTCGGGAGCGTGGGCCTTCAGGATCTCGAGAAGTGGCCGGCGGAGTGGACGACCTTGTAGTTCTGGCCCTTGACCTTGACCTTTAGGTCCAGGAATGTCCCGGGCGGGACTGATACGACTGGGGTATAAAAGAGCAGATAGTAGGAATCTGCGGCCTTCGCGGCTGTCTTGATCGAGGCGGCGGGGTTCTGGGAGGAGTCGACGATCCCGCCGGTCGCCTCCGCGATCGTCGACAGGGCTTTGAAGACGTCCTCGGATTGCTCCCGCATGGTGATGCCCAAGACGCGTTCCGACTGTTTATTCATAAAGAGAAAATTCACGTTGGCCAGCGAATCGGCGAAGAGTTGCCTGAGTTTGGCATAGTTCAGAGTGGTCGAACGTTGATAGAGGGGGAAGATACTCTGGAGGTCGGCCATGATGTCCGGCCTGTCCTGATAGCTCCTCATCATCCCTGCCAGGATGTTGGAGTCGAGTTCCGGCCGAAACTCGCGCTGGTAGAAAATAAACACGAACTTCTGGCCGGGCAGGGCCCTGAGCTTGCTGGCGTAAGCGGCGAGATTGGCGTCGGTCATGGAGCGCATAACTTCCATTTCTTGGAGGTTTTGCCTGTAGTTCGTTAACTGGACCTCCAGGGGTGTATCGGAATTGATTTCCCCTTCGCTGTCGCTCACTTCCCCGTGACCCGCCCATGTGATCAGCCGAACGACGGTCTTGAGCTCGCGCAGGAGGCTGTTGTAGGCCGCGTTTCCCTGCATGATATCCTTGCGGACGATTTTAGTCAGCTCCTCGGCCAAGATATTGCGGGGTTTGGCCGCGAGATGCTGGGCTGAGAGCCGATAATTCCTCACGGGCGTCTGGATCTCCAGCGTGTCGCCGGGCATAAGTTCGTTAGTGAAAAAATACTCGATGGCTTCCCTGATCTTGTTGGAGTATTCGTTCAGCTGAAAGAGCAGCGATAGCCTTCTCGAAAGATCCGGCCGGACGTCCGCCGCCCCTTCCCGCCGTTCAATTTGGCCCCTCCTAACGAGGAAAAGCGCCTCTGGAATGGCTGGGACATCGGACTCGAAGAGTTCGATATCTTTGAGCCCCAGGTCGTCGACGAATTTGCCCCCTTCAAAAACCCGCACTTCGAGGGGCTGGCGGACGTTCCCCGGAAGCCGGGCGTGTCCTGGGGACCGTTCCGCTGCGGCCGTCGCGGCTATCGCTATAAATAGGCCGAGGAGCGCCAGGATATAAAAGCGCTTATTAATCATGGAATCACCCTTTTAGTTTGGTATCTATTTTTGATTATTATATCACGGGACCTCATCCCTTAAAAATGGTCCAGACATAATGTGAGTTTTCTGGCAAAATCTCTAGGCAGGAGGTTTTGCGGATGAAGAAGTCGAAGTTCACCGAA
>Ga0315280_10006318_pt1 | contig 16424 bp, 12 predicted proteins | sample YL17G06_40_MG_FD_203697 | JGI IMG/M metagenome (GOLD analysis project Ga0315280, IMG submission 203697) | Sediment microbial communities from Yellowstone Lake, YNP, Wyoming, USA - YL17G06_40 | ecosystem: Environmental > Aquatic > Freshwater > Lake > Sediment | place: USA: Wyoming | collected...
TCATCTGAGAAGAGTGTAGTTCTTGAGCCTCCCGAGAAGATTATTCTTCTCGGCGATATTCTGGAACTCTGGGATGCTTCTGCCAAATCTATCGACGCGTCTACAAGATATGTAATACAACTATTATCCGATTTGAATTGTGAAAAAATATACGTTCTTGGAAACCATGATTATGACCTATTGGACATTGCAGGAGACTATCCTCTAGGTGCCTCAAAAATAAGCATTACTGACAAGGAAGTCACAATTTCCAAAGGCACCGAAGAATACCTATTTCTACATGGTCAACAGTTTGACAAGCTTTTTGCGCTACCATCATGGCAGTTCATGTCGCCTATCCGCAACGCAGCGTCGGCTTTCGGATCATACACGTGGATTTTCGTGATACTATTCGCCGCTGATCTGATTTTCGAAACAATCGGTGGATTCAAAGGGATCGCAGACATAGTACTTTTTACGTTGTTGGGTGCAATCTCGATACCCTTTCTAATCATTAAGTTTGGGAGAGACGTGTGGAACAAACTGAAAACCACAAAATACAAGCCTAGAGACGCCGAAAAAAACGTTGAAAATTGGTGGAACACTTTTCCAAAAAGAAAGGAGCAAAAAAGCCGAAATTGGAATATCGTTTATGGGCATACGCATATAATCGATTTCTGGAGAAAAGCTGATGGAGAAAACCCTTTAACACTCTGGAACATTCCATCGTGGGTGAGAGACTCCACCAAGACAAGTAAAGTCAACCTGGAACAAGTGTTCCGCCACGCTTTTCTCTATATTTACGACGAGGGTTGCGAATTCGTTGGCTGGGATACTAAAAAGAAAAAGCCGTTCCTGATTCCAAAGGACGTTATTTTAGAGAAGCGAGAGAGTGGGGACTTGACCAAGCTTGAGATTTATGAGATAGAAGACAACTTGCGAGAGATCGGATGGCCGCAAGAACTAATCGACAAATGGATGCAATACAGCCTGATATAGTTTCTCAACATTATTTGCTAGAAAGGAGATGATAGAATTTAAAATGGGCAAGATGTCGAATTCGGAGTATAAAGCGTATATGGATAATCTTGAACTGTTAGAAGGAGAAAAGAAAGAACTGGAATACCTTATCCAGAAAGTTGTAATCGGACGTGGCGACGGAAGTAAGCTAGATTACCTAATTCAAGAATTTATAGATGGACATGACGATCCAAGTAGAACGATGACGCTTGAAAACGGGTTGTTGGTGTTCACTAATACTAACTTGATTTACATACAGGAAAAGGATTATTCAAGGTTGGTAGTTCTGCTTGACCAGCTTGGCGGGATAGGTTGTTTTTCATATAAAGACTGCTCTTCAATCGGTGTGGTGACTGTGGACGGTTATGAATATGGGTTTCTCTTATGGGAAACAGAGGACTCTAGTGTTGTTCAGAACCCAAGCGTTAACGAGCTAACGAGGCAGATCCAAGTATTCGGAATGGAACAGAAGCGGTTGGCAAAAGAAGCTCCAGTTAAAATATGTAAATATTGTGGTGCTAGAAACAAAATAGACCAATCTAGATGTGTGAACTGTGGAGCACTGTTAACTTGAGACGTGAAAACAGTGAGGTTAGCATTTGTGAATTGATTTTTCTCTTCCTGTGTTTAGAGAAGCAGGTGAAATTTTGTATTTAATACATAAATCACTACTTGATCCTAAACCAATGTTTCAATTCCCTTTGCTTGGGATTTTTCCATGCACTTTATCCTTGAAGGAAGAAGTATGATTATTAAGGAAACAAAGAGACTATCAATAGACTCGCGTTCGTGAATTAATAGTTTAGGTTGATGGAGCATTTGCTCGCTTCTATACGCATAGAAATCTGCGCGGGGTCGAGTGGCTTACCTTCAAGAATGGAGAATATTCTGGTGCACACGCACGCGAGCTGACACTTTAGCGCGCTATTATAAAGTAGAAGCTTGGAAACCTAAGTGTATTTAGCGCATATTCTTTGGTACTTCTTATAATTCTCTAATTGCCATTCACTGGTTCCTCTGGCTTGAGGTTGAGGTATCACGGTAAAAGGAATCTTGAGTTTCTGCAGCTTGGAATTGAGAATATTCCCAACTCCTTCGCCAATAACTATAGCATGCTTTGGAATGGACTCCAGAATCATGTTTGCTATATGATTCTGCCAACAGATTTCTATTATTCTCTCAGTGATAGTTTGGTTCTTTTTGCCACTTCCATAAAGGCCTACTATGCTGGCATCTAACAACCATATTCCTCTCTCTTTCATCTTTCTTAAAACGTCAACTTTGTTGCGAAGTCTCAAAACAAGAGAAGTGGTGCCTGTTTTGAGAACTCTACGAAAGGCTAAATCGTGTTCGTTTTCTGCCACACAAGAACTGAATATCTTCCAGTATTGAGGCGTTCCTCCGTTGTTCTTGATTGGCGCATTCAGCAACTGGTTTTCGCCGTAACCTAAGCAATAGACAAACCTGACATAATGGAGAGGATAGTTTGGGATGAATCCGTTCACAACTTGCGCACTACACTTTGCATCAAGTTCTTGCCTTTCAGTGTAAACATGTGATTCTGCCAACAATATAACACTGGTTTTCTTGGGCTTCCATGACTGTCGATACGTCTCCACTTGTCTGACAACCTCAAGGCAATCTATGTTCCTCTCGGGAATACATTTCCCAATTAATTCATACGTTTTCTCGAGGTTCTCATAGGACTTATCCATATTATGGAGACCAATTAACTCACTTTTCTTCGGATATTTAAATCGTTTTAGAGCGAAGGCAAACTGCCTTCCAATATGGTAGACAGGTTCACGAACTCTCGTCTGCGTAGCGGAAAAGCCAGCGAAATCTAGTTCGTTTCACGAGTATTTTTCTGTATAAGTCATGAGAATAGCTTATCTTGTAAAAAGAGGGCTTTTGGTGCTTTATAGGTTTAGACTTACGTTTAAATTTTACAGTTCATTTTAGCACGCTGGCACGCGGCACATAGGTTTTAATCTTCAAGTACCGTATTTGTATTAGACCTCAAGTTGAAGCTTAATTTAGGAAAATGGATTCCAGTTTTGGTGTGGGTGTCTGGCTATGGTGTCGCAGCTATAATCCTCACGGTATTTTCGGCAATACCGTGGACATTTGCTTATCTTGAGGTTGGCAGGTTCATTGGGCCTATTCCAGTCCTTGAGTATTTTATTTTAGCTCTATTCGCAGCAGCTGTATCGCTAGTTTCGTTTCTGGCGTCAATGAAGCTGAAGAAGAAATGGGCAGTTTGGGCGTCTGCCAACTTGGTGATATCCCTAGTCATACTATCCGTGGCTATATTCTCATTCTCACTAGTTTTCATGCCACAGGTATCCCAAGCTGGTAAAAAGATTGATACATTCATCACTGAAAACGCAAACTCGAGTTTTCAAGATTACGTCACCAACTTGTCGTCTTTTCTAGATAACAACGTTGGTAAGGCTTACGGTAGACCTGAGGCATCCTTCAGAATTGATGACCTGATTAGCGGCACACTTCTTGATCCCTACATAATGCAGATTTGGAGTGTGACAACTACCTCCATTTGATTTCGCTGGATTCACTCACATTTACACAATTATCCCAAAGAATGCAGAAGAGCTATACCAACTTTGGGCTTGTTGTTGCTCTTATTTCTGTTGTTCCTATTTTCATAAAAGACAGTTATTCCTTTGATACAATGGTTGGTTTCTGTTATAAATTAGGAACACTATTCTCTTCTATCAGTTCTTACAAGCCAGTTTCTGATTTTGCGGAAAAGTTATAGTACAACCAAGAACTGTAGTTAAAGAGATAAGGGGGTCTTGAAGAAAGGAGTGTTTTCACTTTGGATGGAAATATCGATTGGGGTCTGGTTTTAGGAACTATAAGTGCTGTTTTCACCTTTGTTATCCTACTCACTCAGTATTATAGCAGAGTTTACGTTCCAAGAAGGAAAGATAAAGAAGAGAAAAGGAATACGATATATAAGCCATTATTGATGGACATCGGTGCTCTCATCGAAAAGGTAAGAAAGAGAGAAGTGTTCAATCCGCCATTTGAATGGAAGTCTGTTGAAGGAAAGGTATCTGCCCAATTATATAGTAAACTTCAGGAGCTCTTCCAAGAGAAGACTGACAACTATCACAAGTGGCTCAAAAACAATCAAGATTTTATCAGATTCAAGGGCTATTTCTATTTGAAAAGTAACCTTTCAGACCTTGAAAAGGAATTTCTAAGTCTAGGAGAAGGTGCGCTGGAGTATGAATTGTACAACTCGATAACTAGTCCAGTCCTAGAAGGTGAAAAGGTCTCTCTCAAATGGATAGAAGACAACAGACCTGAATTTTATGAACGCCTTACAAAGTGTCCAAGTCATAAGAAGCTCAAGACTCTTTTGAATTGGCTCAATGAAGAAAATCCTTCAGTTGTGTCTCTCAGAAAAGCAGAACAAGATTTGTTGCAGTTGGCTGAGAATCTGAGAATCAGGATAGGTGAATTCTAACCCATTAATTAGTCTCTAAAGCCTTCTTCTATCAGTCTTTCTAAACCAGTTTGATCATGACTTTTTCTTTGTGAATCCTAAGTTTGTTTTCCTTTAAACTCTTTTGCAATCTGTCTGGATTCATCCTCTTTATCAACAAATATTTCACGAGCTGAAAAGTGTTCAACATAGAAGTCTACTCGACTTATGATGACGGATCATTAAACATGTGTTCAAATTTCAACCCCCAACTGCAGAACCTAGAATCAAGCTTATTCTGTCAAAATAACCTCAAGACAAGCCTTAATTCAGGTGCGGGAGGTGGGACCCCACCCAACTTCAGCTCTAGACATGCTGAACTTTAGTCCTAAAAAACCGAGGATGGGATTTGAACCCACGAAGTTTGAAAGCCGAAGGTTTTGAGTGAATAAGGCAAAATTGGACTTGAATCCTTTTGAGTATGGGGACTGGCAGAATTATTTTCGAATCTTTTAGATGCATGCATGCTTACTCACCGTTTAGCGGGCGATGATCGATGTTCTAAATGACCCGAAGCCGATGAGGTCGATTAAATGGTGCGCGCGCGAACAGAATTTCCAATTCATAAAAATTAACTTATGGTTTGTCGATTCCTTCAACAAGACAGTATGCTCTATCCCTGTGTCATGAAGGTATCATGCAAATTGGCAAAGCTGTTAGAAGTCAGCGATTTTCTTGCGTTGTTGAAGGAAAAAGGAAAACCTCGTTTAGTGACTGTTGATTATGAGGCTAAACTCCAAGATGCAATAAAGATTATGATTGAGAGAGAGTTTTCTCAGCTACCTGTTGAAAAGGACAAAAAAATAATTGGAGTAATCTCTTTTGGGTCTGTCGTAAAGACCCTGCATTTAATGAAAGAATCAATTGAATTTTCAAAACTTATGGTTAAGGACTTCATGGAGATAGATTCACCAAGCGATGCCAAAGATCTATTCAAGATTCTGAACACTTTAGCCGACAAATCCTTCATTTTGATTGGCACTAATACAAAACCAACAGGGGTAGACATTATTACAAGCTACGATGCCTTAAATTATTTTAGAGAATATTCAGAAAACTTTCTCATGCTCAATGATATAGAAAGTAACCTTAGAGGAATAATTTCAGAAAAGTATAGCCGATCTGCGTTTAAAGAAAAAGCGAAAATCATTTTTGGAAATGGAAATCAAAAAGGAAAAAGAAAACCACCAAAGGTGGTGGAAGATGACCTTTGGCAATTGTATATATTTCATTTCATCTGATTGGGATCAATTTGGTAGTTCTTTTGGGAATGAAATAATTTTTAATAGTCTTACAGATAAAGCCCGAAATATCAGAAACAAAATATGCCATTTCAACGGTCCTATTGACAAATCCGAAAAAGAATGTCTTCGGATTGTACTTAATTGGCTTGAAACAAAATCGTTGCTCAGAGTAACGGTAGTTGGTGAAAATTGGTAATGCAGAATAGCGCGCTATCGAGCTATGTGGAAGAGATGAAAGAGAACCCGCAACTGTTTTTCGATATTGAAAAAGATTAACTCCCTACGTGAACCCTGGTACAGCGCCTACCATGATTCTCCGAGCTATTGCGTCATGAACATTGCTCTTTTTGTGCGCACGTGGCAATTTGTGAATTGACATCCAGTCGTTACGCAGTCAATCTACCTGGAATCAGGTTTCTTTTGTAAAAACAAACCGAATTTTGGTGTTTTTGGTGCAGGGGATGGGGCCCCCACCCAACTTTACCGGTAAAAACATCATTATACGGCATGCTGGTCCAGTAATTGAAAAATCCGGATAGGGACGTATAGTCTGAATAGTTTTTCGCACACCTCCAATCAATTGGCCATCAACATAAGCTTCGATGTCCACAACTCCATTCTCTAGGGCAATGGCATTCTCGATGTCGATGTTTCTCTGTAATGCTTGTGTGGCTGGTGAATATGTTAGAACTACTCTGATGCAATGATGTCCGCCGACCGTTGCATTCCATTTGATACTAAAAATGCGAGTCTCGTTTGCCTGCAGTGAAAGATCAGATAAGTATCCTACGCTTGTGAAATAGCCACCGACTGTCAGGCCTGATATTTGAAAGTCTGCTCGACTTATATTCAAAGTGTGATTGTAGGGATTGTGAAGAGTTACGCCGATTGTCGTGCTTTGTCCGTAGACTCTATACGTTTACTCGAAGGATACGCATTCATGCATTAATAATTCAGTGACTTCTTGAGGCATGATTGACAAAGAATCTTGCCGCCAGAAACTGCCTTCCTTCCTTCAACATATGCCTTATGCAACCCGACTATTTGGCCACATTCACACTGAGCTACAAAGTCAAAACTATCCGACATATACAATACGGCACCTAGTCTTGCTGCAACTACTTTCGACAAAAGCCCTGAACTTGGGGTCCTCGTTTTGCAGAATTCTATGAACTTAAAGATGTCCAAATTATGCTTCTGAAAGACACCAATCACTTCTTTGGCAAGCTGGGTATTGCCTAATATTTCTTTAACTTTTCGTTCAGGGTTCTTTCTATCTATTTTCTCAAAGTATAAGAACTGAGTAATTGACCAAGAACCTGAATGATTTATTGCGCCAAATCTAACCAAATCCCCTGCCGAAATGCAACGATCCTTAAGTTCTTGAAAAGTTTTCCTAGTTATATCCAAGATTATAGCGAATGGCTGCCCAAAAGGATTCATAATTTCAATTTCGATTTCGCGATCATCATAATCGATAACTTTCCCATCATGGATACGCATTGAATTTGCTGGAATACTATTGTCTAGTTCGTGCACATCTATTGGATACGAGATTGGATAATCTTGCGAAAGTACTAATCTCCGCAGTCTTTCGTCCTCTTCAATCAGTGCTGGTTTTTTGGGTCTGAAAAACTTGCTCAAAAACACTCCTATTAGAAACTGTGAAGGAATTAACTGTATTCCATTCCAAACGGAATAAGGCGGGAAGGGAGTATAGAAAACAGAAACAATTTCTGCTTCAGGAAATCCCAGTTGACGGCAGTTGTTTCTGAAGAATTCCACTTTCTTCTCAAAAACAACGAGTTGTTCCTCCAAATCCTTTAAATGTGGACAATCCCAAAATTTGGATTCAATAAGTACTATGTGCTTCGCGTTGTATATCATCACATCTGCGATCTCTTCTTTTGAAAAAGGATTGATAACTCGCTTTAGTGGCTCTTTTGTAATTGGATGGGTAGTCACAGCATCAAAGGATTGAACCAAATTAAAAATCAGCTCCTCTACTGTTTCTCCGATATAGTTCAGTTCTTTCCCAACTTCGGGAAGTCCAGACCACTTGAAAACTGCAAGTGTAAGCATCTGAATGGTGAAAAAAGGCAGGTAAACAAGTCCATTCTTCTGATTACGTATTATGAATTTTCTCATAAGACTAAGATACCAATCGATCTCTGCAGAAGAATAGGTCTTTCCAAACTCTCCTAATTTGTACATGCTACTTTTATCTATCTCTAGTGTAGAATTATCAGCTAATGTGCCCCAAGCTAATATCAGCAACTCTTCTGAAAGCGTTGTGCTCATTTCTACAAACTTTTTTGATTTGGCACTGCTGTTGAGAGATGGAAAAATTCGACTGTTAGATGTAAACCTAAGATGGCGATTAATTATTTCTGACCTTACCATTTTGCTCGCAGGGTTCATAGCCAAGGATTGAGTCAGAATAGTTTCAACATTCTCGTTTTTAACCTCACCAGTCCACTGCTGAAAGGGGCTATAGTCAATTCCTAACGTTGCCTTGATTTCATTTTCGACTGCCTTAGGCACAAAAGATAAGGGAAAATCTTCAGTTAAGCAGAATTCGTTTTTGTCTTCAATTTTGACGACTGTTGCTTGCTGCGTTTCCAGTTTGCCTATTTCATTCTTCAGCCTGATAACTTCTTTTGAAATCATGATTAAGTCGTCTATGTTTTCATTGGCATTCTTGCCTTTTAGGAGATCTGTCTTGCACTTTTCCAAGATGTAAGATATTGCATGCCAGGTTTGCATTTCATTTACGTAGGTCCAAGGATCTTTGATGATTTTCCTTGAGATGTCTTCCCTAGATCTTTGCGCGAGAATAATAATAACACTTTGATCGCAGGCGTCAAGTTTCATATCTAATTGCTTTTCAAGTGTTTCAACTAACATTTTTCGCTGCGAGATTTCTGCAGGAAGGTCAGCAGTTTTTATGTTCTGGCAATTAGGACAGACAACTTCAGTATATCTGAAAAGCCTCTTGGAGTTACACTTAGGGCAAGGCATTTTGAATGCACACAGGTATTAATATGATTTCTTGATTTTCAAGTTTTCCTACTAAGCAAATAGGATTGCAGGGCGCAGGGGCACTGATGAAAAATGGGAGATCCCCGCTTTGATTTTGTCGAAAGAGGGAGGTTGACTAGCGTCCACTTTGAATCCTGCCTTCTTCACTCGCAACGCTCTCGGCTGCAATTGCTTCCCTCCTTGACCCTTTAGAATCGGTCTACAAACTGCTAGATATAGGCCAGTCTGGAGACAGCGGAGTCAGACTTTCGGGTCATGACCGTGAACCTTGTTGGAATCGAGAAAAACCTGCGGGCAGCACCCTCCTGTACAAGTTCGCAGCAATACCCAGCGCAAGTTATGACGAGACTGACCGTCGGATTGTGGAGTGTTGTCTGCGGGCACACGAGAAACCTCCATGTGGAACCGAGTGCACGATGGCTACAATCGCGAAGATGTGGTCTCGATCACGAACATCGAAAAATATGCGCCTTTGCAGGAAAAATACGATTGCCCTCAACCCAGAAAATGATAAACTGATTCGCACTCTCAAGAGTCTGTAGACTCTAGTATTCCTTCGACGGGCGCCCTACCAATGTTGCGAGAGCCAAGTATCCACAACATCTTGTGAGCGCAGTACTCTTGATGCCTGTTACCCAAGAACGTTCTTTCGTGACAGTTTCTCCAATTCGGGCAGCGGTTTTCCTTGCTTGATCGCTTCAATCATTCGAGAAATCGTTTTGACATCTTCGACGTAGTCCCACAGAACATACGCCAAAAATGCAGCAACAGACCCCATAGTTCCTACCAGACCGACAACCCAAGTCACAAATGGACTTGGACCAAGGCCCTGATAGAGCACGGTGTAGAACAGAACCATAAGACCTATGAAGTAAGCAAAGATAAAGGAAAGAAGTGACGTGAGTTTGGCGTGGCTGCGGTCAGCATAGATTTGAACCTTTAACAAGTCGGCAGTTTTGTTAGCTCTCTTCTTCTGAGGACTCTGGGTCTCTTCGTTGCCGTCGCCTTGGTTAGAACTTGGTTTGTTCTGGCCGCGACTGATGACTGCTTCAACCATGAATGAAGTTGACAATGCAACAAGGCCACCGCCGACGAACACACTGATTTCTTTCAGAGATTGCCCTGTCGGATTTGTGAATGTGCAGAATAGGGTTTGAAAATAACGTCCTTCGATGAAGTCCAGTGAAAACATAAGCCATCTATCGTCCCCCTCGAGGTAGTACTGAATCGGGGAAGGTTGACTATTCGAGAAATACATTGAGGCTGGAACCTTCACGCTGACGGTGAAAGGGTAGCCGATAGTGATTTGGGAGCGTGGTTCCTCGAAGGCATACATCTCACTGGACATTATGCCGCTGGTGTATCCGAAAAAAGTCAGAGCTACCGACTGGCTTGCTCCGAGAGGATACGCTATCGCTACCAAGCTGTCTTCTGTCTTGATTGTGACTCCTAAAGTGAGTTCGACTTTCATGTCAGGATACCCAAAGGCCCATGGAAAGCTTGGATTAGCATCGAGACTTGCATTCAGAATCGAGGAGTCGGTGGTCGCGTTAAACCATTGATGAGTTGAAAAGTTGCCAATGTCAGGTTCTCCTTGGCGAATCTGATGTGGATAGAGACCGCTTTGGTAAATAGCATACGCAGTAGTGTTTAGCACCCTGTAAGGAAGTAGAACGTAGATGAAGTATTTTCGAGTTTCATTGAATCTGAAGGACACACGCACATCTAAACTTCTTGAGAGAACGTCTATGTCGACCTCTGTCTTGTTGAGTGTGACTTCAGGGCATGGTCCCGCTCCTATCTCTATCGGTCCTTTCGGCGGGTTTTCGGAAGGAGGCAAAGAAACCATGAAGAATAGAATGCACCCCGCTAATAAGAAGACAAGGGCCAGCGCGACGTACGTCTTAACGTTCAGGTTCAATAATAGAATCCCTGTCTTATGGCATTCTAGAGACAACTTAAAAGTATTGCTATCATAAGTACTGCGGGGCTGATCGATCGAAAAGGGGAAGGCCCTCATCTCTTAATGTCCCAATGCCCTCTTCCAATTGAACTCGTCGAGCCATTCGTAGACTTTATTGTTTACTTCCTCCTCACCATATTCAGGAAAGAGGATGTGTACAATCTCATGAAGAATTGTATGGAGAAGATCTAAGAGGAATATCGGCGCGCGCTTCTTTTCAACAAGTTCTTTGTCTAAATACAAGACAACATTTCTTTTGTTTGACATTTGCATTCGCATCCGGGCGCTTGCGAGGGGAAGTTCTTTGTTATAAGTCTGGTGCTTTAATCAGCAGAATATTGCTGACAATTTGCCATAATTTATGATGATTGTCAAGACAACGTTTGTGGTGAAGGCTAGTGAGGTTACTGTGAGTGCCATTAAAGAATAAAGTTCTCCTGGAGTAAGAGAATGGAAAGTGTGTACATGGTACCCTTAGCGCGCGCGCTATACTCAAATACTAATTTGTCAAACAGGTAGATATATGCAGTTGCTTCCTCAAAATCTAAGGGAACAGTATAGGAGAGTTGGTTCCTTTGCCTCTCAATCGTGAACAGATCTTACAACGGCTAGGTTCAGCTTTGTTGTTGGCAATTGCTGTTCACGTGATCTTTAATGTGAGCATCAAAATTCTTGGATTCTGAGAAACGGCCAAAAACTGCTAACACAAAAACATTTCGGGCCCTTTTTCTCCGAGCAGAAAGGAGCTTGCAGTGCCCAATAAAGGATGGTGGAATTACGTTCTATAAAACCGCAGTAGGATATTGTTCATGAAAGAATCGTTCTTTATCGATCGAAATGGAAGTGAAAACCTTAAATCAAAACTGTTATCAATCAGAGAATAGAGGACCCTTGTTTGTTGGGATAGACCAGCTCAAAGATTACATCGAGACGTTTTTGAGGTATTTCACACAACTGACTAATCTGGTGGACAGAGAAATAAAGGAGAAGACCTTCCCGAAGTTTCTAAGATTTCCATACAAGATTAATGGCATTATCTCTAGTATACATGGCATTAGTATCGAGTTTGTTGAGGAATCAAACGACTACAGTCTAAGCATAAGCATGGTAAATCGTCCAATTGAAGATGCTATTCTTCCACAAAAGAATCCCAAAATACCCTGTCTAGAGATTGCAGATAATAGATTTATCGATATAGTGAACGGGATATTTGTTACGAAAGAGTTTCGCGAAAAATATGTCACAGAAATGACAGGGGGTCTTATTTGTCAGTCACCAATCGATGGATTTGTACATGTATCGACTGGTGGAGATGTCAAGTTCCATAATTCTCAGTTCGGCGCCATTATTGCGGGTAAACCACTATGCAAGAAAACTGGAGATTGTCTGTGGATTTATGGGAGCAACAGAGCGGAGGACTTCACAGTGGAAAAAGCACGAACACGCGCATTAGAGGAATTTAACGTATATTTGGCAACTCACATTCATCAACAATTCAAAATTGGTCTCATTGACGAGCGAAGAAAGACAATAGATACAATGACAAGGAAAATAGCGAATTTTGAAAAACTAATCAGTAAGGCAGAATTAGATGAAAAGGCAGATTTGCAGAGTTATTTCGAGTCCAACCCTGAATTTCTGTTTTTCGGAACGAAATATCGAAAAATATTCCCTCACATAACATTGAAGAGAGAAGGTAAATCGAATTTAATCCCCGACTTCCTTTTGGAACATGTAACAGACGGATACTGTGACATACTTGACATAAAACTTCCAGATAAAAAATTACTAGCCGGTCGGGATGAGAGACGTAGATTCTCTTATGAAGTAGAGGATGCAATCGCACAGGTAAGTGAATATCGAGAATACTTCAATGACCCGAGTAATAGGGAAAATATTGAGAAAACGCATGGAATAAAAATCTACAAACCAAATATCCTAGTTCTTGTTGGCGATAGCACAAATATCGACGTTGAAGAGTTAATTAGAATTAGAGACAGACGAAAGGATGGTGAAGTGATTACATATAGTGACATTGTAAGGCAGATGAAGGCTTTACTGGATTTCCTCAAGGCATAATATTGGATGGAGGCAAACGCCTAAACCATCTGAGGTTGTAGCAATTTTTTCGCCGCAGGCCAAGCGTCAAGCGATCTACCTGTTCACAACGCGGCCGCAGTGGCTCCTGAACTGAATGTAAAGCTTAAGCAGTAGAGCGAGCACCGACTACTTTGTCGCAAAACAAAGAAAAAAGAGGGGATCTGCGGGAGATATCTCAAAGCAAAGACTATTGAAAGAAGAAATCCGACGACTGCAATTTTAAGATCGATCGATCATAAGTAGTTGTTTAAGTTGAAATCTTTTGTTGGAACTATACGCAGTCGGTCAGTGGGACTTGAACCCGTTTGGGTGCTAGTCCCGGCAGGATCAGATGCAGCTTCTAAATACCAGTTCGTACCAGTTAACTGTCAGAAGGAGTTTCCGTCATGAGGCGGGCACTTAGTGAACAGATCAACAAAGTGATAGAAGCTATCGAATCCGACAGCTTGTCATTCATGGTCGGCGCTGGAATTTCCTTTGAGCCGCCCTCATTCCTTACTACATGGCCACAGTTGGAATGCATCAAAGTCTTGGCACCTTATGATTCGAACGTATACAATGAAATTGTAACAGGTTTTCGTCCTGAGGTGTTCTTTCAGATATTGTATAACATACTAGGTGAAAGAGCACTGACACCTATGGAAATCCTAAATCCAGCCGCTTTGAACTCTGAAGAAGAGCTAGTCGCCCCCAATCTAATGCATTTCTTTTTGGCAAAAATGATTCTGAACGGTCATGTTGTGCTCACTTCAAACTTTGACAACTTAATAGAGCGAGCCTTCGAAAAAATGACAAATGGAAAGAAGCCCGAAGTCGCAATCTACGACATGGATTTCCTCAATCTCTTCGACAAATTAGACTCCCGGATAGGATGTTTGGTAAAGATACATGGATCATTCTTGACCCCGAGTGGTAAAGATGCGAAGGACTCCATCGTTGCCACTCTCCAACAAGTCGAAAGAGAATTTCCAAGCTCAAAGAGGATAGTTCTGAAGAAAATCGTCGCAAAACATGATCTGCTTGTGATGGGGTATAGTGGGCGCGACGATTTTGACGTGTACCCTTTCCTGTTGGAGCCACCGTCGAATAGACGCATTTGGTGGATAAGGCACTCTGTGAAGAGTTCGGAGAAATGGAAGATGTGGTTTAAACCAGATCTGGAATTGCAAAACAGAGAGATTGGCCAACAACCAGCGCCCTTAAGAGACTACGGGCTACTGAATTCAAATTCAATCGCCATGTCGTACCGCGATGGTGTAGTGATTGAGAGTCACACTGTGAGCTTTGTCAGACGCCTCGGAGAGAACTATTCTCCCCCGATAGAACGAAACGCTGAACCGAAAGTGAGGAGAAAGATGCAGGCTATTCTCGAACAATGGGCCGACAGTATAAGCACTGCTGAAAGACACCAGATACTCGCTTGCATATTCGAACAGCTTGGAAGTAACTTCTCGAGTCGAGCGCAGGAACATCTCGACAATGCTCATGAGGCTCGCGTGCAGCTAAGCTCAGCACAAAGACTACTGCGAAAAGGGATAATTCACTACAAGAAAGGCACAACGGAAGAGCTCCAAATTGCCAGAAGCAACCTTAAAGAAGCTCTGCGAGTGTTCGAAGCGTCCTCATCCGCGGTTGATAAAGCAGAGACTTACCTTCAACTCTTGCTCGTCCACAACAGACTCGGGATTACTGAAGAGGGCGTGGGATACGGAGAAAGAGCAGTTGATCTCTACAAACGCCTCGCAGAGCAAGATCGCCACTATATTTACGAGCTTGCCCGGGCGCTTAGGGGGCTAGCTTTGATATCCATGCGCGGAATCCCAGACCTATCCTCAATTACTGATACGCGAGAACGGGATCGTTGCAAGAGAATACTGAAGGAATGTATCAAGCTATGCGAGACAAGCCTGAAGCTTCTGCAGAAGATTGGCAATCGATCTGGTGAACGTGGAGAGGGGCAAACGTACAACGTTCTTGGCATGATTAAGCTAAGACTGAGCAGAAGCTATGAAGAGTACAGAGAAGCGAAAGAATTCTTCGAGAAATTCCTCAATCTTTCAGGGAGATCAAGATTCCTGAGAGAAAGCGCGCAAGGATATAGGAATGTTGCTCTTTGCGAGTTCAATCTAGCTCTTTTGTGTGAGCAAGAACCGGAGAAGAAAAGTAGCTGGCTCAACAAAGCCATTCAAGACTATGACAATGCCTTGATATGTCTGGGACTGAATCCTGAACAGCCGTGCCTCCAGAGTAGCTCCCGCGACGAATTTATCATACGGTACAACAGAAGTTGTGCCAAAATAGAACAATCAGGACGGGAAAACAAAGAGTCGGCACTCAAGGAACTCATGATTCTTGAAGAGACTGCTCCCGACTGGCATTCTCGAGCGAACGTTTTTTCCTCATTATGCAAGGCTCATGCGAAACTGGATCAGGACGAAGAGGCCTATCGATGGGTCGAAAAAATGGTAAGACAATACGAAGGTGTTGAAGAAAGGGATATAGAAATGCAACCATTTGGGGTACAGAATGCCAGAGAAAACCTCGACTTCGCAAGTATCGTTCTTGAGCGAAGCACTCAGCTCAACGAGATCAGGGAACTGCACCAAAGAACCGAAAAACAGAAAAACCGCATTGGCCACCTATCACAGAATGTGAACTTCGTGCCTCTCAAGGATTGGTCTGAGTCACTTTCACTGATCGAACGAAGATTCTTGAAAAAGACTACTTGAATACTATGAGGAGGAAATCAAATGGAAATTACTGTAGGCGTCTTTGCCGGGATTTTCAATGAAAGTGGGAGATTACTCCTTAGAAGACGCGAAGAAGGTAATTCGATCATTTCATCTGAATCCAACTTAGGCGAGTGGGAACTTCCAGGAGGAACCGTAGAAGAGGAGAATGTCCTGAAGACGGCAAGTGAGGAGTCTATTGGTAAGGAATTGGCACGAGAAGTCGAAGAGGAAACAGGCTTGCTAATCGAAGTTGCGCTTATGCCGGCTATGTTTCCGGCTGTTTACGTCAATAAGGAGAAGAAAATGATAGACATTGCCTTTATGATCCCCGTGGGCGTAGTGGAGGACAGACCCACGAAGAGTAAGACTATTTATGTCTCGCCTAAGGAATTACGTCGGCTTGATGGACGCTCCAAGAATGACCGCATTGTTTCTGGCTGGGGAAAGAGGATGTGCAGAATGGCTTTGATGGCTCTCTGTCATAGTCCTAGCCGTCAGTACCGAAAGGAAGCTAGGAAAATGCTGTCAGAAATTCAGATTGACAATAGAAGAAGTGAACTGCAAAGAAATTCTCAATAGGAGTATCTCTTGAATGGCTCGAATCCGTTAGTGCGCTTAGAAAGAGAAATTGATTCCGGTCGCTTCATTGTGAGAAACGAGAAATGCTGCGAACGATGTGGACTTGGACCCGTTTGGGTATGAGTCTCGGCGGCCGCACCAAGAACTTTCTCTTTTTGCCGAAAAGAGAACCTCCACTAAGAGAAAAGGGTTCATTTTGGTTTGGAATGTAGTCTATGATGGAGAGTGGTGCTTGTTCGGTTATTTGGGAT
>Ga0315280_10006319_pt1 | contig 16420 bp, 9 predicted proteins | sample YL17G06_40_MG_FD_203697 | JGI IMG/M metagenome (GOLD analysis project Ga0315280, IMG submission 203697) | Sediment microbial communities from Yellowstone Lake, YNP, Wyoming, USA - YL17G06_40 | ecosystem: Environmental > Aquatic > Freshwater > Lake > Sediment | place: USA: Wyoming | collected...
ATGATCTTGCGCTCCTACTATCCGTCAAGCCCTCGAAAATCCTTATCCCTGATAACCAAACCGCTGTCCAAACTGCGATAAGTAGGAAACTCACGCTAGGGGATGGTTCAACCAATACTCGGATATCTCCCACGCAGATAGGAATGGAAACTAACTGGGCTGCCATCGCAGCGGGAGGTAGCCACACCATCGCCTTAAAATCAGATGGTACCTTGTGGGCATGGGGCAATAATAATTATGGACAGCTGGGAGAAGGAACATGGATTAGGAGACTCTCACCTATCCGAATAGGTATGGACACCAACTGGGTTGCCATCGCGGCGGGAATGTTCCACACCATCGCCCTAAAATCAGACAGCTCAGTATGGTCGTGGGGGGCAAATGAATATGGAGAATTAGGGGACGGGACGGGAGGTGACAAATCATTCCCAACTCAAGTTGGAACGGATAATGACTGGGTTGCCATTACCCCTGGGGAGTACTACACCTTAGCCATTAAATCCAATGGTACCCTGTGGGCTTGGGGCTACAATTACTATGGACAATTGGGAATTGACGATTCAACAATGTATAGAAGTTCTCCTGCTCAGGTAGGGACTGACACCGACTGGGTTGCCACAGCGGCAGGTTACCAACACAGTGTTGGCCTAAAATCTGATGGTACGTTATGGACTTGGGGAGACTATTATTATTCGCCGCGTAAGATAAGCACAGATATGGATTGGTTTGCGATTGCAGCAGGCGCTGGTCATACTATTGCCTTGAAGAGAGATGGGAGTTTATGGGCGTGGGGACCTAACTATTATGGGCAATTAGGAGTGGGCGACACCAACGATCGAGGACCCCCTACCAGAGTAGGAACGGACAAAGACTGGATTGCCATCGCAACTCGGTCTTATCACACTTTAGCCATTAAATCCAATGGTACCCTATGGGCTTGGGGCTTGAACGAATACGGACAATTGGGAGACGGTTCAACAACAAATAAAAGTTCTCCTACTCAGGTGGGAACTGACACCAACTGGGTTGCCACAGCGGCGGGTTACTATTACACCGTTGCCCTGAAATCAAACGGCACCATATGGGCTTGGGGTTTGGGAGAGCTAGGAGTTAGTGGAATTCCTCATTCCCCTGTTCAGATAGGGACTGACACCAACTGGATTGCCATAGCGGCAGGTTTGGATCACACCGTTGCCCTGAAATCAAACGGAACTATATGGTTTTGTGGGTCAAACGTTGCCGGACAATTAGGTGACGGAACGTCAGGTAATACAAGAAAATCCTATACTCAAATCGGCACCGACACTCATTGGGCGAAAATCGCAGCCGGAACTCGTTGTACCGTTGCATCGAAATCAAATGGCACCTTGTGGGCGTGGGGTTGGAACATTTATGGACAATTAGGTGATGGAACAGCATCTAAGAATCTCCCGGTCCAGGTGGATTTCATTTTTCCAAATCTTTCTTTGGTCCCAGCGGGTTATGATTTTGGCAACGTGTGTTTGGGCGTACCTTTGACTCCTCAGACCCTTACCATATACAACGTCGGCCCAGGAGACCTTACAATCAGCTCCATTGAAACAATAGGTGGAGACTCTAACATGTTCAGTGTGACACCAGGGACGTGCCCGAGTCTTACACCTACGTTAGGGTCAGGCGAAAGTTGCACTATTTTGGCAACGCTTTCGCCCACTTCTGAGGGACTAAAGTCAACGACATTAAGAATCATTTCGAATGATCCTGATAGTCCAACTCTTGATCTATTCCTGACCGGAACTGCGGTGAGGTGCTGGTGTGATTTGATCGTAAAAATCTCCCCCTTGGGAACAGGCTCAGTTACAAAGAATCCATCAACTTTTCTCTGTGGGGAGACAGTGACACTCACAGCCATGCGTAATGATATGAGATATAGCTTCGCCAACTGGAGCGGGGATGCCACGGGTTCTGAAAATCCTATCACCCTGACCATGGATGGTAATAAGACCATAACAGCCAATTTTCTTTTGAATACGTATACTGTGGCAGCCTCAGCAGGGTCAGGTGGTACCATCACACCTTCAGGGTCAGTAACGGTGAATCAGGGAGAGAACCAAACATTCACGATCAATGCTAATACAGGGTATCATGTGGCGGATGTATTAGTTGATGGGAGTTCGGCTGGTCCGGTGGCTTCTTATACCTTCAACAATGTCACGGCCGGCCATACGATCTCCGCAACCTTTGCCCTTAATCCCTATTCCCTGACCGTTATAAGGACAGGTACGGGGACAGGTTCAGTAAGGAGTTTACCAGCCGGTATCAATTGTGGTTCTGATTGCGACCAATCGTATGATAAAGGAACAGTGGTTACTCTTATCGCCGCACCAGAAGCAGGCTCAACTTTTGGTGGCTGGACAGGCGATTGCATTAGCCAGGCCTTAACCTGCAAAGTATCAATGAATACTGCTAAGAGCGTAACTGCCACATTTAACCCTGGCACACCCCCAATTATTGATACCTGGGCGAAGACTTTTGGCGGTTCAGGCAATGATCAAGCCTATTCCGTGCAGCAGACCTCAGACCTCGGATACATTGTGGCAGGTACTACCTTTTCTTTCGGCGCAGGACAAAGTGATATCTGGGTTCCGAAACTCCATAGTGATGGCAGCATAGATTGGCAAAAAACTTATGGCGGCTCAAGCTATGAATATGCTTCCATTCAGCAGACCTCAGACGGCGGATACATTCTGGCAGGTTATACGCAATCTTTTGGGGCAGGCGGCAGGGATCTCTGGCTTTTGAAACTTTATAGTAACGGTAACATTGAATGGGAAAAAACCTATGGCGTCTCAGGTATGGACGAGGCTTATTCCATTCAGCAGACTTCTGATGGCGGATACATTGTGGCAGGGATTACCTTTCCTATATCCTCTCCAACAGGGGTTGATATCTGGGTTTTGAAGGTTCAAAGTAATGGCAGCCTAGATTGGCAAAAAACTTATGGCGGCGCGAACTATGATTATGCTTATTCCATCCAGCAGACCTCAGACGGCGGATACATTATGGCAGGTGATACTCAATCTTTCGGGGCAGGAAATGGAGATTTCTCGGTACTCAAGCTCAATGCGGATGGCAGCGTAGATTGGCAAAAAACCTACGGCGGTTCAGGCAATGAGATTGCTAATTCTATTCAGCAGACCGCGGACGGTGGATACATTGTGGCAGGTTATACCAATTCTTTCGGGGCGGGGTACGACGATATCTGGGTACTGAAGCTCAACGCCGATGGCAGCGTAGCATGGCAAAAAACTTATGGCGGCTCAAGCTATGATTATGCTAATTCCATTCAGCAGACCTCAGATGGCGGATACATTGTGGCAGGTCATACCCAATCTTTCGGTGCAGGGCTGGACGATATCTGGATATTGAAGCTCAACGCCGATGGCAATGTGGCATGGCAAAAAACTTATGGCGGAGCAAGCTTCGATGAGGGTGATTCCATTCAGCAGACGTCAGACGGTGGATACATTGTGGTAGGTTCTAACCAGGGCGCTCTTTGGGTTTTGAAACTTGACAGTAATGGTAACATTGAATGGCAAAAAACCTATGGCGGCGCCAGCTACAATTCTATTCAGCAGACGTCGGACGGTGGGTACATTGTGGCAGGTAGAACCGTCTCTTTAGGGGCAGGCGGCAGCGATATCTGGGTTCTAAAGCTGGATTCAAACGGGAATATTTCCGGCTGCTCAGAAGGATTGGTAAGAGATACGACGGTTTCGCCTGTTTCGACCAGTGCAACGGTAGGCAGCCCGGATATTACTCCAGGAACCACCTCATTTGTTTCTCAGAACAGTTCGGCATCGGTTTCAAACACAGCAGTAAAGGCAGAAGGAGTATGTACCGGCGCTAACACAATAACAGCCTCTGTCTCTGGAGAAAACGGCACCGTTGATCCAGCCTCTCAGACGGTCAGCTACGGAGACATTGCAACTATCTACATCTCTGCCGATACTGGCTATTACATTCTCTCGATCACGGATAACGGCGAAACCAAGTCCATTGCTAATCCTTACGTAATCACTAACGTAACATGTAACCATGACGTGGCAATAACCTTTGCAATTAATACTTACACAGTTACTCCAACGGCTGGAGCAAATGGCAGCATTAGTCCATCGACCCCACAAACAGTAAGCTACAATCAAACCACATGGTTCACTGTGACGCCGTATATTGGCTATCATACCGCTTCAGTGGCCGGGTGTGGTGGAACACTGGTTGCAAACACCTATACCACGGGCCCAATCACTGGAGATTGCACAATAGCAGCAACATTCACCATCAACACCTATACCATCACAGCCTCGCCAGGGGCCAATGGTAATATTTCCCCGTCAGGTGCAGTGACGGTTGATCATGGGGCCAGCCAGACATTCACGATCACTCCGAATGTTGGTTATCACATAGCAGATGTCCTCGTGGACGGTAGTTCACTAGGAGCGCTGAGCTCGTATACGTTTAGCAATGTCACAACCAATCATTCAATCTCTGTCACCTTTACGATCAATACATACACCATCAGCGCTTCAGCAGGAGCGAACGGAGCGATCTCTCCTTCAGGAGCAGTTACGGTCAATTATGGAGGAAGTCAGACATTCACGATTTCACCGAATGTTGGTTACTACATAGCGGACGTCCTTGTGGATGGAAGTTCGGTAGGAGCGGTGAGCTCGTATACTTTTAACAATGTTACAGCCAATCATTCAATCTCTGCCACGTTCGCTATTGATACCTACACGATCACTGCCACGACGGGTGCTAATGGAAGTATCTCTCCCTCCGGCGTGGTCACAGCCAATTATGGATCGAGTCAAACATTCACCATTACACCTAACCCGGGGTATCACGTAGCTGATGTCTTCGCAGACGGAGGATCAGTTGGAGCAGTAACTTCATATACATTTAACAATGTAACGGCCAATCATACGGTCTCTGCGACCTTTGCGATTAATACTTATTCTCTGACTGTTTCAAAGACAGGCACGGGGACAGGGACAGTAACAAGTTCACCAACGGGAATTAATTGTGGGACCGTCTGTTCGGGGAATTATGACTACAATACCTCTGTGACTCTAACAGCCACACCAGATGCGAGCTCAACCTTTGGGGGTTGGTCTGGGGCATGCTCAGGAACAGGAACATGCACATTGATAATAACTACTAATACGACAGTAACTGCAACATTTCTTATCTCAGATACTCATTCACCGTACACATTTGGTCAGAATCCTCCGCCAGGGGCGACCAACGTGCCTGTGACTACTAATATCGTTATGCATGTGAAAGATGACGGAAGCGGTGTGAATCTGAATACCATGATCATGACGGTGGAAGGGGTAACTGTTTATGACGGTTCCAACCCCGGCGCTTACCCTTACACCATAGTTACTGGCACTCCTTCCGATTATACTTTGACCTATGATCCACCGATAGATTTCGGCTACCTGCAGCAAGTTGATGTCACCGTTGTAGCTTCAGATTTGGCAGGGAACGCCATGCCACAGGATGTCTACTCATTCCTGACTGAGCCGGAATCCGGAAACCCATGGGATCCTCAACCTGACGACGATAAGGACGGAATTCCCAATGGAATTGAACGTGATCTTTTAGGAACCAATCCTTCTGTCAAGACTCTTTTTGTGCGACCCAAAGAGGAGATCGGACTTGGTCAATACCAGTACTGGGGAGGATTCGTCACCCTCTTCCCGGATTTGAGGCCTGGCTTTGCCAACATCCCGGCCTTCACCAACGCCGGCATAGAGATCATGGTGATTGGCGATCCTAACAATCCCTATTTGCCAATGCGAAATTTCGCCTATGACCCGGCCACCGATCCCAATAAGCCCTCCTGCGACATCTTGGAGCTCGTCTATAAAAAATCGAACGCTTACTGTGCCGAAGGCCATCACAACTACGGTCATACCTATTTCGACTCGATTGGCTCGACGTGGTACTGGGATACGAAGGGATATACCCCCAGCACACCAGGTCCTCACGGATACAAGACACCTCGTGTCTATCCATTTCCGCACAATAATTATGTCATAGAGGGAGCCTACCTGAGTATTGCGGTCGGTGGATTGCCTGTAGCCGTATCTCCTTGTTCGTTATATCAGTGCTATGACTGGACCCATCTTAGTCCCATGAATCTGAGCGGGACTGCACCACCGTATGGACCTCCCGACAGTACGGTGGAGTTCAACGAAATGACCTTTGATAAAAACACCAAAGCGATTACTTTTGTCGGGGCCAAGGGAAAAGAGTACGATAAAGATACGGTGCTTCGACGCACCATCACCCACGAAATGGGGCATGCCTTATTAGAAGGTTTGGAAACTGACCACTGCGCAGACCCCAATTGCATCATGTATCAATCAGTTGTGGACTGGGAGGTGCGGGATTTTGGTCCTGGAAATTGCATCCACAAGCCTGGAGGGCTTAAGGACATCAGGACAGATGGCGTGATCCATAACAAGGTCCATTAGGAATAGGGGGATCGCAATGAAAAAATTATTTCTTGGTCTTCTGATTGTTTTCATTATCCTACCGGTCCCAGGAGTTAACAATCTCCTCTGGGCCCAAGCTTCAGCCATTAGCATCGATCTAACATTTGATAAATATTCGTATAATTATGGAGACCCGGTGGGAGTGGACATTGTGGTCCGCAATCTGGGCGGGGAGGTACTGATAAGCAGGGGGTTCAGTTCTATGGTCTATTATCTTGAGATGCGAGTGATTGACCCTGCGGGCCGTCTCCTTTTGGCAAACCGTAATGTGGAGCACAACGAGTTCCCTGATGCCCCTCCTTTGCCATTTATTCTCTATCAAGGTCGCCCTATTCGGGTAGCTTCCTGTGAGGTTTTACCGCCAGGCTGGTTTGCCGTTTCCCAAACGAATGACCTTCGGGCCTATTATCCCATGGAATTGCCGGGGTTTTATTCGGCCCAGGTTCAGCTTTCGGCAATGACCTTCAAAGGGCAATCAGGAGACCCATGCGACGTCACTGATTACCAATGGGTTGGGGTCTTGAAGTCTGAAACAAAATATTTCTTCATGGAAGGAAATACGCAGGTTCAGATTGCTCCTGATCAGTGGCCTCTTTCGTGGAAAAATGACCACAACATCCCAGATGTCCAGGTCCACATTTCCCCTGAAGAGGGGAAGACCACAGACGATTATTTGAAGGAGAGTATTCGCCTGAACAATGTTGTTGCTCATCGAGTGGAGGAGTTACGCCCGATGTTGAAGGCGTATTTTGATAGGAAAGCTGCGATAGAGAGTTTGGGGGCAGTAGAGGTAGACAAATGGTATCCGGTGGTGATTTCCGGATGGCTCAAGAGCGGCCAACCTTTTGGCGGGGTTTATAAGATCAGAATTGTCCATTAAAAGATCAAAGGAAAGGGGGGATTAAAATAAGAAGCAAAGAAGCTTTGAAACCAAAAAAAGGAGGAAATGAAAATGAAGAGAAGTAGACTGATTCCATTGGTATTTGGACTTGTGTTTGTCTTTGGCTTTTACGGGGTTACTTTTAGCGGCGGTTGGGAGGATCCGGCTTGCCAATCCCCTCCAGCTCCAACCTCAGGCCACTTCATTCGAGGATCTTTTACTGTAGACTTGGATAAGATTACAAGCGAATTTTCAGGATATGCACACTATAACGTTCATTTAGTTTTAAAGCGTGGTAACCAGGTACATTTATTCTCTTTCCCTTCATCAGTTGGAACAAAGGGGCTGTGCGATTACAAAGTTGAAGATACTTATCAAGGCAGTAATCTCGTGCCCGGACTTAAAACACTTTTTGCGAAGATACCATGTACCTTACGAATTGGAGAAGCCTTTGACTTGTCCGGTTTCCCTGTCATTGCAGACTTAACAATAACAAATAAAGATTTCTGTGTAACACTGGAGGCAATGATCGCCGGGGACATCGTTATTAGGGTTGTACCTGTACCTTAATCTTTTTATTAATGTTAGTCCAAAACGTCTCCAAAATTCGGGTGGGGTGTCATCGCCCTACCCGATCTCTTTTAATCACCAATGATTGCTCAATGGCCTTTAAAATCTTTTCCTATCTAAAAGATTTTTCATTAGTTTTTCTTTCATCCTTTTTGTTTGTGCTCTCGTTTCCGACCTTTGACCTTGGCTTTCTGGCTTGGGTAGGGCTTTTGCCACTCTTCATCGCTATTAAGGGCAAAAGTCTAAAATATAGTTTCTTATTATCTTTCGTCTGTGGATTCCTTTTCTTTGTAGGAATCTTTCATTGGATTCTCCAGGTTCCAAAATATACACTACTTCACCATGCCCTCTTGGGTGTCCACCTGGGATCCTATTTTGGATTCTTTGGGTTGTCGTTTAATTTTATTTCCACTCGCTGGGGAATTATACCAGCACTCTTTTCATCGCCCTTCATTTGGGTTTCTCTGGAATTTATTCGGTCCAACTTGTCTTTTCTGGCACTTCCCTGGACACTAATTGCTCACTCTCAACATCAGTACCCAACAATTATTCAAATCGTTTCGCTTAGCGGAACATATGGCCTCAGCTTTCTGATTGTCATGGTCAATTCGGGACTGACGTCTTTAGTTTGGCCTCTGGTGCATCACCCCCACCCTCACCCTCCCCCATCAAAGGGGGAGGGAATGGGGAGGTCTTTCGCATCATTCGCATCAAAGGTGGGGGGAGGAAAGAGACCCTCCTCGTCTCTCTCACTTCTCATCACTACAGCTTCATTAGTCATCCTCACTTTGCTTTATGGATATTTGATTATCTCTCAGCCGATCTCCGGGAACAGGATCAAGGTGTCTTTGGTGCAGGGTAATATCGAGCAGATAAAGAAGTGGGACCCAAGGTATGCCCGTGAGATTATGCAAATATACGCCGAACTTACTCAAGAAGCCACGAAGGACCAGCCAGCCCTTATTGTCTGGCCTGAAACCGCCACTCCAGGGTCGATCAATCAAGATTTCAGACTTCACATGGAAGTTATAAATATCGCAAGAAAGGCTGGGACATATCTTTTGCTGGGGAGCGCTCAGCACCAAAAATTTACGGAAAAAGTGACCAGGGGATTTAAATATTTGAATTCTGCCTTTCTGATCGATCCCGGGACTAAATTAGTCAGGCGACAGCGATATGATAAGGTCCGCCTTTTCCCGTTTGGGGAATATCTGCCATACAAGGAGGTCATTCCCTGGTCCTATATCAATGTCCGAGAGAGTAGTGGATATGTTGCGGGAAAAGAATATACTGTTTTTAACCATCCTGATTTTCGCTTTGGTGTAACGATCTGTTGGGAGAATGTTTTTCCTGACCTATTCCGCCAATTTGTAAAAAGCGGGGCCCAGCTTATGATCAATATTACTAATGAAGCTCATTTTGGCAAGACAGCCGCATCCCACCAACTGGCCTCTATGAGTGTCTTTCGTGCTGTAGAAAATAGGATCTATGTAGTGCGGTGTGCCAATACCGGGGTCTCATGTATCATCGACCCTTATGGTAGAATTATTGATCGGGTGAAGGATGAAAAGGGCCAGGATATTTTTATCCGGGGCGTGATGAGCGGATGGGTTATTCCTCTTGACTCAAAAACCATCTACACAAGGTATGGAGACTGGTTTGTGTGGGTAGCCATGATTGGGTCAATCATGTTCTTGACTGTCGCGGCACTGAAGGGCGGAAAAAGGTAGTTTTTCTAAAGGGGCCAGTAGGACTCAGAGGTTTCAAAGGAAATCTAAGTTTGTCTAAAAAGAGGAAAACAATATGGATCTGTGATCACACCAGATTTTTTTAAATCAGGATTAGGTAACCGAAAGTGAACTCTTATCTTCCGCTGCCCTGATAAGTCTCTCTTTTAACCACAAGTTCACTAACGTTTCTGGGGTTACATGTTGATCCCTGGCTATTTTTGCGATAAACTTGGCAATCTCTTTTTCAAGCGGAATATAACGAGGAGTTGGCGGCACTTTAACATCTACCCTCATCTCTTTCGTATCTTTCCAATAGTCTGCCAGATCATGTTTATCCCAAAAATCTGCCGCCGCTTCTAACGTTGCAAACTCCTTTGGTATGGATTCTCTTCGACCTTTATTTTTTCTCATATCTTCTCCTCTCCTTTTCTGTCATATCCCGAGCAGTAACGATAAGGGCTTCTTTGCTCGTCTTCAAGATAAAGAACACCACAAGATATCTTCCAGCATCAGTCCTTCCCAAGGCAACATAAAGATCTTCCCCCTTAATTTTTCCCTTCTCGATCTTCCTAACTTTTGGCTCGTTATTGAATACCTGCCTCAACTCAAGTTCCGAAATATGATGTTTCCAAAGAAGTTTATCAATGACATAGCCCTTCAACAACAGATCTCTTATTCGCATGCTTATCCCCTGAAATCTATTCGAAAATTACCACATATCTCAATGATTGTCAAAATTTCTAAAGGAATTTGTAAAAAATTGACTTTTTCGATAAATGTCAATATGATAGGTTTTGAGTATTAAAACGGCAACACTGCAGGACGGCTAAACTGCAACACACTAAATGTTTTGCAGGACAGAGCCTAATCTAAATCATGTCCATAACCGATAGAAAAACTCTTTCCAAAATATCCTTCGTATGCGCCCTGGCGTTGATCCTGGCCGTTGTCCTGCTCTACCTTTACAACATTATCAAATGGAAGGACATCCCAGATTTTGGTTTTTACCGTCGCATTGCGACAGACATAGGAGTCGTAGGAGTTGTAACAGACCCTGGCCGCAAGGTGGGTGTTCAGGTGGGGGACCGCATTTTACAAGTAAATGGCAAGACATTTACCAATATTAAGGAATTTCGTTCGGCTGTTCATCGCACACTCGGAGATGAGAATACCTATGTTATTGAAAGGGAGGCAAAGCGCTTTGAGGTAAATATCATCAATGCTCCGTTAGGGTTTAAAAAGGCTTTCATTAAGAGCGGGCTGCCTTACTTGGTGGGTCTCTGCTATGTATTGATTGGAGCACTCGTTTTTCTAATGAAACCTTATCGCAGAACCAGCTGGATCTTTTTTCTTTTTGGGGCTACGCTCGGGTTATTGTTCACCTTCTTATTCAAATTAGGTGATATGGAGCCATTCTGGCTCAGCACTCTCGACATTTTCTTTTTTGCTTTTATGCCCGCTGCATTTATCCACTTGGCCCTGAGCTTTCCTGAAGAACGAAGCCTCATAAAAAAGCATCCCTATATGCAGCTTTTCCCCTATCTTATCTCGTCGTTTCTGTTTTTGCCCATCAAGTCAGTCACCCCAGAGATGATGGGTATTCCAAGACCCTGGTTCATCATCCTTATCGTGTACATCATTGGGGCTGTCCTGTTTTTTTTGGGATCTTGTTTGCAGTTGTGGCTCTCATCGCCATCAGAGATTGTTAAACTCCGATCCAAGATGATCCTTTTAGGTACTGGTATCTCTGCTTCAGTTCCTTTATTGGAGACATTTATCAATGCCCTTTTTCATGTATACCTTTTGCCCAGTTTCAATTACTATCTTCCTTTCTTGATCATCTTCCCGTTATCCATTGGATACTCCATTGTCAAGCATAACCTCTTTGAAATTGACACTGTCATCAAGCGCACTTATGCATATGTCCTTACCACAGGCGCTATTGCAGGTATATATGGTTTGGTGGTATTAATCTCCAACCTTACCTTCGGAAGGCTGGAGATTACGAAGTCCGCTCTTTTCCCTCTTGTTTTCGTCCTTGCGGTCGTCTTTCTTTTCAATCCTGTGCGCAATCGAGTCCAGAAATTCATCGATCGCGTCTTTTACCGCTTGGAATACGATTATCGGGAGACGGTGCAAACGATCAGCGAATCTCTAAGGTCCTTGCTGAGTTTCGATCAAATTGGGAAACGAATGATGGAAACAGCCTCTAATACAATGTTCATGGATTCAGGCGGTTTGCTCTTGTTCAGACCTGAGGGCAAGGTTTACGAGGCCCTTACGTATTTGGAAAAGAGAGATGAATTAGGTAAGCCCATTCCTTCACCCTTGTCGACTTTAAAACTATCAGCCGACGATCCCCTCATTCAGAAGATAGCAGAAAGAAAAAAGGAACTAACAATTTATGATATCCAAGAAGATCCGATTTTTGAGAAGGAAAGAGAAGCTTGTAAAAAGTCGTTTAACCAACTTGAAACCGCCCTTATCGTGCCCATTGTTTACGAGGATCATTTAACAGGACTCATGGCGTTGGGGAATAAAAAATCGGGAAAGTTTTATAGACGAGAAGACATTAATCTATTAAGGATTCTGGCGAATCAGGGAGCGGTGGCGATTGAGAATGCCAAACTGTTCGAAGAGAACATCGAAAAGAGTCGGATGGAAGAGGAATTGAAAATCGCTCACGATATTCAGCTCAGCATGTTGCCTGACAGGGCCCCTATCATTGAAGGTTTTTCGATTGCAGCTAAATCCATTCCCGCTCGGGAAGTGGGCGGAGATTTTTATGATTTTATCGAAATAAAAGAGAATGGGACGAAACGATTGGGAATCGTCGTGGGCGATGTATCTGGAAAGGCGGTTTCTGGAGCGTTGGTCATGGCTGCTTCTCGAAGCATTTTTCGGGTTCTTACGGAGACCCATGAATCTGTGGGGGCGGTAATGAATCGAGGAAATATTCGCCTTCATCAGGACGTCAAAAAAGGCATGTTTGTGGCCCTTCTCTATGCTGTCCTGGATCCGAAAGAGAAATCACTCACTCTATCAAATGCCGGACAGGTTCAACCCATCCTCTGTTCCCCGGAAAAACCGAACGGTGAGTATATCGATACCGAAGGAGATCGATTTCCCCTTGGAATTGTCACAGATTGTCATTATCAAGAGACGCGCGTCTCGTTGAAACACGGGGATACTTTGGTATTTTATACCGACGGTATGGTGGAGGCAGTCAACGGTAAGGAGGAATTATATGGATTTGAACGCTTTTTGAAATCGATCGAGGAAGGTCGAGAATTAGGTGCTGATGAGCTCCTCGAAAAATTAATCAATGATGTCATGCTCTATGCAGGGAAAGTGGAACAGCATGACGATTTGACCGCTGTGGTAGTCAAGGTGGATTGAAGAAAAAATTTCATTCTTGGAAAAGGGCATCCAATTTATTATAATAGTAGCCATCCTTCTGGGATTTCTGCCATCCATCCTATTTAATTTTTTTGCCTCCTGATGGACGGGAAACGAGTTCTATTGATGGCTTCAGATAATAAAATTGAGCTTCATGTCCCAAGCATCATGGGTTTTGAAAAGGTTGCGATGGAATGTGCCGCATCGGTAGCAAAAAAGATGGGCTTTACAGAAGATCGAATTGAAGACCTGAAAACAGCAGTGGCTGAGGCCTGCCTGAATGCCATTGAACATGGTAATAAGATGGACACGAACACCAAAGTGGGGATCACCCTGACGGTCGAGGATTCAAAACTTCAAGTGTCGATCAAAGATCAAGGCAAAGGATTAGATAAAGTGGTTTTACCCCATATCGAAAATAAGATCGAGGGCAAGGATCATCCCCGTGGATGGGGAATCTTTCTTATCAAGAGTTTAATGAATGAGGTTTCTTTTGAGGCAAGTCCGGAGGGTGGAAACATCATTAAGATGATCATCTATTTAGAAAAATAACTCGGAAAGGATGGTTTCAGAAACTCAAAGATCCGAAAAGGAGATTCGGGTTTCACCAGAGAATAGGACAGCATGAATAGGGACATCCAAGTATCCATTTCCCAGAAAGACGAAGCCTCGATCCTCTATATCAAAGGAGATGTCACAGCCATCACAGGAGAGACCATCGAAGAGGCTTACCAAAAAGTCAGCAATGCTGGAGCTAAAAAGATCCTCTTCTATTTCGATAAAGACGGCTATATTAATAGCGGGGGGATCGCCATCTTGATCGGCATTGCCTCTGAGAGCAGGAAAAATGAGCAGAAGATTCGCATCACCGGTCTATCCAGTCACTTCCAAAAAATTTTTAATATGGTCGGGTTAACCAAATACACGGAAATCTTTCCAACCGAAGAGTTAGCCCTCAAAGATTTTTGATTTAAACATCGAACCTCAAGGAGTTCGGCTTCTATCTTGGTCTCGTAGATCATCAGGAATGGTAAACGTAATCCATGGAAGATGAACCCCTCAAAAACGTCCAAGATTCTCCCAGAGAAGAAAAAACATCCCAACAAGAGCTTGAAAAGCGAATCTTCCATCTAAAGACCCTCTACGATTTGATCCAGGAGATAGGGTTTTTAAGAGGAGCCCAAGAGATTACGAAAAACCTCTTGTTGATGATGATCGGAAACTTTGGAGCCTCCTGCGGATTGATCTTCCTGTTCGATACGAGTCAAAAAAAAACAGATGCCATTTCCCAGAGAGGTTTGGACAAGGATTCTCTGGATAGGTTATCCAAAACGATCGAATCAGGCCATTGGACGGGGTGGAACGAAATAACCGAAGTCCAGGTCTTAGATGAAAGCAATAAGCCTCAGGCAAAAGAAAATTTGTTTGACCTCCTCGCCTCCTTGAACCTGAGAATATGGATTCCCTTTAATATTGATGCAAATTTTAGAGGCGGCATCGGATTGGGAGATAAACTATCCGGTGATCCTTATACTCCAGACGACCAGGAATTATTGCTCACCATGGCGCATCAGGGGGCAGTCGCCATCGAGAATGCCAAGCTCCAGCAGGCCCGGATCGACGCCCTCGAACACGCGAAGAAGGAGCTCGAGAAATTGAACAAAGCCAAGAGTAGAGCCCTCGACCATCTCTCCCATGAGCTCAGGACCCCCCTTGCAGTAATTCAAGGGAATATCCGAATCTTAAAACGCAAAACTCAATCTGCGAATCCACCGATGGTAAGGGAGGACTTCTTCGATTCCCTTGAAAAAAACCTGAGTCGTCTCTCTGATATTCAGCAAGAGACCGATCAAATTATCCGGTCTCATCAGGAATTAGAGAAGGGGGGCCAGCTTGAGGAAGTCGATTATCCATCTTCTTTTTCTCCTCAAACCATTCACGTTCACCCCTTTGTTGAGCTTGTTTTGGAGAATGTGAAAAGGCAGGCCCATCATCGGGATATTCGGTTCGATTTAGACGGTGGGAAGGATCTCACCCTTTACATGGGTCCAAAGATCGTCGAAGATGTTTTGGTGGGACTCTTAAAGAATGCCATCGAGAACACCCCTGATGAAGGGATCATCCGGGTCGTACTGGAACAGAAGGTCCAATGGCTCCTCCTCAAGGTTCAGGATTTCGGTATAGGAGTCACCGACGAGAACCAGAGGCATCTTTTCGATGGGCTCTTTCATACCCTCGAAACTGAACTTTATACCTCCGGAAAACCTTACGGCTTTGGTGCCGGAGGCAAAGGGCTTGACCTCCTTCGCATTAAGACCTATGCGCAGCGTTTTGGTTTTGATATTTCAGTTGCGAGCCAACGGTGTGCCTACCTTCCAACAGATTGGGATCTTTGCCCGGGAAGAATCTCCGAATGTCCTCATTGTCATAAACCTGAAGACTGTCTGTCCTCCGGAGGAAGCACCTTCTGTGTCTCCTTTCCGATCTCACTATAGAGCCCATCCGTGGAGCACCATTCCCCGGGTCAGGCTACAATTTCCCTATAATTCGTAAATCTCCGTCTCCCCGGAGACATTCTTCAGCTGGAATTTCCCGAGGTAGGTGCAGGGAAAGTTTTCCTTCACCCGCTCGGCAGTGCTCTTCGAAACGCAGATCCGTCCGTTCGTGGCAAAGGTGCCTATCCGGGCAGCTAGGTTCGTCGTCGTCCCCCTCGCCGTGTAGGTCCAGCGCGAGCCGGTGTAACTGGTGAATCTCGCCGCCCCCACCAAGGCCGTGCCCGAGTTGATCCCCATGTTGATGACGAGCTTCTCTGAAAGGCCCCTGCAGAACTCCTCAAGGCGGCCCGACTCGTTCCGAATCTGGTGTGCGGTTCGGACTGCCTGGACGGCGTTTTGGCGATGGTCTTCATCGTGGAAGATCACCATGAGGCCGTCGCCCGCGGTTTCGTTCACGTCGCCGTTGTTGGCGTAGATGGCATCCATGAAGAGAGAGAAGCTCTTCTCAATCACCTCCCCCACCTTGGTGCTCCCTAGTCTCTCGCAAAGCCGGGTGTAGCCCTCCACGTCGACAAAGAGGACCGAGACGTCTTGCTCCCGGCTTTCCGGCAGCTCCCCCGTGGGCGACTTCTCAATGACGCTGCAGACCGTGGCGGGGACGAACTTGCTGAGGTTCGACTTGATGCTCTCCAGAAGCTCCACCTTCCTCATGGCCGCCCGGAGCTCTGTGAGAGCCTTCTCCAGCTCTTCGTTGTTCAACTGCAGGTTCTTGTTGAGGGCCAGGATCTTCTCGAAAGACAG
>Ga0315280_10006321_pt1 | contig 16417 bp, 26 predicted proteins | sample YL17G06_40_MG_FD_203697 | JGI IMG/M metagenome (GOLD analysis project Ga0315280, IMG submission 203697) | Sediment microbial communities from Yellowstone Lake, YNP, Wyoming, USA - YL17G06_40 | ecosystem: Environmental > Aquatic > Freshwater > Lake > Sediment | place: USA: Wyoming | collected...
GCTCCGGCGCATCGACCCCGACACGCTGGTCTTCGTCCTGTCCGACCACGGCTTCCACTCGTTCAAGTACGGCGTCAACCTGAATACGTGGCTCGTGGACAACGGCTACATCGCGCGGCCCGGCAAAGAGCTGGGCGCGAAGAACCTGAACGACATGTTCGGTGGCGGCGGCCAGTTCTGGGAGAACGTGGACTGGACCCGTTCGCGTGCCTACTCGCTCGGCCTCGGCCAGATCTACTTCAACCTGAAGGGGCGCGAGGGCCAGGGGATCGTGAACCCGGGCGGGGACTACAAGAAACTCGCCGACGAACTCTCCGCCAAGCTGCTCACGATGACTGACCCCAATACTGGCCAGCGCATCGTCAGCAACGTCTACAAACGGGATGATGTGTACTTCGGTCCGTACATCGCGAACGCACCCGATCTGCAGGTGGGCTTCGCGGACGGGTACCGGGTGTCGTGGCAGACGTCGCTCGGCGGTACGCCGCCAGGACTGCTCTACCCGAACATGAGGAAGTGGAGCGGCGACCACTGCTCGTTCGACTACCAGTTGATCCCCGGGTCGCTGCTGTCGAACCGCAAGCTGACCGCCGACCAGGCGCGCATCATCGACATCGCGCCGACGGTCCTGAAGTACTTCGGAGTGGATATCCCGAAGGAAATCGACGGCAAGCCGTTGTTCTAACCACCGCGTCGCGGGCGGCCGGGCGCATTCGCGCCTTGCCGCGTGCAGCCGACGGGCTCGCCGGACAGGAACGCACCATACTGCTCAGGGGGGCTCCTTCAATGAGCCCCTCGGCCTCGCCCGTCGCGTAGGTCGGCCGTCGCCGCAGTCAACGGCTTCCCCGCTGCACGATCAGTGGCAGATAGTCTACGTGACCTACCCTCTCGCCGCAGAGCTACTTCATCGCAGCGTGTTCCAGGCGCACCCACCCTGCCGTTCCTGGACGGGTATTGGTGGTGTCAACGACAATCAGCACGGCATCAACCTGCGAAAGGTGGGGGTGCCTGGGCATCGCCCGTGCGACCGGCCGCATGTCGCCGAAACACACGCTGACCTCTCGCGGCTCTGGATCGAGATAAATCGAGCGCTGCCAGCGCTCGCCATCGCGATCCGCGCCAGGCTGCCGAACCTGTATCGAGCAGCGCATCGGTCGATCGCTGGAGGCGCGGAACGAGATGCCATCGCTCCCGCTGACCACGTGGCCGGTCGTCTCGAAGACGAGCGCCGTGAACTGCCCGGATGGAGGGCCGCCCCCAAGGGCATACGCAAAGACCAGACCCGCCCCTGCCGGTCTGCTCGTCGGCGAGACCGTCGCCTCGGATCGCGCGTCGTGTTCGATGTGGTATGCCGTGTTGCTTCCTGGCTGTACGAGCGCAAGCGAGGTGTTCCCCGGCGGGGGGCCGAAGGCCGTTCGTCGTTCCTCCGGGCCGCCCACGTAGACCGGATTGCTGACAATCCAGGGCACGCGTGGCCCGCCTGGCCGAAGGGGCACTCTCACTTCGACCCGGAAAACGGCCGGTGTCGAGTGCGCAGTGTACCGAAGGTGTGGGCCCGCCACCTCTCGGGCGATTCTGCCGTTTTCCATCAGCACCAGCGTGGAGCCCGGCGGGGCGTTCGTGCTGGCTTCCAGGTCGACAGGCCCGGCCACAGTCAGGACATCGCCCTCTCGGGCCGTGTGCGATCCGCTGTGCGCAGTGAACTCGAATGACGGCGGCCCAGCGATCGCGTCGATCGCGGTGTAGACATGGCCCGCCTTGATCTCGGCCAGCAGGTTGGCCGCGTCATGTGCCGCATCACCCCGCCACGGCTCCTCCAACTCCACCCGGAGGGTCAGCGTGCGGAACAGCGACTCGTACGACGGCAATCTCAGGAATACTCCACCTGCGTGCGGGTCGGCTGCCTTCTGCAAGCCGAGACGTGCATGGGCATCGAGGCCCGCAAGTCCCACCACGCGCCGGTGCATCGTCAGTGCATCCCAGCGAACGAGCGCTGCTTCCGGCCGGCCCAGCAAGGACGCAAGGCTTTCGGGCGGGCGGAACAGGTAGTCGATCAACCCGCGCGCAAGTCGCAGCCATGTCTCGTCGCGCCACTCGCTGTCCGCGTTGAGCCATTCGATCCCGTCGAGAGGCACCGCCCACTCCCGCCACTGCAACTCGGCTTTGGGCGAAGTCGGATGTGCGGCGATCCCAAAGCCGCCCAGCCTGGCGACGTCCTCGACGACGTCCCGCGCCTCGCCGCCAAGCGGGTACGGGGCCTGCCCCATGCCGATGACGGCGTAGTGGCCGTCCGTTGTGCTGATCTCCACGCCGTCGATACAGAGCACGCCGGCCCGGTACGTCGGCGGGTCAGGACGCCGCACTCCATCACCGTGATCAGTGAAGATGACGAATCTCAATCCCGCCCGCGCCGCAGCCGCCGCAACCTCGTCGACCGTTCCGGTTCCATCCGACCGGGTCGTGTGTACATGATAGGCGCCGGGGACAACGGTCCGCATCGTGGGCGGCGCGCCCCTGATGCCAGGCTGGAGAGCGATGGAAGGCGGTGGCAGCGTGAAGACGACAAACAGCCCGGCAACGCCACCAAGTGTCGCCGTGACGAGGCCCATCGTTCTCAACCGCGTCATTCTCGTACTCCGCGACGTCTCCTCCACGCGCGGGAGCGCTGGAGATCTCGGTTCATGGCGACACGGTCCCGCTGTCTTCCCACTGATTCAAGTACGGGGTGGATGCGCTATCCGGGACTCGCGTGGTCGACGCCGAACCCGGCCCGTCGCCGCGTCAGCCAGGGCGAGAACTTCTGCCAGATCCGAAGAACTGTGCGGTCGACGATGGAGAAGCGGGCCGGTGCTCGCATCCCGTCGGCGTCAGCCGTCCAACTGGCGGTCGGGTGAAGTCAACATCCCACGCGGGGGATCCTACGTCACCATCGTTTCCATGCTTGGGTTCCAGACCTTCCAGACGTTGCCAACGAGGTCTGGCCCGGGCTTGAGCGTGAGCTGGCCGGGTTCCCAACCGGCCGGCATCGCCTCGGTCCCCTTGCTTTCCCGCACGTGCTGGAAGGCCTGGACTTGGCGGATGGTCTCGGCGATCTTCCGCCCCACCGGGGGCGTCATCACCTCCATGGCCTGAATCACGCCGTCGGGGTCGATGATGAACCGCCCGCGCAACTCGATACCCTGATGCTCGTCGTACACGCCGTAAGCGCGTCCCACGTTGCCTGCCTGATCCGAGGCCATGTGGAACGGCACCCCGCCATCGACCATCTTGCTCAGCTCGTTGTCGTTCCACATCTTGTGAACGAAGTGGCTGTCCACGCTGACCGAGATCACCTCGACGCCCAGCTTCTGCAGCACCGAGTACTTGTCGGCGACCGCCGACACTTCAGTCGCTCAAACAAAGGTGAAGTCGCCGGGATAGAAGCAGAGCAACACCCACTGGCCGAGCAGGTCCGACACCTTGACGTTGGTGAAGGTCCCACGGTAATAGGCCGGCGCCTCGAAGTCGGGCGCTTTCTGTCCTACGCGAGCCGTTGTCATCGCATTCCTCCGTGGTTCGCCAGGTCCGGGTTCGGGAACGGCAGGCGGTTGTGTACCGACCACCGCGCCGGTCGTGCGGGCGCATCCCTTCGGTACTTCTGCCATACGCACCCCTTTCTGCCCTTCGCGAGCTGCTCCACGATGAGCGCGGGAAGCTCGAGTGGATCTTACCTGAGAAGGTTCTCACCTGCAGGCACAATCTGACGACGACGAGCCTCGCCCGCGCCTGTTCATTTCACCGCAGGATCCGTCTCGAGTGCAGACAGGAGTTCATCACGAGATCCAGTTCCGACCGCCGCACGTCGGCTTGGTGCTCGAGTACCTGCTTCTGCGCCGCAGACTGGACACGTCCGGTGCGCGCACGACATGCCTCGCTCGTGCGATTCACGATGCCCGCAGGTGTCCTCCTTGGCGTGGACTTGCACGCCTCGTTTCTGGTGATCGACGTCCGGACACCCCGGCTGCACGATTGCACCAGCACTGAGCCCTGAGGGAATCGGTCCCGCCCGTCGGGCAGCCGCGCGCACACACGCCGCACCCTCATCAATCCTCCGGCGCCCGCGTGTAGAACGGCTGCGTCCCCTGTGATACCACCCTGACGCGACCGTTATGAACGAGCGACTCCAGCCGCTTGAGTGCCTCCGGCACCACGAGACCGAGCGCGCGTGAAACATCCTCGAGCGAGCAGGGCCGGCGAGCCAAGAGACCGAGGAGCATCTCCTCGGCGGCGCACGGCAGGGTGGCCGCGCTTGCGTCGTGGCGATCCGCAATCACCTGGGCCGTCGGCCCGAACCTGGTCGCCAGCCGTTCGAGCGTCTCACGCGACACCGGGCGCGCGGCGGCGTCAGCTGGCGGCCGTGCGACCGTGTTGAGCTGGATCCGGTCCGGCGCCAACCGGCGCGCCACCTTCACCAACTCCTCAACGTGCCCGTCGGTGTCGCTGATTCCCTGTAGGAGAAGGACCTTGAGCCAGATCGCTCCCCCGAATGCTCGTCGGAGTGCGGCCAGTCCGTTGAGCACCAGGTCGAGGGAGGGAGCCTTGTGCGGGCGGTGCCGGAATCGCGTCGCGTCACCTGCGGGTCCCGCAGGGAGGAGCGCCACAGCGCTCCTCGCGTCCGCAACAGGTCGTACCACGCTCTTCGAGCGAGCACGCGCTCCTCTGCCGTCGGTCCCGCTCTCCCCGCCCACCTTTGATGATGAAGCCGGCGCCGGGCACGATGAGGCGGCGGGCCGTCGCGCCGCACGCCGGGCACTCGGACACGTTGGGCGCCGTGATGGGCTGAAAGCGCTCGAACCGATGCCCGTATCCCTCGCAGCCGTACTCATATGTTGGCATACCAGGCTCCTCGGCCCGCCGGACCGGCATCCGGCCGGCAGCCCCGGCCGCCGCACGGGTTGAGGGAGCGACAAAGCTCCGAACGGCGAGGCCGGCGCAGTTTGCACGGGCCCGTACGGGACGGTCGGCTATCTGGCCGCGACGGCTCGGAACGACCCATCGGGCATCCGCTTCAGGAAGTTGACCTCGACGAGCGCATCCATCAGCGTCTGGCACTGTTCGGCGTCAAGCCCCCACAGCCGGCGCGCCTGCACCGGCGTCAGCCGCAGCCCCGGCATCTCGCGGAACTCGCCGCGGATGCGCGCCAGCAAAGCCTCGCTCTCCGTTTCCATCGCAGACCTCCCGCAACGGAACGCCCGACCGCGTGCACACCCCGAGACTGCGCCCGCCGAAGGAGGGGCATCGACCGTGCCAGGAGGCGAGGCGCCCCGTGGCGTGTCCGATCTATTGGTGGTCAACGAGATACGAGAGAGGGCCCGGATCGGCTGCAGCGCCAGACAGTCGCAATGTCGCGACTTATGGGGATCTGACAGTCGGGACAACGCAATCATGGCGGAGCGCGCCGATCCCGTCGTAAGGGGCGTCACCAGTCACGATGGAGGCCAGGGCCGCGAGTCCCCAAGCGAGTGGACGCGCATGCGGCCCACCCGTGAGGCGGAGTCTCGGGCTCTGCGTGCCGCCTTCGTCTACGCGCGCAAGGTGGCGAGCAGCCGCTGGGGGTGCGTGAGAAGGTCGAGGGCCACGTGGATGTCCCGAGCCACCCACGTCGGCGACCAGCAGGCAGGGCGTCGCCGTCCCCTCCGGCCCGAGCACGGCAATGCCAAGCGCGGCCCTCCGGAGCATCTCCTCGTCGTTCGCGCCGTTGCCGATCGCCACCACGCCTGCGGCGCCGAACTCCTCGACCAGGGCCGCCTTCTGTGCGGCCTCGTCGCCTGGCTGCAGGCGCGTGACCGGCAGGCCGAGGCGCACGCCCAGCGCTGCCACCGTGCCGTGGGTATCGGCGCTGACGAGTCGGGGCTGCAGAATCCCGGCAAGGCTGCGGAGCCGCTCGGCGACGCCGTCGAGGATCTGGCCATCGATTGGCGCCCGCTCCCGATTTGCGTCGGTCACGTCCACGCCCCCGTCACTTGACAAGTACTTGTCAATATGACAAGTTTATTGTCATAAATCGGGGAGGCACTGATGGTCGAGCCCAGATTGCTCGAGGACGTCATCGGCGAGGTCCGTTCCCTCTTCCATCTTCTGCGCGCGGCGGCGGGCGAACTCCATGGTCTCGGCCAGTCCAGCGCTGGCCTGCGAGGGGTCCTCGAGTCCCTGGGGAATCAGGGGCCGCTGACAGTTCCCCATCTCGCGCGGTCGAGAGCTGTGTCCCGGCAGCACATCCAGGTGCTGGTGAATGAGCTCACGCGGCGGGGTCTCGTCCATCTGACCGAGAACCCAGCGCACAAGCGGTCCAAGCTGATCGCATTGACCGATGAGGGAAGTCTGACCCGGCGGCGGATGCGGCGGCTCGAAAAGCGTCTCCTCACACGTCTTCCTGTCTCGACGAGCGGCAGGGAGATGCAGACGACCTTGGCAGTGCTGCAGGAGATCCGTCGAGCGTTGGAGGACCCGGCGTGGCGCGACTCGATTCGCAGACCGCCGCGCGGCGCCGGCACGCCGAAAGGAGGCAAGGGGTCATGATCGAGCGAGAACCAACCAACAAAAGAACGGCCTGGAGGAGTTTGATCGTGATCGGTTCAAGGCGCTGGTCGTGAGAGCCGTTGTCGACGAGAAAGAAGAGGCTCTCGATGAGGACCTGTTGTTCGCGATCCGCAGCCGCGTGCCACTCGTGGAGGCAACGATCGATCTGCTCTAAGGAAAGCTCGTGGCGATCGCGGCGCCGCCGGCGATGGCCCGCTGGGGCGGCCTACCCACCCCTCTCTACTGACCAAGGAGGCGGTCAATGGCAACACACGTGTGTCCCTGGTGGCTCGGGTATCTCCATGCGAGCGCCATACGGCGCCTCTTCGAGAAGCCCGAGCGGCTCGTCGGACCCTACCTCGAGGAGGGGATGACCGTTCTCGACGTGGGCTGCGGCATGGGGTTCTTCACCCTGCCCATGGCCCGGATCGTCGGGCCGAGCGGGAAGGTCATTGCCGTGGACCTGCAAGCGAGAATGCTTTCGGACCTGAGACGACGGGCCCTGAAGGCCGGGCTGGCCGACCGGATCGTCTCGCGGCTGTGTGAAGCGGAGTCGCTCGGGCTCGACGAATACGAGGGGACGATCGACTTTGCCCTCGCCTTCGCCGTGGTGCATGAGGTGCCCGACGAGGAACGGTTGTTTGCCGAGCTCCGTAAGGCGGTTGCCAAGCACGGGAAACTGCTCGTCGCCGAGCCGCCCGGCCGTGTCTCGGCAGACGACTTCGAGATCACGCTCGCAGCAGGAGGCAGAAACGGCTTTGCCGTGCTCGAGCATCCGAGAGTGCGAGGCAAGACGGATCGCTCGGCGCTGCTCGGGTGAATGTGGCGTTCAGCAAGGTGATGAGCCCCAGCCGGGTCTCCTTGTGGCCGCCAAATGGAGGAACCACCGGACAGGCAGGCTCACCTCGCGGCGCAGATCGCTGATGAAGTGGCGGCCTCCGGGTTTAAGCACCCGGGATGCGGCCGCGGAACAAGGTGTACGTGATGCTGCATGCGTAATCCGGCGAGTCGAGGATGCAATCACCCGAGCCGGGGTCGCTCAGTCGCCGGAACGAGTCCCAGTTTTCTTCAGGAACATGCGCCGCCACATCCCCCCAGAGCATCCGGAAGCACTCGACCAGTGCATGCCGCTCATCGTCGGAAAAGGGGGCTTGATGATGCGCCGTACATGTCTTGGAAAAGAGATCGTCGAAGCCCGCCGCCCGGCATCGGCCACAGGGTATCAATGCTCCAAGCCCAGTCGAACGATGCGTCCTCGAATGGCAAGTGATGCAGGTTCCCCGGCTCGAACCGAAAGCGTCCGGACAACCCAGCCGCGACGGCCGAAGCCCTTGCCACGGCAAGATGTTCGGGGTTCGTGTCCACACCGATGACGCAACCGCTCGAGCCGATGTCGTCGGCAAACCACAGCGTCTTCTCGCCAGCTCCGCAGCCGACGTCCAGGCCTGTCGTTCCATGTGCCACCCCCAAACCATGTATGGCCTCACGAACGGCCGGCTCTGTCAGAATGCCAATCAGGCGCAGGCGATCGGCATAGGACTTCTCGCTCATTAGCGTTTCCTCCTCGCTCCAGCTTCGAAGCAGCCTGTTCGAGCTATCGGTGTGTGGCCCGACAATACTCCGCGTGGACAGCCACTCAATTCGTACCACGGTTTACTCGTGGTTGTCAGGTGCGCGGCGTCTACCAGGAACAGGCAGCCGAGCCAATGGATGTTTCCCGCCCGACCTTCAGCCGGATCATTGATTCGGCTCACCGCAAACTGGCGGACGCGCTCGTGCATGGAAAGGCGCTGCACATCCAAGGCGGCCCGGTGCAGATCGAGGAACGCCGCTGCTGCCGCATGCACGACGACGAGGCCAAATGAGGGGACGATGGCTGCCATGGGGGCAAGCCGACTCAACGGGTGTGGCTGGTCTACTGGATGCATCGAGCAGCCGCCTTCCAACCCCGGGTGGTGCCGTACCGCGACACGCGGGAACGCGGTCTGTTCACTCTGCTGGCGTTCGCCGCTGCCGGCTTCCTCTACGTCGCCCTCGCGGATCTCGTCCCCGCCCAACGCGACAGCACGCGCTTGAGCCTCACGTTGCTCGACCTTCTCCTCGTCATCGCCGGCATCGGGGTGATTGCTTTGATCGCGCACGGTCATTGACGTGGGGTGACGATGAGCAAGCGCAGCAAGACGCCGCCAGCGCCAAGGCTTCCGGGGATCGCGACCGACTCGATCCTCGAGAGCATTTCCGACGGCGTCTTCACCGTGGACGGGGAGTGGCGTGTCTCATCGTTCAACCGGGCCGCCGAGGAGATCACGGGCATTCCACGGGAGGCCGCCATCGGCCGCCGCTGCTCCGACGTGTTCCGCGCCAGCATGTGCGAGACCGAGTGTGCCTTGAGGCACACCATGGAAACCGGCGCGGCCGTCATGAACAAGACAACGTTCATCGTTAACTCGGACGGCACGCGCATTCCGATCAGCGTCTCGACCGCTCTGCTTCGCGATGAGCGCGGCACCGTGGTGGGAGGTGCCGAGACGTTTCGAGATTTGAGCCTCATCGAGGAGCTGCGCAAGGAGATCAGAGGCCGCTACCAGGTGGGGACATCGTCAGCCGCAGGGCGTCCATGCGCCCGGTGCTCGAGGTGCTGCCCCGCATCGCCGAGAGCGAGAGCACGATTCTGCTCCAGGGCGAGACGGGCACGGGCAAGGAGCTGGTGGCCCGCGCCATCCATGGACTCAGCGCGCGCCGCGATGGCCCGTTCGTGGCGGTGAACTGCGGGGCACTCCCCGACACGTTGCTCGAGTCCGAGCTCTTTGGGTACAAGGCCGGCGCCTTCACGGGCGCCACGAGGGACAAGCCTGGCCGCTTCGCCCTGGCCCGGGGCGGGACCCTGTTCCTCGACGAGATCAGCGAGGTGAGCCCGGCCCTGCAGGTCGTGCTGCTCAACGAGGGGCAGATCGAGCTCGAGCATCTGCCGGACGAGCTCGTGCCCGTCTCGCTGCACCACGCGGGTGGCCGCAAGATGATCGAGACGGTGAAGGCTCTCGAGATGCAGGCGATTCGCGAGGCCCTCGAGCGAAACAAGGGCAACCGCGTCGCCGCCGCGCGGGAGCTGGGGATGCACAAGAGCACCCTCTTCCGCAAGGTGCGGCTCCTCGGAATCGAGCTTCCCGAGCAAGACGGCAGGTCCCACCACAAGGTGGGATCGAGAGCATAGAGAGTTTCTTCGCTGCAGACTGTTGGCCGCCACTGAGTCGCATGTGAGCGACTGTATCATCGCGGTTCTCCCCCGCTCCGTGTTTCGGAACCATCTGCATTTGCCAGGGATTGCGCCTCCGATGAGGAGTCACCGATCGGTGGCCCGCTTTGTGCCCATAGCAGGCTCATGGAGGTGCATGCGCCATGAAGGCAGCCCTGACGGTTTGGGACGGACGCGTCTCCCCCGTGTTCGACGTGAGCCGGGAGGCCGTGATCCTGACGATCGAGCACGGGACCGTGGCCGCGCGTTGCAGTAAGAACATCGAGACGCCAACCGCCACCGTCAAGATCGAACGGCTGATGGAGCTCGGGGTCGAGACGCTGATCTGCGGGGCCATCTCCGAGCCGCTGCACCGAGAGCTAACCTCTCGCGGAGTGAAGGTCTTCAGGTTTGTGGCAGGCGAGATTGAAGAGGTCGTACAGGCCTTCATCGCAGGCGGGCTGCCTGGCCCGTCGCTCGCCATGCCCGGGTGTTGCGGCAGACAGAACCGGTTCCGAGGAGGACAGGGTCAGGGTCGTGGCCGGGGACGTGGGCCAAGGCGGCAACGAAAAGTTCTGTAGACAGGCGACACGTTCGTTGAACGAACAAGAGGAGAACTCAAATGCCGGGAAAAAACAAAAAGGGTCCGATGGGACAAGGTCCGATGACCGGACGAGGGAAGGGTTGCTGCGACGGCGCCAATACCCAGGACGACACCCGCCAAGGCGGGCCAGGCCTCGGCATGGGGCGTGGCCGTGGACAGGGTCAGGGTCGTGGCCGCGGGCGTGGGCCAAGGCGGCAACGAAAAGGTCGGTAGCGAAACAATGCGTTCGTTGAACGAACGAAAGGAGAAGTCACATGCCAGGAGGAAATCGAATGGGTCCAATGGGACAGGGGCCGATGACGGGACGGGCCGCCGGGTACTGCGCGGGATACGCCGTGCCGGGATTCATGAATCCAGTCTCGGCAGGAGGATTCCGGGGAGGCCGAGGCTGGGGCGGCGGCGGAGGTGGTCGCGGCGGCTGGCGCCACCGTCACTGGTACTACGCGACCGGCCTGCCCGGTTGGCAGCGCGCCTGGATGGGATGGCCGGGACCTGGCGCGGCGTTCCCGGGTGCATTCCCGCCTGCGCTCTCCAAGGAGAAGGAGCTTGCGGCGCTGAAGCAGCAGGCCACCAACGTTGAGCACGCACTGGGCGAGCTGAGAACCAGGATGCAGGAGCTGGAGAAGGCCGAGGGGGACGCCACGTCATCCTCGGGAAAGGAAGAACGATGAAAGTCGCTGTCACCGCCACAGGCCCGTCTCTGGATGCGGCAATGGATCCTCGGTTCGGGCGTTGCTCGCACTTCGTGCTCGTCGAGACGGACGACATGACCTTCGAGGCCATCGAGAACGGGAACAGCTCACTCGGCGGCGGCGCGGGCATCCAGTCCGCGCAGCTGATGGCGCAGAAGGGCGCCAAGGCCGTTCTGACCGGCAACTGCGGCCCCAACGCCCACCAGACACTCAGTGCCGCTGGCATTGACGTAGTTGTTGGTTGCAGCGGCACCGTCTCTGAGGCGGTCGGGCGCTTCAAGTTAGGACAGCTCCGCGCTGCACCTGCCCCCAACGTCGCGGGCCACTCGGGCATGGGCCGTGGACGGCGATGAACAACGGAGGTGGCCTCGTCGGTGGGGGCGGTGGGAGAAAAGGCCGCGGCATGGGCCCTGGCATGGGCAGGGGTCGCGGTTGCGGCCGGGGCATGGGAACAGGTCCGGGCTCGCAGTCTGGATCGGCTCTGGTTGCCACCGCCGCGTCGACTGACATGGAAGCAAGCCGACCAGCGCCAGTGGAGAGCAGTGGCTACTGCATGACCGCGATGGTCGACAAGGACGGGTGTGTGCGGTGCGGGATCTGCGTCGATATTTGCCCGGAACACGCCATCTCGATGGACGGACGCGTCGTGGTCGACCCCACGCGATGCACGGGCTGCGGCGCGTGCATCGCCGAGTGCCCGAACGAGGCGCTGTCGCTCAGCCCGGAGACGCCAGCGCCGGCGCGAGGTATCCCGGGATGAGCAGGCCGATTCGCATCGCCGTCGCCAGCGGCAAGGGCGGCACGGGGAAGACGACCATCGCGACGAATCTGGCGGTCGCTCTGGCTGAAACGGGAGCGCGCGTCGCCTACGTCGATTGCGACGTGGAGGAGGCGAACGGACACATCTTCCTCAGGCCGACCATCCGGGAGATCCGGGAGGTCTCGATACCCGTTCCCGAGGTGGACGAATCGCGCTGCACGTTGTGTGGCGCGTGCGGAAAGGCGTGCCGCCACTCGGCCATTCTCGTGCTACCGAAGAAGGTGCTGACCTTCTCCAAGCTCTGCCACGGCTGCGGTGGGTGCTCACTCGCCTGCCCCGAGGGCGCGGCTCGCGAGGTGCCGAGAATCACCGGTGTCGTCGAGGAGGGCGTCTCGGGCCAGGTGACTTTCGTGGACGGGAAGCTCAACATTGGAGAGGCCATGGCGCCGCCGGTGATCCGCGCTGTGCTGAAGGCCGCTCCCAAGGACTGCACGCTCGTGCTCGACGCGCCTCCGGGAACGTCGTGCCCGGTGATCGAGTCGGTCAAGACCGCGCACGTCGTGCTCCTCGTCACGGAGCCCACGCCCTTCGGCCTCAACGATCTGGAGTTGGCTGTGGAGATGGTCCGCGAGCTGGGGTTGCCCTTCGGCGTGGCCGTCAACCGTGCCGGCATCGGCGACAACGGGGTGTTCGACTACTGCGCGCGAGAACGGATCCCCGTGCTTCTCGAGCTCCCGAACGACCGCGCGATCGCCCATGCCTACTCGCGCGGCGAGCTGGCCGTGACCGCACTGCCCCGGCTGAAGCCGGTCTTCGTCGATCTGGTTGAGAAGCTCGGTGAGCTGGCCAGCCGCGCTCCGACGCGGAGCATCAGACCTTCGGGCAAGGCCAGGTTCACGAGCGGAGAACGCGAGGGTCTGCCCTCGGAAACGCTGCAACTCGGCCGAAGGACCGACGTGCGCGAGCTCGTGGTGGTCAGCGGCAAGGGCGATACGGGCAAGACCAGCATCGTCGCCTCGTTTTTCGCGCTGGCGGAGCATGCGGCTGTGGCGGACTGCGATGTGGACGCCGCCGATCTGCACCTGGTCTTGAATCCGTCAGTGCGTCACCGCTGGCCATTCTCCGGGGGCAAGACCGCGGTCATCGACGCAGAGCGCTGCACCGACTGCGGAGCATGTGTCGAACGCTGCCGCTTCGGCGCCATCCGAGCGCCAGAGGGCGGGTCTGCTTCCACCTACGAAGTTGATCCGATCTCCTGCGAGGGCTGCGGCGTCTGCGCCGACACCTGCCCAGAGAAAGCCGTCTCTCTGGTTTCTTCGACCAACGGGGAGTGGTTCGTCTCCGATACGAGATACGGCCCCATGGCGCACGCTCGCCTCGGCATCGCCCAAGAGAACAGTGGGAAGCTCGTGTCGCTGGTGCGACGGGAGGCGAAGGCCCTTTGCGTCTCGAACCGACGCGACCTTCTGATCTGTGATGGCTCTCCAGGCATCGGCTGTCCGGTCATCGCGTCGATTGCCGGGGCTCGCATGGTGCTCGTCGTCACCGAGCCGACCCTGTCGGGCTTGCACGATCTCGGGCGGGTTGCCGAGCTTTGCCGGCAGTTCAACGTCAAGACAGGGATCTGCATCAACAAGGCGGACATCAACCCCGAAATCTCGGACCAGATAGAAAAAGAAGCCGCGACGCGGGGCATCCCCGTGCTGGGGCGCATCCGCTACGACGAATCGGTGACCGCGGCCCAGGTGAGGCGGATGGCCGTGATGGAGAACGGAGATAGCCCGGCCGCCATGGACATCCGGGCCCTCTGGGAGCGCCTGAAGGATGCGACCACCTGAGCAGACAAGCAACCCGAGCGTGGCAGCGCGAATCGTGACTTACCTGCTCGACTGGGCGAGAGAGGCTCGTGTCTCCGACGTCCGCATCGGCCTCGGCTATACGGCGGTCATGCTCGCGGACGGACGGACTGGCGTTGCGTTCACCTTCCGTGACCAGGCCAAAGGTGGCTGCTCGGTGCTCAACGGGATTCGGCCGTTGTCGACGAGACCCGCGGCAGACCTTCTGGCGCTTCTGGAATCGCAGGATGCCATCGAGGCCGGCGTAGGCCTGGCCTGCGCCAACGCGCTGGCGAACCGGGACGAGGCGGCCTACCTGGATGGCGACATCCTCGACCATCTCAACCTCGGACCAGAGGATCACGTCGGCATGGTCGGACACTTCGGTCCCCTGGTCGGCCCGATCCAGAAGCGCGCCCGCTCTCTGACCGTGTTCGAACGAGTGCATCGAGGGTCAGTGTTGCTCCGGCCTCAAGAGGAGGCCGAGGCCGCACTTCCCGGATGCCAGGTCGCGCTCATCACTGCGACCTCCGTCATCAACCATACGGTCGACAACCTGCTCGAGGCAGCCCGGGGATGCAGGGAGGTGGTACTGCTCGGCGCCTCGACTCCTCTCTTGGCTGAGGTTTTCGGCGCCCTGAAAGTGACGATGCTCTCCGGGGTCGTGGTGAAGAACTCAGACGAGGTGCTGCGTGTGGTCTCCGAGGGAGGCGGCATGAGGCAGTTCAGCCCGTACGTCCGCAAGGTCACCGTGAGAGTGAGCACTCTCGAGCCCCTTCTAACGAGGTTCTCCAAATGACAACTGACAAGACATGCAGGACCTGCGGCGACTCAGAGTGCTCGGCCCAGAAGAAACGTCCTGGCGAACGCGACGAGGACTTCCTCGATCGGCAGGCGCTCCTATCGCGGATGTGCCAGATCCAGCACAAGATCATGGTCCTCTCCGGGGAAGGAGGCGTGGGCAAGAGCACCGTGGCGGTGAATCTCGCGACGGCTCTGGCTATGGCGGGCAAGCGGGTTGGCCTCCTCGACGTGGACATCCACGGCCCCAGCGTTCCCAAGCTCCTGCACATCGAGGGAACGCCGATCTTCGGAAACAACGACAGCGGCACGCCCCTGGTGAAGGCCAGGCCCCACTCCGAGACGGCCAAGGCCTTCGGTCGCATTGTCCGCACGCTGCTCGAGCCGGAGCTCCGCTCGGCCGATGCACAACACGGGCCCTCGACGGACGGGCAGCCGATGAGGATCGCGGTACCCGTCACCGATGGAGTCCTGTCCTCTCATTTCGGCCACTGCGAGCGGTTCGTCCTCTTCGACGTGGGTGCGGACGGGAAGACCATTGGCCACCGGCAGGAGCTCACGCCGCCGCCTCACGAACCGGGCACGTTCCCCAGGTGGCTCCACGAGCAGGGCGCGACGGTCATCATCGCCGGCGGGATAGGTTCCCGCGCGCAGAGCCTTTTTGCCCAGAATGGGATCCAGGTGGTAGTGGGAGCCTCGGGCGGCGAGCCCGACCTCATCGTGCGGGAGTTCCTTGCCGGGCGCCTTGCGACGGGCGCCAACGTCTGCGACCACTAGGAGCGACGCATGCCGATCTATGTCTATGAGTGCACGCGATGCGGCGAGTTCGAGCAGCAGCAACGTATTTCGGAGCCCGCCCTCGAGCGTTGCCCGGCATGTGGCGACGCGGTCCGGCGAGTTATCGCCGCAGGGGTGAGCTTCATCATAAAGGGCCGAGGAGCCTCGGTCAGCCACTGCGAGAGAGATACACCCTGCTGCGGGCGGGAGACACGCTGCGATAGGCCACCTTGCGGGAAATGAAGATGTCGCCCACGCAGTGTGAGCTGCAGAAGCGAACACGGAAGGGCCAACTCAAGTCCGGAGCAACGACGTACGCGAGGCCATGACCAGAACACTGACTGGAACACCGAGCTTCCTTGTCGGCGAGCAACTGCTCTTGGGAAGGACACCTGAGGGAGAGCTCGAGCGACTGCTGCCGGGGGCGGCATGAAGGCCGCGTCGGATATTCATGAACGGCTGCGCGCGTTCCGCACAAGAAGTCTTGAGTATTGTTGTCTCGGCCACGACCGCGTCGGTGCCGCGCGCTTCGTCGTCGAGACGGCCAGCGCTCTCCGTGGTCCAGCGCTCGATGTGGGCACGGGCAAGGGGCTTCTCGCCATCGAGCTGGCGCGGACGGGGATGGAGGTCGTCTCCGTCGATACGGACGGTGAAGAACAGGAACTGGCCAAGCTTCTCGCCGAGCAAGCCGGGGTAGGAACCCGCGTCAGCTTCGTTCGTGGAGACGCCGCGCATCTCTCGTATCCGGATGCCACCTTCGGCTGCGTCGCCATGATGGACGTACTGCACCACCTGGACAAGCCAGGCCCGGTGCTTCGCGAGATGGTCCGCGTGCTCGAGGAAGCGGGGCTCATCGTCGTCGCGGACTTCGACGAGCAGGGCTTCGATCTCGTGTCCCGCGTTCATTGCGAGGAAGGACGCGATCACCCGAGAACGGCGGCGACCGTCACTTGCGCCCACGATGAGTTGTTCAGGGCAGGTCTCCGACGTGCGACACGGACGACCGGTTGTCTGCACGACGTGGTCGTACTGCTCAAGAAACACGGCGCAGCACAGGAATCCGAAACGACGGTGAGGGCCATCCATGAATAGCGTCCGGCAACGGGCTTGCGCACCGGGCCATCCTGCGGGCCACTCGGCCAGCCAGGCCAGGTTGAA